>FRDC01000073.1_pt1 | contig 24910 bp, 26 predicted proteins | sample 1106171 | NCBI WGS metagenome assembly FRDC01 (sample SAMEA3930566, study PRJEB13176) | freshwater metagenome | biome: Drinking water system; feature: drinking water; material: water | place: Singapore | collected 2014-12-20 | reverse complement strand
TGGCGACACGTCACGGTCCCTCTTCTGGCACCATCCAGCTGCGCGCCGCTGACCGCAGCCATATTGTAAGCTACTGTATTTAAACGAAAAATACCCGTAGACCGTTCGGCGCGGTCCGCAGGCATTCGGGGCTTATCGGGGGCCTGTGGGGGCTCGTTTGGGGGCTCGCCTTGGGGCTTCTGGATCACCCAGCCGCCGCAGCGCGAAGGGTGTCAAGGTGGTCGCTCCACCACTGCATCATCTCCACGCGAGTTCTCCAATAGCTCGCGCGGTTGTACGTCGCCCGAATTGCATTCTGATCCTGTGACCTGCTCCCCTTTTCTCCTCCACTCATAAGTAGAGTCCGGGGTTGTCATGGTGCCCCTCGGGGCCGGGTTGCACAAGCCGCCTGGCAGCATCGGCGGGTGTCATCCCGCCTATCCCGCTATGCGGCCGCACAAGGTTGTAGTCGTCGCGCCAGGCCCGGAGCACCGACCGCGCATGGCCGAGCGACGCGAACAGGGTCTCGTTCAGGCACTCGTCGCGCAGCCGGCCGTTGAAGCTCTCGACGTAGCCGTTCTGCTGCGGCTTGCCCGGCGCGATGTAATGCCACTCGATCTGCCGGTCCTGCGCCCATCTGAGGATCGCGAGGCTGGTCAGCTCGGTGCCGTTGTCGCTGACGATCATCAGCGGCCGGCCACGCTCGACGATGATCGCGTCCAGCTCGCGGGCGGCGCGGCCCGGCTGCGGGCACCAGGCGGCGCTCGACCGGCTGACGGAAGTGGTGATCGTCTATGTCCTCCGCCGCTTGATCGACGAAGGCGCACGCTATGGCGGACTGCTGGCGGGCCTCGCTCACCCGTCGCTCGCGCGCGCGCTGACCCTGATCCACGAGCGCCCTGGCGATGACCTCTCGCTGGAGCGCCTGGCCGCCGCGAGCGCCATGTCGCGCAGCTCGTTCGCCGCCACCTTCCGCAGGGTACTCGGACAAACGCCGGGCGAGTATGTTCAGGGCTGGCGATTGCGCCTCGCCCGCGACCAGCTCGCGAACGGCAAGCCGCTCAAGCGCGTCGCGGTCGAACTTGGCTATTCGAGCCCCGCCGCATTCTCCCGTGCGTTCGCAACCTATCACGGCCATGCGCGATTGAGGTGCCGATCCAGTCGCGAGCCGCTTCGGACCGCGTCACCGCACGGAGAACGCAATGTCTGCCGACCGCATCCTTTCCACGACCCTGCAGGCGTATACCCGCTACGGCCTCTACCTCGCGCTTCCGATCGTCTATGCGTGGTTCGGCGGAATGAAGTTCACCAGCTACGAGGCCGAAGGATTGGTGCCGCTTGTCAGCAACAGTCCACTGCTGTCCTGGTTCTACGATCTGTTGTCCGTCCGCGACTTCTCGACCTTCCTAGGGGTGCTGGAACTGAGCATCGGCGCGCTCATCCTGAGCGGCCTGGTTCGGCCAGTTGCCGGCGTGATCGGCGGCCTGCTGTCGGCCGGCCTCTTCGTCACGACGCTGAGCTTCATGGCCTCGACGCCCGGCGTGTTCGAGCCGACCGCGGGAGGCTTTCCGGCGATCAGTGTTGCGCCGGGTCAGTTCCTGCTGAAGGACGTCGGCCTGCTCGCGGCCTCGCTCTGGATCGCCGCGGACTCATACGATCGCTGGCGGCGCCATCTTGCGCGCTAAGCGGTTAAGCCGCCACTGACGCGAGAACTCATTGAGCGACGTTGCCAGCGACCTGTTTCCCACCTGCGCGACGACTTGTGCAGGGTCGAAGCGGCCGTGATAAGCTGACCCGCTGATGGATACCGGACTGATCCAAGCTTTGCTGATCGGACTTCTGTCCGGGATGGGTCTCTTGGCGGGAGCGGCTTTTGCCGTGTTCGTTCCCCTGTCCCATTCCCGCATCGCGTCGGTGGTGGCGGTTGGCGCGGGGCTCCTCCTCGCCGCGGCAAGTCTCGAGTTGATCGACAAGGCAGCGATGGATGCCTCGCCCATCGCGGCGGCAGTGGGATTTTGCCTGGGCGCGGCGGCCTTCAGCCTGGTCAATCTCGCGCTACGGCGTTGGGGTGCGGAGCGGCGGAAACGGTGCGGCGAGTGCGTCCGGCAGCCGAGCGAACAGGAAGTGGCGGGCAGCGGCCTCGCCATCGCGATCGGCTCCATCCTGGACAACGTCCCGGAGTCGATGGTGCTGGGCTTCGCCGTGCAAGCGGGTGAAGACCTGTTCACTGCTCTGCCCTTGGTGATCGCTTTTGCGCTGGCCAATGCGGTCGAGGGGCTGACGAGCGCGTCCGGAATGCTTCAGGCGCGCCGCAGCCGGCGTTACGTGTTCACCATCTGGGGGTTCGCCGCACTTGCAGCTGCCCTATCAGCGGCCGTCGGTTGGATGATCTACACCGGTGAGGAAACGCATCGCGCCTGGCTGCAAGCCTTTGCGGCGGGTGCGCTTGTCGCGCTGGTGCTGGAGACGCTCGCGCCCGAGGCGGTACACAAGATGGCGCCATGCGCCGGCCTGCTCGGTGCGATCGGCTTCGCGCTTTATCTCGCACTGGTTGGTTGAACATGTCGGGAGCGGGTCTGCGCTAGACTGCGGTGTTGAGGATCGCAGGTGGCAGGCTTTCCGCATCCAGCTCGAAGCCGCCGAACCGAAGTTCGCCTTGTGGATCGATCACGATGAACCACGGGGTCCCGCCCGTGCGATAATCGCGCATCAGGGACGATTGATCGCCGTCGCGTGGATCGTGGCCAAACGGAAGACGAAGCCGGTAGCGCGCCTGGGTCGATGTCAGCTTGTCTTGTGTGTTTACGTCCTCTCCTTCGAACACGGTCTGGATAACGGCGAAGCGCGCCGGTCCGGCGCCGAGCGCGTCGACCAATCTCGCGAGCGTCGGAAAGCCGTGAACGTGGCAGCCCGCGCACCAATGCTGGAAGCAGAACAGGATCCGCCATCGCGCGCCGAGTTCGGCGAGCGTGAGCGGCGGCCGCGCGCGCCCCTCACCGTCGATCCAGAACGGGACCCGAAGCTCCGGCGCCTTCATGACTTGCCTTATTCGGCCGCCTCGGCGCGACGCGGGAGTCGCCAATTGGGCCGGAGAAAGTGACAGGTATAGCCGTTCGGAATCCGCTCCAGATAATCCTGATGTTCGGGTTCCGCCTCCCAGAAATCGCGGGCGGGCTCCACTTGTGTTACCACCTTGCCGGGCCAAACTCCCGACGCTTCCACGTCCGCGATGGTGTTCTCGGCCTCCGCGCGTTGCGCATCGGTCGTGTAGAAGATCGCCGAGCGGTAGGAGTCGCCAACATCATTGCCCTGGCGGTTCTTGGTGGTCGGATCGTGAATCTGGAAGAAGAACTCGAGCAGCTCACGGTAGCTGATCGTGGCGGGATCGAACTGGATCTCGATCGCTTCGGCATGGCCGGCATGGTTGCGGTAGGTGGCGTTGGGAACATCACCGCCCGTATAGCCGACCCGCGTCTTCAGGACGCCGGGCCGCTTGCGGATGAGGTCCTGCATGCCCCAGAAACAGCCGCCCGCCAGAACGGCGCGTTCGGTCATCGCCATCACGCCGTCTCCGCCTGCTGCTTGTCGCTGAACAGGTGCAGCAGCTCGCCATAGCCCTGCGCCTCCATCTCCTCGCGCGGCACGAAGCGCAGCGAGGCGGAGTTGATGCAATAGCGCATGCCGCCGGCGTCGCGCGGCCCATCGGGGAAGACATGACCGAGGTGGCTGTCGCCATGCTTGGAGCGGACTTCGACGCGCCGCATGCCGTGGCTGCTGTCTTCGCGCTCAACGACATGCTCGGCCATGATCGGCTTGGTGAAGCTCGGCCAGCCGCTCTTCGATTCGAACTTGTCCGAGGACGCGAACAGTGGCTCGCCCGAGACAATGTCGACGTAAATGCCCTGGCGCTTCTCATTCACGTGCTCGCCCGTGAACGGCCGTTCGGTGCCATCCTCCTGCGTAACCCGGAATTGCTCGGGCGTGAGGCGACGAATCGCTTCAGGATCGCGCGCGTAGCTGGTGTTCATGACTCTGCTCCGGAATTGCTAGATGCTTGGTTAAACGATCGCCGTGATGGAGGAGTTTCGTGCGTGCTTCCTGAGTGCGCTCGACCGAACCACCAGAACGACGAGGCGGATGTGACCATGGAGAGCGGATAACCAGCCGGTCTAAGCCAAATGGTGGTTCGGCTCAGATGTCTGCATCGCTGCCGGTGTAACCCGGAGTAAGCCCGCGCCATCTGGATCGCGACGTACGCTCGTCGGCACTCCAAAGCTTAGTCCAGCGACGAACGTCTGCTTACCGCCTCCGGTACGACTAACGCGAACGACCGGTATGGGCGCAAAGTCGACCTCAGCGGCGGAGCTGCACGGAAATTTCCCAATGATCTGAGTGCCCATCATATTCATGCCGGGCGGGCCACCGCTTTGTGGCCAGGTGCGAGATAGGTGCGTGGCGGTGGGGCCAGCTACGTCCTAGCGCCGCCCGCCGACCGGACGCTCGCAAGCCAGTTCATGAACCTGCGCGTCGCGGACATCGCCGCGAGCCACCGCGACTGGAGCGCCCGCGGCGCCGAGTTCCTGACGCCGCCGATCGCCAAGGCGGGCGAGATCCGCTGCTACATCCGCGACCCGGACGGCTATCTCATCGAAGTGGGACAAGCGACATGAGCGACGATGCCGATCTTCTGAAGCTCGCGGCTGCAACGCGCCCGCACGATCCCAAGGACGCGCCGCACTATCCGTTCAACCCGCCGCTTCCCTTCGCGGAAGACGCGCTCGAGCCGCTGATGAGCGCCGCGACGGTGCGCGTGCAGCGAGCGATGCACCAGCAGTACGCCCGGCTGCTCAACGCGGCGCTCGAGCGCCACCCGCATCTGCAAGGCGTCTCCGTGGAGTCGATCGTGCGCCGCGCGGGCGAACTCCCCGCGCTCGAACGCGCGCTGATCCACGACGCGGCCGCCGGGCACGCTAACCATCAGTTCTTCTGGAAGATCCTGAAGCCTGGCGGCAATGGCGGGGCCGGGCCGGAGGGCCGCCTCGCTGCGCACATCGCGCGCGACTTCGGCTCGGTGGAAGAGCTGAAGCGCCGCTTCAACGCGATGGCGCTGGGGCTGCCGGGCCCGGGCTGGGCGTATCTGTCGGTCGATCCGGCCAATGGCGCGCTCGCGCTCGACGCGCTTGCCGGCAACGGCAGCATCATGGACCTCGGCAAGCCCGGCGTGATGATCTGCGACATGTGGGAGCACGCCTATCTCCTCGACCATGGGCCCGACCGCGCCGGCTGGCTCGACGCCTTCTGGCAGCTGGTCGACTGGGAGGTGATCGGGAAGCGGCTCGAGCTGTTCTACGGTGGCGGCACCCACGCCTGAGCCGGTGCTTGACCTCGGCGCCGCCTCGCCGACGCTGCTCGTCAGCCTGGCGATTGTCACCGCCGCTGGGCTGCTCGCGCTCGCCAGCCTCGTAAAGCTGCCCCGTTCGATCATGCTGTTCGCCGGCGGCGTCGGCGCGGGGCTGCTCGCGGGGAGCCCGCGCGACGCACTCCCGCCGACGCTGCTCCTAGGGCTGCTGCTGCCGCCCTTGCTCTATTCCGCCGCGGTCCGGCGCTCGGTCGAGCTGGTGCGCGAGCTCGCGGGGCCGGGGCTGCTGCTGGGAGCGGTGCTGCTCGTCGCGACCGCGCTCGCTGGAGCCGGCGCGGTCGCCGGGCTCGCGCCGGAGCTCGGCTGGGCGGGGGCGGCGCTGCTCGGCATCCTCGCCAGCGTTTCCGACACGCGGCTCGCCGACGAGCTCGGGCACGCGGACAAGGTGCCGCGGCGCATCGCCGAAATCCTCGAGGCGCAGAGCGTCGTCGCTCCCGTGCTGCTGCTCAGCGCCTTCCTGATCATCTCGAAGGCGGCGGGCGGCGCGCCGCCCAGCGCCGAGACGGTGCTCCGGACGCTGCTCGCGGATTGGCTCGGCGGCGCCGTGCTCGGGCTCGCGCTCGGCTTCGCGGTGCTGCGTCTGCGCGGCGCGCTCGACACCGCCCCCATCGAGACCGCGCTGTCCTTCGCCACGCCCTTCGCTGCGGCCGCCGCGGCTCAGCTGCTCGGCATCGCGGTGGTCACGCCAATCATCGTGGCCGCGCTTGTCATCAACCGCGGAGGCATCGACCGCCGGACGGGAGCCACCAACAGCTCGCCCGAGGCGCGGGTGATCGCGCGCAACTTCTGGCGCGAGGCGGCGCTGCTGTTGTCGAGCCTGCAGTTCCTGCTGTCGGGGTTCGCGCTGCCCGGCGCGGTCGCCGAGCTTGGCGACACCTCGCTTGCAATGCCCGCGCTGCTCGCGGCCGCGCTGCTCGCGGCGGCGCAGCTTGCCGTGGCGCTGATCACCCCCGTCGGCGCGCGCGGGCTGCGCCCCCGCCTTGTGCTCGCGGCGCTTCCGGGACGGTCGGCGCTCGCACTGCTCATCGTGCTCGCGATTCCCGAGACTGGTGCGGACGGCGAGCGGTTCCTGGCGCGCGACACGGTGCTGGTCACCGTCGTGTTGTTCGTGGTCGGCTCGGTTATTGTTCAGTGGCTGTTCCTTGGCCCGCTGCTGCGCCGGCTCGGCTATGACGCACCTGATCCGTCGGCCAAGGAGCAGGCTGCAGCGGTCGACCGGGCGCTCGCTGGCGCCGACGGGCGTGATGCAGGCGCGGTCGCGGCGACGCGATTGCGCCTGCTAAAGTTGCGTCGCGCTGGCGCGATTGACGACGCCGCGGCGCTCGACGGCCAGGACCGGCTCGACTTCGCGCGGTGCGCGAGGGCGCGGCTGGAAGGTGTGGAGCCGCAACCCGCTCAGTCCAACTGAAGTGCACGCCGGAGCTTAACCTAGAGGATCGTGGCCGACATTCGAGGTCGGAAAGAATGGCGCAAGGTCGGCCGAGCATGACGACCGGCGATTGTCGGCTCAATCAGCCCCTTCGGCGTTCGGCTGCGCTGGTGCGGGTTTCGCCGTCGCGCCGAGCGGCGGATAGCCGTTCACATAGACCCAGTCGTTTGCCTTGGCCGGAACGTGGCAACCCAGGCACTCGGCCTTGTAGTCGACAGTGGTCGTCTGCAGCGGGCGGTCGGCGTCGAACCAAGCCCAGCCCCAGCCGTCGCCCCACAGCTTGTTGCCCGGATAGCGGCCCTTGCTGTCCTTCACCATCAGGAACCAGCCGACAAGGTCGCCGGCGCTGCTGACTTGGCCGGTGGTCATCTCGGCCCCCACGCCGTGGAACACCTCCTTGACCAGGATCGCGCCTTCCGGGAAGCGCCGCGTCTTGCGGTAGGCGTCGATAACGCCGGGCGAAGCGTAGACGGTGTGGATTTCCTTGGCCGGGCCGGCGCCGGGCTTGGCCTCCCCGTCGGCGAAGGCGACCGTCCAGGCGCCGAGATACTGAAAGCGCGTCCGGTAGTCGGACGGCATGCGCATCCCGCCGTCCCGGCTGACGACGGACGGGCCGGTGACCGGCGGCATCGTCGCCTGCGACACCGGCCGGTCCTCGCTCGGATTGTCGGCGAGGCCGGGTTCGCCGCTTTGCGTTGGAGCTTTGGCCTGACGTTCGCAGGCGGCGAGCCCAAATGCCACGAATGTCACTACCGCAACGCAAGCGGCTCGAGGCCGGGCAAGGGCCGATGAGAATTCCGTCACTGCTTGTTCACCCGCGCCTTCAGCCCGCGCAGCACCGGATAATGCTGCGAAAACACGTAGTCCTCCTTGGCGTTCTGTTGGTGGCAGGCATTGCAGGTTTCGGCGGGCTCGGCCTTGGTCAGCGAAGCGTACTTCGCTTCTGGCACGTGACCAAAAGTGAAGTATGCCCAATTGCCAGGTTCGTTCGGGAAACGTTTACTGTCTTTGACAGCGGCCTCTAAGCCAGAGTACTCAGCCATAAAATAACCGCGGCCGGACGATTCCTGCGTGGAACCGCCGCTTCCGGTGGTGCTGTTCTTTTGGACGAGCGTTAGCTCTTTAATGAGAACGGTTCCATCACGGAACTGGCCGGTACGCTGGTAATGATCGTAAGCGCTTGGCTCCATGTAGACGACGTGGAATTCTGGGAATGACGATTTACCATTGTTTAGCCCGTTGGGCGTGAGCGGCGTGCCAATGAACTTCCAGTCGCGCCAGCCATAAGGGCGGATCATCTCGCCATTGGGCGTGAACGTGGCGACATAGCGCCGCGCGCCTTCGCGGGCATAGGGCTGCGGAGGGCCGGACTGGGGCGTGATATCCTCAGTCGCTCGCTCGAAACCGGGGGAGATCGTCTCGGGCGTGATGCCCGACTGCTGACTATTCCCCGCGCTAGCCTGCCGCGCCGCGCCGGAGCTGGCCTCGCCGGTCTGCCCAGACTTCTCTTGGTTGCAGCCTGCCACCGCAAGGGCGGCCACCGCCAGCAATTTGGAATAGGGAGCGTAGGTCATCGGAAATCTCCTGCCTGCGGGCACGCGGCCTCCACGCCAGAACGCGCAACCAGCCCCCAAGGGTCCAGACTCATTCACAGCCAGAAGGCGATGGCGGCGGCGAGGTGGACGGCTGAGAGGAAGTTGCGGGCGAGCTTGTCGTAGCGGGTGGCGACCCGGCGGAAGTCCTTGAGGCGGCAGAACATGGCCTCGACGCGCCAGCGATCCTTGTAGCGGCGCTCGTCATACTGGATGGGCCGCTTGCGGTTGCGCCGGCCGGGGATGACCGGGATCGTGTCCTGGGCCTTCAGCGTGGCGCGCAGCTTGTTGGCATCATAGCCGCGGTCGGCGATCATGCGCTTCATGCGGACGGCATCCGCAACGAGCAGATCGGCGCCTCTGATGTCAGATGTATTGCCCGGCGTCAGGACGAGGCGAAGCGGCCTGCCGATGACATCCACGAGCGCATGGACCTTGGTTGTACGACCGCCCCGAGAGATGCCGATGGCGTTCTTTCGACCCCCCCCTTTGCCCCACCGGCGCAGCGGTGGACCTTGATGTAGCTGCTGTCGATCTGGGCTGTCTCGGCGATCCATCCCTCTTCGGTCAGCGCCGATAGGATGCGGGTCCAGATGCCCCGCCGGCTCCACCGGTTCCAGCGGTTGTAGACCGTCGTCGGCGGGCCATACTCGGGCGGCACATCGGCCCAGCGCCCACCACACTTCAGCATATGGATGATCCCCGAGATCACCCGCCGGTCGTCAACCCGACGCGCGCCAGGCTGGTTCTGCGGCAGATGCGGTTCGATTGTCGCCCACGCCTCATCCGACAGCCAGAACAGCGATCGCGACATTCTCCGAGCCTCCTCATCAACGGGAGACTCCCTGAATCAGCACATCATCCCAGATTCAAGAGGCTGAATGGGTTTGGACCCTAACGAGGCGGCGGCGTCCCTCTCCCGCACGGCGCAACAAGCGACTGGGGCCCGGTTGGGGGCCCGCGCGGCTCCGAAGGTAATAATTGTCTATACATTACAGTGATTTAGATAAGAGAAAGCGGTGCTCTTCTGGCACCATTCATCCGCCTCGTCTCGCCCAAACGCACAAGTCGCGCGACTCATCGCTCGTGGCGCGGCACCGCCTCATTATGACACAAGCGATAGCATAATCGGCCGAGCCGAGGCGGCCTCTAGCCAATGTTGGTGATTTCAGGGCGTGGTTTGAAAATTAACAAGCCGTTAATGCCTCACGGTCGAATCGCCGCGAGGGAAAAATCCATGGGATTTGGGGGACATGCGGCAGTTAGCGCGCCAGTTGAGTTTCATCGTTCTCGCCTCTTGCGCCGTCGATGCGGCCAAGGCGCAAGATCTCACTTTTCAGCCGATCAGTCCTACCTTTGGCGGCAACCCGTTTAATTCGGCGCACGTATTGGGCGTGGCCAACGCCCAAAACAATACGCGTGATCCCGCTGCCCAAACCAACAGCAGCGAAGCGGATGTTTTCGCGCGTCAGTTGCAATCACGCTTGTTGTCGGCGCTATCATCGCAAATCGTCGATGCGATCTTCGGCCCGAATCCGCAAGAACGTGGCACGATTCAATTCGGCGGGCAGACGATTCAATTCGTGCGCAGCCTCACCGACGTCACGCTGACGATTACCGACAATACCACTGGGCAGGTTACGACAATCGTCGTGCCGACTTTCGTGGATATCGGCAAATGAAGCGCCCGATCCTGGTCGCGCTCGCGGCGCTGGCCTGCTCGGCCTGCACCACCGTGCACGGCAGCGGGCGCGACGATATTCCCAGCATCAGCCCGATGGCGACGTATCCGCGCCAAACGCCGACCCAACGCGCGCTCCAGGCGCTGCCCGCCCCCAATCGCCCGGTCGCGATCGCGGTCTATAATTTCACCGACCAGACCGGCCAGTTCCGCGTCGGGGAGAGCGGCCAACAATCGCTGTCGCGCGCGGTGACGCAAGGCGGCGCCTCGATGCTGGTGCGCGCGCTGCAAGACGCGGGCAATCGGCGCTGGTTCACCATCGTCGAGCGCGAGAGCCTGCGCAACTTGCTCAACGAACGCCAGATCATCCGCGAAATGCGCGAGCGCTATCTCGGCGAGACCAATGTCAATCCCCAGGCGCTGCCGGCGATGTTGTTCGCGGGCGTGCTGCTGGAAGGCGGGATCATCGGCTTCGACACCAATACTGTCACCGGCGGACTGGGCGCGTCGCTGCTCGGCATCGGCGCGCGCGCTCAGTATCGGCAGGATACGGTCACGGTTTATCTCCGCGCGGTCTCCGTGCGCACCGGCGAGGTGCTCACCACCGTTACCGCCTCGAAGACGATCGCCTCGCAGTCGATTGGCGGCAGCGCGTTCAAATTCATCGCCTTTCGCGAGCTGCTCGAGGCCGAGGCGGGGTTCACCACCAACGAGCCCGACACGATCGCGCTGCAACAGGCGATCGAGAAGGCGGTCTATGCGCTGATCATGGAAGGCATCGACCTCAATTTGTGGAACTTCGCCGACGTCGGCCAAGGCTGGCCGATGCTGTGGCGCTATCGGCAGGAGCGCGACGGCGCCTTTTCGGCGCAGCAAGTGCAGCACGCGATCGACGAGGCGCGCCGCGCGCCCAAGATGAAAGTCACGCCGCGCGACGTGCCGCCGCCGCCGGCGGGGCTGATCGAGCCGCCTTCGACCTCCAAACAGCCCGCGTCGAACGGGGCGGTGCCGAGCCATTAGGTTTTCGCTTCACCGGCGCCGAATTTTGGCGGCGCCGGACGGTTTCTCGGGCTCGCCTGGTGTGCCCATCCTTGCCTAGCCAGGCCAAAAAAAGGCGCACCGGAGCGGCAACTCCGGTGCGCGGGACAAGACGTGAAGACCCAGCCATGTCCACCGCGCACGCTGTGTTCGCGGTCGGCATGATTATTACCCTCATCTCCAGGAGTGACAATCATGAAAACCACCATCATCTCTTCGGTTTCGGCGCTCGCGCTGCTCGCGGCGGCGCCGGCGCTCGGCCAAGTGACGCGGAGCACCGCGGTCAACGGTTCGGCGATCACCCAGACGGGCTCGACCAACAGCGCGACCGTCGATCAGCTGCGCACCGGCCAGAGTTCGGACATCACCCAGACCGGCGACGGCCACAAGGCGAGCGTCGACCAGGGCACCAGCACCGGCGGCGGCAGCAACAACGCCTCGACCATCACCCAGACCGGCCGCACCGCGACGGGCATCGCCGGCGGCACGCCGGCGGCGCAAGCGACCGTGAGCCAGCAATCGAACCGTAACAGCGCGACCGTGAACCAGGCCGGTGACGGGCTGGTCGACATCCGCCAGGGCTTCAACAGCCGCAGCGGCAGCGGCAACATCGCCAGCGCGACGCAGAGCGAAGTCAATTCGTCGAACACCGCCGGCATGAACCGCAGCGGCATTCTACAGGAAGGCACCAACCAATCGGCGAGCAGCCGCCAGACGGGCGACCGCAACTTCTCGCGCATCAACCAGGATGGCACCAACACCACCCCGGTCGCCGGCACCTTCGCCGCCAGCGTCGTGCAAAGCGGTGACGACAACATCGCCGACGTCGACCAGTTGGGCAACAACAACAGCAGCACGATCGGCCAAGACGGCAACCGCAACACCGCCGACAGCTTCCAATCGGGCAACACCAACACCGCCTCGTCCACCCAGTTCGGCTCGGACAATCAGGCCTCGACCCGCCAGGTCGGCAGCGGCAACACCGCGACCGCGATCCAGAACGGCTCGAACAACGCGCTCGGCGTCACCCCGCGCGGCACGAGCTGGGGCACGCGCAACGTCCGTACCGCCTTCACCCCGCAAACGGTCGGCATCAACCAGATCGGCGACGACAACCGCGGCTATGTCTCGCAGACCGGCAGCGGCATCGGCCTGGTGACGCAGACCGGCAACCGCAACTTCTCGGGCGTGGCGCAGGACGGGGCCTCGGCGTCGTTCCAGACCGTGCAGACCGGCAATGACAACCGCGTCACCGGCACCAAGGACGCGAACGTCAATGTGCGCCAAACCGGCGCGCGCGCCGATATCAACACGACCCAGACCGGCAACGCCAACCAGGCGGTGCTCGATCAGATCGGCAACGACGCGGTGATCGAAGTGACCCAGATCGGCAACACCAACCTGGCGCGCACCACCCAGGCGCCGGCGTCGGCTTTCGCCGAATCGGGCATCTATCAGACCGGTGACTCGAACCGGGCCGAAGTGCAGCAGGGCTCGTTCGCCTCGTCTTTTGTCGAGCAGACCGGCAACAGCCACCAGGCCGATGTGACCCAGGGCGACAATGCCTTCTCGCGGATCACCCAGACCGGCGGCAACGGCAATATCGCGACCGTCAATCAGGCGGCGTCGATGTATTCGACCGTCAGCCAGACGGGCAGCGGCAACACCGCCAGCGTCTATCAGGGCGTCGCGCGCCCGAGCAAGTAACGACGCGAGGGAGCGCTCCGGCGGGGCGCTCCCTTTCCGCCGAAGCGGCCGTCCCGCCGATCGGTTCGGATGGCCGCTTTGGGTTTTCGATTTACCGCGATCGTCGCGCCAGCGGCCGGCACCGCCCGCCCCGCGATCGCGCTAGGACCGACCGATGCGATTGCTCGCCTTCCTGGCCGCGCTTTTGATCGCGAGCCCCCTGTTCGCCAACAATGGCAAGACGCCGCCGGGCGACCCGTGCGGCGCGGGGCCGGGGCGCGGCACCGGCAATCCGTGCAACGGCAATAACGGTAACGGCGGAGATAACGGCCGCGGCCATGGCAAAGGCGGCAAGGCCGAACCCGCGCCGCTCATGCCAGCGATGCCGCTGTTCGCCGGACGCGCCGCCTATATCGATCAGATCGGCGACGGCAACCTCGCTGCGATCACCCAAGCCAGCCCCAACGCCTATGCCCGCATCGCCCAGCGCGGCGACGACAATCGCGCGACCATCGACCAGCGCGACACGCTCACCGCTTTTTACAGCGGCGTCCAACATGGCGACGCCAATCGCGCCGAGGTGGTGCAGCAAGGGCGCGGCCAGGCCGTGCTACTGACGGCGCAAAGCGGCGCCGCGAACGTGCTGACTGCCCGCCAGACCGGCACCGGTGGCGCGTTCAACGGCGCGGTGCTCACGCAAATCGGCGATGGCAACAAGATAACGCTGACCCAGAACGGCAGCGACAATCAGGCGCTGCTCGTTCAGCAAGGCGACGGCAACAAGATGAGCGTTGCGCAGCTGGGCGAGGGCAATCGCCTCGCATGGACGCAACAAGGGAACGATCTGCCCGATCTGGCGATCAGTCAAACGGGAGCGCAAGCGATGCAGATCACCCAGCGCCAGCTCGCGGCGCCGCCGCGCAAATAGGAGCCAACCGATGCGCGCCGCGCTCTTCCTGTCGCTCGTCCTGCTCCCGCTCGCGCCCACGCGCGGGCAAACGCAGGTCGAGCAGATCGATGCCGCCCCCGGGGACCGCGACTCCGACGCCGACGCCGCCGCCGATCAGCGCGCCGCGCCCGCGAACGCCGGCGTCGCGCAACTCAACCGCCGCGAAGATGCGCGCGCGCCGCTGCCGCAAGTGACGCGCCCCGAGGATCGCGCGGCCAATCGGGGGGGCGCGCCCCAGCTCGCGCGGCCGAGCCGCGCGGTCGAGGCGACGCCGCCACTGTCGCGCCCCGCCGAGGGACGCACCGCCGCGGTGACGCCGATCCAGGGCAGAGATCGCTGCGATCCGCGCGCCATCACGCCGCCCCCCGCCGAATGCGCGCGCGTGATCGAAACGCGCGCCGCCGAGTTCGCGCGCACCGAGCCCATGCTCTCGCCCGAGCAACGGCTGCTAGCCGATCAGCGCGGGCCCGCGCCGGTCAACGATCAGATCGCCGCGCGCCGGCTCGCGGCGAGTGGCGCGGCGACCAGCCTCGAAACCCAGGAAATCGCCGCGGTCGTGTTGAGTGATCGCCCGACGACGCGCCCCGTCGACCCCGAGCCGCCGGCGCAACGCGTCGACCCCAGCATTCAGGGCATCATCAACCGGCTCACGACGCCGCAATGAAAGGGGCTTTGGGATGGCGCGGTGGATTGTGGCGGCGGCGGCGGCGATGACCGCCGCGACCAGCGCCGAACGGCCGATCCGGCTCGAACGCGCCGCTCATCCGGGCGGGATCGAGCTGCGCGTCGTCGCCGCGCCGGCCCGGCCGGGCCGCGCCGATTATCGGCTGACCGTGGAGACGGGATCGGGCAATCGATCGACTCAAAGCGGCACGATCACGCTCGTCCCGGGTGATCGCACGACCGTCGTGACGCTGCGGGTTTCGGTCGCCCAGCCCTGGCGAGCGGTGCTCACGGTCACGCTCGACGATGGCGCCGTTTATCAAACGCAGGAGAGCGGCACGCCCTAGCGCGATTTCTCGGCAGATGGAATCACCTGCCGGCCCGGAACTCGCGATAAATCAAAAATCTCGGGCGGCGATGCGATGCGATCGGATCGCCGCTCTAACCCGAGTGTTCGTCGCTCATTTGGTGAAATAGTTCAACTTCGCCATCAGCGCCTCGCGCGTTCGGACGTCGGTCTTGACGTAAATTTGGCGGACATGGGTACGGATCGTGTCGACCGAGAGCGATTTGACCTGCGATATTTCGTGCACCGTATGGCCCGAATAAAGCAGGTGCAGCACCACTAGCTCTGCCTCGGTCAATTTGAAGATCGATTTGATCGAGCTCATCGCGAGTTCGCGGTGACGTATCCCATGGATTTCCCAAAATATCGCCGGCGCGCTTTCCGCGAAATCGAGTTTTTGGGCGGTTACGATCACGTAATGGCTCGGCGACTCGTTGGATCTAAAGACGAGATCGGACGAATCACCCTCCGCGCTGGTGAACATATCGAGCGCGCGCCGAAATTCGCGATTATGAATGTCTAGCTTGCCGTTTTTGATCGTGAAAGCTTTATAGGCAATGCCGACCTCGATAAAGCCGCCGGAGGCGATGATGATCCTCAGATCATGCTGAAGGATAGCCTTGGGTTTATTATTTTGTTTGAACCAGGCCGCCAACACATGTTCGATCGACGATGCTTGCGCATGCTCGATCGATTTCGAATCGAGACTGTCCGCCTCTCCGAACGCCACCCGGTTGGTCCCCCCAGCAAGCCGCACCCGCCCCGTCCTCGCACCGCTTTGCGATTGATGAGGATTTTCAGACCCTTAAACGGTTGAAAACCAGAAACATCCCCAAGATTGATGACTCGTCACTCGGGCCCGCGCCGCCCGGTCCGCCGCCGACCGCGCGCCCTAGCCACGCTTGGCTCGATTGTTCGCGGCGGTGAAACGTGGTAATTTCGCGGTGATGGACGTCGACCCCGCCACCGCCGCGCCGCGCGATGCGTCTCGGTCGCGCCTGGTGATCGACGCGCCGGTGGCCTCGGCGTGGTTCGATCAGCAGCCGACGCCGACGTTGCTCGTCCGCGAAGCCGGCGAGGTGATCGTCGCGATCAACGATGCCGCGCGCGCCTTGCTGCACCTGGGCGCGGTCGATCCGATCGGCATGTCGCTCGCCGCCCTGCGCGCGCTGCTCGACCGGCGCGGCAAGCCGCCGCTCGCGGTTCGCCGCGCCTATCCGATCGATGGCGCCGATCACGCCTATCGCGCGCTCCTGCTCGATCGCGCGCCGTCGCCCGTCGAGGCGGTCATCGCGCCGCCAGCGGTCGACACGGCCGAGGCGGTGACGCGAACGCTGCTCGTCGCGCTCGACCACGCCAATGACTATGTCGTGGTGCTCACCCCCAATCATCAGGCCGATCTGGGCGCGCGCAAGATCCTCTATGTCAACGAAACGCTGTTGCGGGTCACCGGCTTCACGCGGGCCGAGCTGGTCGGGCAGCGCCCGCTCGTGCTGCTTTCGCCGCGCAACACCGCCGAGCGTATTCGCGACATGCGCGCGGTCCTCAACGCCGAGCAAGCCTCGCGCGGCGATCTGTGGCTGCGCACCAAGGCCGGCGGCGAGATATTGGTCGAGGCCGATTCGACCCCGCTGCGCGACGCCGACGGCCGGATCGCGCATTGGCTGATCGTCCAGCGGCCGGTGGGCGAGCAACGCGCGCAGCAGGAACAAGTCCGGATGCTGCTCGCCGCCGCCGACCGCGCGACCGATTTTCTGCTGGTGATGACGCGCGATCAGGATCCGGTGCTCGGCGGGCGCAAGATCGTCTACGTCAACCAAACCTATCTGACGCGCACCGGCTTCACCCGCGAGGAAGTGATCGGGTGCAATTCGACCCAGGTCTATGGCAAGAGCAACCCGCCCTATGTGATCCAAAACCTGCGCGATGCCGCCGATCGCGGCGAGCTGGTGCAGGCCGATCTGTGGATGCGCGCCAAGAATGGCGACGAAATTCTCGTCGAGGGCTCGGCGGTGCCGCTGCGCGCGGCCGATGGCACGATCACCCATTGGCTGGTGATCCAGCGCCCGGTGAGCGAACAGCGCCGCGCCGAAGCGATCATGCGGCTGATCAACGAGCGCACCCAGTTGATCGGCCGCGCGACGACCGAAGCGCTGATCGATTACGAGGTCGCCACCGCCACCTCCTGGTGGAACGACAAGTTCAGCGCCTTGCTCGGCGCCGATCCGCAGGGCTTTCCGGGCAGCCTGGCCCAATGGCAGGCGCGGGTCGTGCCCGAGGACCGGGCGCGGGTGCGCGCGAACAGCGAGCGCGTGGTCGCCGGCGCGCTCGACGATTGGAACATCGAATATCGTTTCGAGCGGCCCGATGGCTCGATCGCGGTGCTCAACGAGCGCGGCTTCATCATCCGCGACGCGCGCGGCGCCCCCGCGCGCTTCATCGGCACGATCATCGACGTCACCGAACGGCGAATGGTCGAGGAGCGGCTGCAACAGGCGCAAAAGCTCGAGGCGCTCGGGCAGATGACCGGCGGGCTCGCGCATGATTTCAACAATCTGCTCACCGTCATCATCGGCAATGCCGAAGGCATGATCGAAACCGCGCCGGGCGGCACCAATTTGGCCGAGCTCGCCGCGACCACGCTGAAGGCCGCCGAACGCGGCGCCGAGCTCACCAATCGATTGCTCGCCTTCGGCCGACGCCAATCCTTGTCGCCCGGCAGCATCGATTGCGCCGAGCTGTTGCGCGGGATGCGCCCGCTGCTGCGCAGCACGCTTCCCGAGATGATCCGGCTCGAGCTCGATCCGGCCGCGAGCTGGCCCGCGCTGGTCGACCCCGGCCAGCTCGAAGTCGCGCTGCTCAACCTGGCGATGAACGCGCGCGACGCGATGCCGGGCGGCGGCTGCTTCACCCTCGCCACCGCCGAGCGCGTGATCGGCGCGCGCGACTCGGCCGATTTGGCGCCGGGCGACTATGTCGAGATCGCCTGCCGCGATACCGGCTGCGGGATGAGCCCCGAAACGCTGCGCCGCGCCTTCGATCCCTTTTTCACCACCAAGGAGGTCGGCAAGGGCACGGGGCTCGGGCTGTCGATGGTCTATGGCTTCGCGCGGCAATCGGGGGGCACGGTGACGATCGCGACCGAGATCGGGCGCGGCACCAGCGTGTCGATCTGGCTGCCGCGCGCGCGGCGGCGCGGCGTGGCGGGGGCGCGCGCGGCGGACCAGGCGCCGCGCGGGGGCAACGAAACCATCCTCCTCGTCGAGGACGATGCCTTGGTGCGCGATTATGCGAGCGTGATGCTGCGCCGCCTCGGCTACCGGGTGATCGAGGCGGTCGACGGTCAGGCGGCGCTCGCGGTGCTCGAAAGCGAGCGCGCGATCGATCTGCTGTTCTGCGATATCGTGATGCCGGGCGCGCTCGACGGCGGCGGCGTCGGGGCTTGGGCGCGCGAGCGGCGGCCCGAGGTCAAGCAGCTCTTCACCTCGGGCTATGCCGATCCGCCGACGCTCGACGCGGGGCTGGGGCCGATCCTGCGCAAACCCTATCGCCGCGCCGACCTGGCTGCAGCGGTGCGCGCCGCGCTCGACGCGCCGGTGGCGGCCAACCCGGCGGCGGCCTGACCGCGCGCGGCGTCAGCGCTTGGGGAAGCGCAGCCGCGTCACCATCCCTTCGGGGCTCGACCGCGTCTCGATCGTCCCGCGCAATTGCTCGGCGAGGCCATGGACGATGCGCGTGCCGAGCCCCGGCGTCGTCCCCCCGGCCCCCGCCGGCAGGCCACGGCCATCGTCGCGCAGTTCGAGCAGCAGCGCCTCGCCCTCGTCGTGCAAGCGCAGCGTGATCTTGCCCGTCGGCCGATCGATAAAGGCGTGTTTCAAGCTGTTGGTCACGGTTTCGCTGACCAACAGCGAGAGCGCGATGAGCTGAGTGAGATCGAGCGTGAGCGGCGCCGCCTCGACCTGGCAAAGAATGTCGGGCCGGTCGGACGCGGCGATCACATCGGCGCACAGCGCCTCCAGATGCTCGCGCACGGGCCGATCGAGCGCGCTGGGATCGTAAAGGCGGCGGTGGACGCGGCCCATGATCGTCAGCCGCGCCTGCGCCTCGTCGAGCGCTTGCGCGGCGGCCTCGGGGCGGTTCGCGATCTGGCGCTTCTGGAAATGCAGGATCGAGCCGATGAACGCCATATTATTGGCGACGCGGTGCTGCAGCTCGCCGAACAACATCCGCTGCTGGTCATAGAGCGCCGCCATTTGGTCGCGCGCGGCGTTCAGCCGATCATAAGCGCGGTGCATCGCTTCGATCAGCACGATGTCCACCGCGACGACGAGCAGGAAAAAGCCCTGCGCGGCGACGACCCCGGCGTTCAGCGCGAAACTATACGCGGGCGGCACGAAGAAATACCAGGCGGCGAAGAAGCTGATCAGCCCGGCGACGATCCCCGGCCCCGCCCCCGCGACGAAGGCGGTGATGACGACCGCGGGGAAAAAGGTGAGATAGGGAAAGCCCGCCGGCAGCAGCGCGTCGGCGACGAGCCGCGCCACCGTCGCCGCGACCGACAAGACCAGCGCGAGGCCATAGCCCAGCACCGGGCGGCGGCGCCACAGCGCCATCGGGCCGTCCCCCGCCATCACCACTCCCCACTCGTTACGCGCGCGTCACTTCGCGCGCGGGTCTTGGCGGGTCGCCCCGCCAGCGTCAATGCGGCTCATCCCTCGAGACTTTTCGAGGCTTGCTCGAAACTGTCGCGCGAGAGCCCCGGCACCGCCAGAATGCGTTCGAGCTCTGCGCGCATCAGCGCCGCGCGATCGGGGGTGAAACGCCGCCAGCGGCCGAGCGGGGGCAGTAATTTGGCCGCGGTCTGCGGATTCAATCGATCGAGCGCGATCAGCTGATCGGCGACGAAGCGATAGCCGCGCCCATCGGCCGCGTGGAAGGCGCGCTGGTTGACCCCGAAGGCGCCGACCAACGCCCGCGCGCGATTGGGGTTGGCGAGGGTGAAATCGCGGTGCCGCGCAAGGTCGATCACCGCGTCCACGGTATCGTCGCGGCTCGACAGCGCCTGGGTCGAGAACCATTTGTCGAGCACCAGCGCATTGTCCGAATAGCGATTGTAGAAAATGTCGAGCGCGGCGACCCGCAGATCGCTGTCGCCATGCGCGAGCGTGGCGAGCGCGCCCTGGCGATCGGTCATGTTATCGGCATGCTGGAACTGATCGAAGGCGAGCTTGGCCGCGTCCGCCGCGCCGCCGCCCGCCAAATAGCTGAGCGCGACCGTGCGCAGCCGGCGCAGCCCCTTGGCCTCGGGCGAATAGACGAAGGCGCGGCCGCTCGCCCGCGCATGGGCGGCGCGCCAACCGGCTTCGAGCGCGCGGCCGAGATCGCGCCGCAGCGCCTCGCGCGCGCGGAACACCGCTTCGGGATCGACGATCGGCAATTGGTCGCCGATGAAGGCTTCGGAGGGCAGCAGCACCGCCTCGGCGATGAAAGCGGGGTCAAGCCCGGGGTTGGCGAGCGTTTCGCCGACGGCGGCGATCACCGGCGCATGGTCGCCGCGCCCCTGGCGGACGCTCGCGACCAAAGTGTCGAGCATCAGCTGCTGCATCGCTTCATAGCGCGCGAAGGGATCATCGTCATGCGCCGAAAGCCGCGCGAGATCGGCGGGCGAGCGATTGGTCTCGACGATCACGGGTGCCGAAAAGCCGCGATTGATCGAGAGCAACGGCGGCTCGGCGAGCCCTTCGAAATCGAGCGTCATGCGCGCCTCGGTGAGCAGCGCCAGCCGCTCCTCGGTGAGCGCGGCGCCGCTCGTCGCGCCGAACAGCTTGAGCTTGAGCGGCAGCACCATCGGCGCCTTATCGCTCTGCCCCGGCGTCGGCGGGACGCTCTGCGCGAGATGGAGCAGCGCGCGGCCGCCCTGATGCTCGAGCCGAGCGGAGACGCGCGGCGTGCCCGCCTGAGCATACCACAGGCGGAACTGGCCGAGATCGACGCCCGAGGCTTCTTCCAGGCTCGCGACGAAATCCTCGCAGGTCGCCGCCGTCCCGTCGAAGCGATCGAAGTAAAGATCGGTGCCGGCGCGGAATTTTTCCGGCCCCAGAATGGTCGCGAGCATCCGGATCACCTCGGCGCCCTTGTTATAGACGGTCGCGGTGTAGAAATTCGAAATCTCGATATAGCTTTCCGGCCGGATCGGGTGCGCGAGCGGCCCGGCATCTTCGGGGAATTGCGCCGCGCGCAAGGTGCGCACGTCCTCGATCCGCTTGACCGCCGCCGAGCCTTGGTCGGCCGAAAAACTCTGGTCGCGGAAAACGGTGAAGCCTTCCTTCAGCGACAGCTGGAACCAATCGCGGCAGGTGACGCGATTGCCCGACCAATTGTGGAAATATTCATGCGCGACGACGGCGGCGATCGCGTCGTAATCATAGTCGGTCGCGGTATCGGGGTCGGCCAGGATATAGCGCGAATTAAAGATGTTGAGCCCCTTGTTCTCCATCGCGCCGAAGTTGAAATCGTCGACCGCGACGATGTTGAACACGTCGAGATCATATTCGCGGCCATAGACGCGCTCGTCCCATGCCATGGCGTTCTTGAGCGCGTCGAGCGCGTGCTGGGTCTTGGGCAGATCGCCCGCGCGCACCCAGATGCCGAGCTGCACCTCGCGGCCCGAGGCGGTGACGAAGCGATCGCGATTGGCCACCAGATCGCCCGCGACGAGCGCGAAGAGATAGCAGGGCTTGGGGTAAGGATCGTGCCATTCGGCCCAGTGGCGCCCATCGGGCAGATCGCCGGCCGCGACCGGATCGCCATTCGCCAGCAGCACCGGGAAGCGCGCCTTGTCGGCGGTCATCTTCACGCGGTAACGGCTCAAAATATCGGGGCGATCGGGGAAGAAAGTGATCCGGCGAAACCCTTCCGCCTCGCACTGGGTGCAGAGCAGCCCGGCCGAGGCATAAAGCCCCATCAACTGGGTGTTGCGATCGGGGGTGATTTCGCATTCGGTCTCGATGACATGGGCGTCGCCCGGCAGGTCGAGCACCAGCGCGCCCTCCTCGAGCCGCCAATCATTGACCGCGACGCCATCGACCTCGACCGCGATCGGCACTTGCCCGCCGCCGTCGAGCCGCAGCGGCCCGCCGGCGCCGCGCTCGACCGAGAGCCGCGCGCGGACCCGGGTGGCGGCGGGATCGAGATCGAAGTCGAGCGCGATCTCGGGCACGCGCCAGGCCGGCGGGCGATAATCCTCGCGGCGGGTGACGGCGGGCTGGGCTTGGGCTTGGACGTCGAGCATAGCATCGGGAAATAGGCGCTACGCGAGGGGCGCGCCAACAACAATCGGGGCAGACCCATGAAACTGTTGATTTTCGGGCTGGGCTATAGCGCGGGTTTCATCGCCGCCGCCGCGCGCGCGCGGGGCTGGAGCGTAACGGGCACGACGCGCGACGGGCGCGGCGACTCGCTGCGCTTCGACGATCGCGGCGCGGTCGAGGCCGCGCTCGGCGCCGCCGACGCGGTGCTCTCCAGCGTGCCGCCCGCCGCTGATCGCGACCCGGTGCTCGATCGCTATGGCGCGGCATTGGCGGGCAAGCGGCTCGGCTATCTCTCCTCGACGGGCGTTTATGGCGACGCGGGCGGCGCCTGGGTCGATGAAAGCGCGGCCATCGCCGGGCGCCGGGCGGGGCGCAACGCCGCCGACCAGGCCTGGCTCGCCCGGGGCGCGCGCGCGTACCGCCTGCCCGGCATTTACGGTCCCGGCCGTTCGGCGCTCGATCGGGTGGCGGCGGGGGCGGCGCACCGGGTCGACCTGCCGGGCCAGGTGTTCAGCCGCATCCATGTCGCCGATCTCGCCGCCGGGGTGTTGGCCGGACTCGCGGGACCCCCCGGCGCCTATAACCTCGCCGACGATCTGCCTTGCGCGCAAAACGCGGTGATCGAGTTCGCCTGCCGGCTGCTCGGCCGCGCGCCGCCGCCGCTCCAGTCGATGGACGCCGCCGGTCTCTCGCCGATGGCGCGCGGCTTTTACGCCGAAAATAGGCGGGTTGCGAACGGCAAGGCCAAGCGGCTGCTCGGCTGGCGGCCGGTCTATGCCGATTACCGGTTGGGCCTGCGCGCTCTCAAGGCGATCACCAGCCCCGCGAGCGCGAGCAGCGCGCCCGAAACCGCGAAGCCCGACCAGCGATAGCCCTCGAACAAGGTCGACAAGAGCATCGCGATCACCGGCACGATCACGCTCGAATAAGCCGCCTTGGCCGGGCCGATCACGCGCAGGATCGTGAAATAGAGCGTGAAGGCGACCGCCGAGGCGATCAGCCCCAGATAGAGGATCCCCAGCACATAGCCCGCGCGCCATTCGAACACCGGCGCGCCGCTGAGGCTCCAGGCGACGCCGCCGTCGATCGCCGCCCCGATCAGCATCGCCACCCCCAGCATCGCCGCCATCGGATAGGCCCGGGCGGTCGGGGTCGCCTGCATGATGTTGGCGAGCGAGGCGGCGAGCACCCCGGCGAGCGTCAGCGCGACCCCGGCGGCGGCTTGATACGGCCCGTGCGGATCGCTGCGCGCCTCATGGACGAACAGCAACGTCACCCCCGCCATCGCCACGCCCGAGCCGATCAGCAGTTGCCGCCCGAGTTGCTGACCCAGGAACAGTCGCCCGAACAGCGCATTGGGCACCAGCAGCAGCGCGAACACCACCGCCACCACGCCCGAGGTAATATAGCCCTCGGCGCGGTAGACGAAATTGAAGTTCAGGCAGAATTGCAGCAGTCCGAGCAGCGCCGCGAAGCCCCAGCCGCGCGCGTCGAACCAGGGCCGCTCGCCCTTGGCCAGCGCATAGATCAGCATCGCCGCGCCCGCGACGATGAAGCGATAAGTCACCGACCAGCTCGGCGGCACCGTGCCGAGCTGGTCGCGAATCACGATCCAGGTCGAGCCCCAGATCAGCGTGACGAGCGCGAAGGGGACGAGAATTTCGAGCCGCGTCGATTGCGGGCGATCGGCCCCGCGCGCGCCCTCGCTCACAGCGCCGCGATCGCGGCGGCGAGCGGCGCGATCGCTTGCGGTCCTTGATCCCAAGAGACGACCAGCCGCGCCTCGCCCGGCCCCCAATCGTAAAAATCGAAGCCGGCGGCGCGCAGCTCGGCCGCTTCCTCGGGCGTGAGCCGCAGGAAGACCTCGTTCGCCTCGACCGGATGGATCAGCCGCGCGCCCGCCGCCTGGGCGAGCAGCGCCGCGCCCTCGTTGGCGGCGCGGGCGTTGCGCAGCCAGACATCGCCCTCGATCATCGCCAGGATCTGCGCGGCGAGATAGCGGCCCTTGGACGCGAGCAGCCCAGCGCGCTTGCGGCGATAAAGCGTCGCCTCGGCGAGCCCCTCGCGGAAGAACACCAGCAGCTCGGCCATCATGCCGCCATTCTTGATGAAGCCGAACGACAGCGCGTCGACCCCCGCGCGCCAGGTGACGTCGGCGGGCGCGCAGCCGAGATGCGCGACGGCATTGGCGAAGCGTGCCCCGTCCATGTGCAGCCCCAGCCCCTGCGCGCGGGCGAGCTCACCGAGCGCCGCGACTTCATCGGGCGTATAAACCCGGCCATATTCGGTCGCCTGGGTGATCGAGAGCGCGTGCGGCTGCACTTGGTGGACGTCCTTGCGCGTCGCCGCCAGCACCCCCGCCACCGCCTCGGGCGTCAGCTTGGCGCCCGGCCCGTCGGCGAGCAGCAATTTGGCGCCGTGCGTGTAGAATTCGGGCGCGCCGCACTCGTCATTCTGGATATGCGCGTCGCGGTGGCAGATCACCGCGCCATGCGGCGGGCAGAGCGCCGCGAGCGCGAGGCAATTCGCCGCCGTGCCCGAGGCGACCCACAGCGCGCGCACCGGCGCCTCGAACAAATCCGAGACCACGCCGTCGAGCCGCCGGCTCCAGGCGTCGCCGTCATAAGCGGTGTCGAGCGTGTTCGCGGCGCTCAAGGCGGCGATCACTTCGGGGCAGGCGGGGGCGGCATTGTCGGAGAAAAAGCGCATGGCGGCGCTTCTTGGGGCGCGCGCCGCCGGGCGTCAACCGATCGGCGTGGCGATTGTCGGGGCCCGTTCGGGGCAGGGCTGGTGCGGTCGAGAAGACTCGAACTTCCAC
>FRDC01000126.1_pt1 | contig 24913 bp, 53 predicted proteins | sample 1106171 | NCBI WGS metagenome assembly FRDC01 (sample SAMEA3930566, study PRJEB13176) | freshwater metagenome | biome: Drinking water system; feature: drinking water; material: water | place: Singapore | collected 2014-12-20 | reverse complement strand
TGTTTCACTCATAACGAAAGAAACTGTTTTGCGGGTTGTTGTGTTCTAGAACATTTTGATTTTAACTCATAATGATTTGTTTGAGTTTAGGAATAGAATAGTTTTAGAGAATAGAGGTTTTATTTTGCGCGGAAAATAATTAAAACTGAAATTTAAATCTGAAAGTTAGTCTGTTTCGGTTTCTAATCCTTTCTTCAACCACTCTTTGTACCAGTTTTCTGCAACCTCTAGAACAACCTTGTCAGAAGCGAAAATTCCCGCCGCAGAACGCTGTTCAATTACTAGTCCAGTCGTACGCCAGTTGTATTCGCCAGTATCGGTATTCTTAACAATTTCCAAGTAACCGAATACTGTCCTGGCCCGCCAATCGCCCGTAGAAGGATTGCATTCCCAATGTAGAGGTTTGATAGAATAAGTATTGCAACTATGGCGATAGATCACCGTCTTGCCGTCCTTTCGTTTGAGAACAGAAAGATACTTTGATGATCGAGTCCAGTCTTAGGACTTTGGTGGCGGGTTTTTGGTACTCATGAAGTTGTCGATTTGACGGACAATTGAAGAGGTTTTCAGTGAATCGCCTGATTGAATGGCTTGCTTGGCTGCTTGCAACAGGTTTGCGGCTTCGATGTTGTCGGCTCGAAGACAGGTCATAATAGCGACTGCGTTTTGAAAGAGCGTATTCGTGCGATGGCCAGCGAGATATTCTTTCTCTTTGAGCCAGTTTATGATGTTAGAGAGACAAGATTCGATTTCGCGAGGGTCAGTCATAATAAAGCCTTTCAGACGAGAATGCCCGGGGAGGGAATCGAACCCTCGACCAACAGATTAAAAGTCTGCTGCTCTACCAACTGAGCTACCCGAGCGGACTTCTTTACTGTGTGAACAAGAGTCCAGTCTAAATGCAATCCTAGAGCGTTAGCCCTAAGATTGCCGTGACAATGGAGGTCTATCGTGCGGCTTGCAACTGCAAGGTTTGTTCGTTCGTAACATTCCCTTGAACAATCTCAATCTTCAAGGGCTTTGGGGGATATCCGTACCGGCTCAAGTCCAGTTGCGGGAACATAGCCAACCGACCAGCAACGTCCTGACATTCCGAGCGGGTTCCTTCATAAATCTTGGCTTTACCGTTCCCATGAATCTGCCCGGCGAGCGAGCGGGCGACCGCTTGCGTACAACCAACCGCCTTGCACAGAGCAAGAACAACCCACTCAAAGGCGATACCGTCGTCATTCAAGACGAACAAACTGTATCCGATTTCGACCGGTTTGTTCGAGAGCGTCAAGCCATGCGTATTGGCGACATTCTCAACTTTCTTACGATTCATAGTAGCGGCCTCCATTAACAAAGAAACTTTGTCCTAAAGTCCAGTCTTGAAGGGTTTTGGGGTATTTGAAAGCTCCTCCTCGAAGCTCCATGAGGGCGCGTGCGAGGTCTTTTCCGATCGAGGCTAGGAACCATTTCACTCATAAAGATTTTCTCTTTCTGTTGGAGGGGTCCAGTCTCTTGACGGCTAAAAAGCGAGCGCCTGTGCCGGTCCGGTGATAGGCTTTTTGGGCATTTGAAAGCTCCCCTCGAAGCTCCATCAGGGCGGCTTTCGGAGCCTTGAGAGCTCAGGGGGCGGCGCGAGTTCGAGCCGAGTTCCGAAGCTTTACGAGCGACTCGTAGAGGTCTCAGAGTTCTCTGCAAGCAGAGCTCTCTAGCCAGAGAGGTCAGATGGAGGCTCGATGAGGATAGGTTGTTGTATGGGCTGTTGAGAGGCAGCGTACCCGGTCCGGTGATACGATCTGAAGGAATTTTTGGGGCGGGTGCACACTAGAGATTCACTAGGCGAGGTCTTTGTTAGGGTTTTGAGTTCTGAGAGGTTGGAAACTTTGGAGGCGGGTCTCAGAAAGGGATTTCCACTCATAATGAAAGTGGCGAGTTTTTATTTTGCGCGGAAAATTAACGAATCAGTGATTCAGTTCAGTGATTCAGTGTTGCGAGATTATTTATTTTGCGAGAGAGAAAGACCAGTCTTGTACAGTTCACTTCTTGCGAACGGGATGATATTCCCCAGCAGAGTCAACAACAAAGTCGCAATCGGCGTAAGGGTTGATATCTGTGTTAAAGCCAGGTTCTAGCTTTTTAAAACAAAAGTCTGCGAACAATCCTGAAAAGATGCTGTAACCAAAGACTGCCAATATATGTTCTACAGAAAGGGGCTTAAGAATAACGACGATAAAATACCCAAACAGAAAAGCAGACCACACCGTTAACATGAAAGATGTAAACATCACCAGAAACATTGTGATACAGAGTTTGGTGTCTTGGCTAATCATTTTTAGGTTCGTCATCGTCGTCGCCGAAGATTTCCTCGTCGCCGTCGTCCTCATCGGCCTCGTCGTTGGCTTCATCTAAGCTGCGAAGAGAAGAATACGTCATCGCGCTAATGATTCCTACAAAAAACATATTCCTCTGATGTTCAGAGGCATAGTAAAAACAGGCTACGCCTAAGCACAAAGAAACTAAAACAGCAGCAATATAGGCTGCGGAAGGAATCTTCTTCAACAGAAACGGATGAAGTTTCATAGCCTTGCCGTTGATTATGTTTGTCCAGTCTCTAAATTAGTGTCGCTTTTGTTAGTTGTTTGCTTGCAGGTAGGGCATTGCCACTGATTATCAGAATACGAAATCTCTTTCATAGAGCATTCGCAGAAACAACGGTCGCAAACTGCCCGAGTTCTAGCAAACCAGGTCTTAGGCTTAAAGAGTTTACGAATAGGCTTAACGCAAACAGGATACATAGTGACAAACATACTTTAGTTGCCTTTCTCTGATCTGCACTTGCTAGCTCATTTTAGACGACTTTTTGGCGGCTGATTTTTCAAGGCTCGGTCAGCTATAGTAGCAAGTCGGTAAACGTCACGGAAAGAAAAAGAAACCGGAATCCATTTAGCGTCTTTGCTTACGAAATCAGCAACTCGTTCAGCCATGACTTTCATCGACTCGACAAACTTTTCGTCAGAGTCGGACATACAATAACTAACCTATCGCAAAGTCCAGTCTTGACAAAGGCTACTTATCGTACCAGGTTTTCCAGCGTTTAACTACCAGGTGGATCTTGCCTCGTTCTTCTTCGGGAATGATAGGACCGTCTTTCCCTACAATGTCGCGCAGAGCAAAGAGCCAGGGAATAGGTCGTTCAGAAAGAATCTCCATAAGTTTTGGTACAGCAAACTGTCCAGTCGCAACAACCGCCTGATAATCAGGCGATTCTCGGATTTTGTTTACTGATGAATGAACGACATATACAGACTTATCGAAATTCTCAATGTGTTGAGTAAGTTCCGCAACACGATAAGCCATTACTGTTTTAAGTAGCTCGTTGTCAAACCCTAGTTCGGACCAAGACTTTGCAGCGTCAATTAGGGGGCTTGCCGCAAGAGCCTTTCTAGCCAACGAGATAAGTTGCGCGGCTCTGTTGTATTCAATCTCTAGCTTCGCAGGAGGACGATTCGCTTCTTGCCACTTAATAAGACCTTCAATCAAATCAGCGTCGGCTATTGGACTGCTTGAGTCTTGAATCATATCTGGCTGCTCGATCTGGTTATTCGGCTTGTTTTTGATTTGGCAAAGCAGATTGACTTTCTACGGGGGAGAGAAGATTCGTCAACTGATTTTTGTGCCATTGCTCGGCTTCGGCTTTAGCAGCCTCAGCGGTCGGAAGTCCTTTACCGCGAGCCACGGAGCCTTGACTGGTGAACGCCGTCCATTTCCAACTTGATCCGGCGTTCCAAGCTTGGAGTTCTGCAATTACCGTATCGCAGAACCAGTATTGATCCTCAACCCATCCCCAGCTTAATGGATTGATTTGGTACAACTGGTTGTTGGGCGAGTTGTTCATGTTCTTTTATTTCTGCGCGGAAAACCAGTCTCAGAAATGATCTCGACCGTTACTTGTCGCTCAAATCATGCACTATGCCATTTTACGTCGTTATTAATCTCAATAGACTCGTTTCCGTCGTATTCGGTAATCCGAAACATCGTACCAACTGGCACCCATTCAATTCGAATATCTCGCCAGCCGCTAGTATGAATATATGCATCACCGAATTGTTCTTCTAACACTTGCTTAACTGCCGCTTCGTCCGCTTTCTTCTCGGCCAGTTCCACCAGGCGACGATCAAAGATTAGGAATTCAGAGAATGAAGAACTCCACGTACTCCACCCAGCCCCATAACCAGGCGACACCAACACGGCAACATTGCCGTCGCGAATGACCTTTTCGACTTGGACATTTTTCATTGTCTTTTCCATTGCCTTCTTCCTTAAACTAGCGATAATTTTTAATCGTTAATGAACGTATCTTTTAATACTGCGGGCCGGAGTCGAACCGGCTAATAGAGGGGGATAGTCTCTGACGTGCGCTCGTGCCGCCGCGACCATGTACGCAGCCCTATTGGTGTCGGTAATCACTTGCTCCAACGTCCACGCCGCGTGTCGCCGTCCACGCCGCCGCAGCGAATAAACCAGTCTTTACGAGCAAGCCTTCTTCATCTGCCAGCAGGCCAGAACGTACCAGTTGTTCCCGGCGATAGCCCGGAGAAGGCCGACATAGCCAGGGGAAATCTTACGAGTCCGACGCTTGCGATTCTTCATATCTGAAATCTCCTGAGATATTATCAGAGTCAAATCAGAAGTCCAGTCTTAAAAATAATCTGTCATGGGACCGTGACGCTTATCTGCGTCTGCTTTGCGAAGTTCAGCGGCCCGCAACGCAATATCTTGAATATCCTCGTCCTCTAAGAGCGAAGGATCAAAGTACCGTCGAGCCTCGTCATGGGCTTGAATCTTTTTTCCAACTTCCGCCTGAAGTTCGCGATACGACTGCCGTACATGAAAATCTTTAGGCGAATGATTGAGGCTTCGAGATTTGCTGCTGTAATAGTCCATCAGTCCAATGGTAATCGGCGTTTCAATACTCGTTCAGCGTCCCAGGGATAGATTCCCAACGGCCCGCAAGTCGAACCTCTAAAGGGTTTCTCTTTATTAAACCAGTCTCTAAGACCAGCCTCGTCGATCGCTCGTTCAAGGTCATTATTGTCAATGCCCGATACTAAGGTTTCACCCATAACCTTTTCATAAATCCGAACCCGATATCGAGCCAAGTTCGGATAATCGGGATGACTTGTGACAATAGAACAATCCATAGAAGTATTCTCTCTTGCTGTTCTTTAACAGATAAATGGCCTTTGCAACAAAGGCCAGTCTCTGAAACAGAGTTCGATGTTAAACAGGGATAACGCTCGTAGCAAGCCCGGTGCTGTCCTTGCCGTGGGCGATAGCAAGGGCGTCCCGGAAGGTCGAAATCTGGTCGGCCTTGAGTTCGCAGACTTCGAGAGAGTTGACGTAAACGACCGCCTGACCCTCATTATGAATCTTAAGAGTTGCCTCAATGGCCTGCTCTTGGTTGAGATGACAAACCTTCTGAAGAACGTCAATAACGAACGGAACCGAATGTTCCTCGTCGTTATGAACAACAACCCCATGCTGACGCATAGGCTTACTGTCAACGCTCTCCGCTTCCTCAACATGAGTCGTGACCGTATTCTTGACAGCGGAATTTTCCATTTGCTTGTTCCTCTTGTTTGAGACAATCAACAATATCGTTGCAGAAGTCCAGTCTTATCGTGAATCGCCGATGCGAGGAGATTCTAGTAGGCTTTTGTTCACTATCGGCGATTTTGGTACGGGCACAGCTGCCATTTTCACTCATAATGATTCTGTTTTTGAAATTCACTTATAGCAATTAATCCTTTGGTTGGGTTTAATTTGCGCGGAAACAGAATCTAAATCAAAAGAGTAGTCCTAAAATTGAAGGTCTATCTCGAAGTCCAGTCTCAGAAATTAAAAACCTATTGAGATTTGGCTTTGTCCCAAAAGTCTTGCGCCCGATCGACTAGGCTAAAAATTTGGTCTTTTTCCAGGTCCATAGACGAACAAAGGTCTTGAACAAGTTGTTCGGAAAATCCCCCATTCGCTTCAATCTCCGCGATCAGCCGGGCAAACTGAAGTTCATTGTTTTCCCATTTATTATTCGATTCGTTCATACAACTCCTTTTCGGGGGAGGAAATTGACTACTGTTATTGTTAAAGCGTAGCGTCTCTTTTGCGCAAAATTATTGAGTAAGACCAGTCTTACAGCAAGGCCTTCAACGGATTTTGCGTAGCAACTTGCAAGTCACTCATAACGAAGAATTTTCATAAAATTACAAGTTTTGGCATTTAACCATAAAACTTATAATCCCTTTATATGAAAGAACGTAGAAATTTAGTTAGGTTTAATTTACGCGGAAGATGAATCAAAACCAATAGCAGCGAACGATCCAGGGGTAACCCGGAATATTATTCACGAAATCAATCTCAAACTCGTCTGGACGAAACTTAACAAAAATTTCCATCAACGACAACGCCATATCTTCGTTCATATCGCTCTTAAACTTAATCTGATCAGCAGAAAGACCGTCAGGAGAAATTTTCATAGAACGGATTGCTACAACAAGAGTCTTGTCGCTATTTTTAAAGAAGGTTTCTCCGTCCTCAACATGGTCGCTGTCTACAAGCAAGCAATTATGTTTCGTAAAAAGATCGCTGTACAGGCTGTGGTGAACCCGAGGAACAGCCTTATGAGAAGTCTTAGACAACGTTTCATTGACGATGGCGTTCATACAGATGTTACTGCTAAAGAAAAACCAGTCTTGAAATCAGTGCAGCATTTCAGTGCAGCACGACTTGCAGTGCTGTCTTATCAGTGATTCGCAGTTTCAGTGTACGGCTTGAAATCTTTGGGATCATAACGGTCCCAACCGATAGGCGAAACCATATACATCGTACCATTCTTAAAGCGAATAATATCTCCAACGCTCATGCTCGTATGAGACAAACCCTTACTACGAATGAGATCGGACGCCTCGCCTTTAGGCGACCAAATCTCGCCTTGCAAGTTGCGGTACAGAGTTGCCAGTTCATCCGCGCCACCCGACTCGATACCGGAAAGCGACTTCAACGTACCAAGAAGATCGTGAGTATCCCCAATCTTATCAGGATTGAAAACGTTGTCTTTACTAATGACCATGATCAAAAAAGAATACAGTCTTGCGTACCAAATCTCGACATCTTCGCCAACTGGAAAAAGAGGACAATCATTCAAAGTCTTATATTTCATACCTCTTTTGTCCATCTAAAAATCCAGTCTCTGTCAAAATTTGTCAAATGGATTGAATCCACACAAACAATATCAATGCCATCAAAATCAGCGAGCCAATGATCAACGCCATCACAACCCGCCGACGAACTCGCTGCCGCTTAACGGCGGGAGGATCGTCGTGTAAAAAGTCCGATATATCCTCGTAATTCCCAGGTCTAAAAAACATAAATTTAACGACCAAGCCAAGCCGCTATGGGTCTGTGTTGCTTGACGACCCCAACAAGGAAACTGTCCTTTCCTTCCCTCAACGAGACCAGCCTTTAGCGGCCTTTACTCACTGTCTTTGCTCAAACGATCATACTCTGCTTCGATTTCTTTCAAACGCTTCTTGCAGGCTTCGGGATCTTTACAGCCACCGTCATCGCTCCAACAGCCGCACGCCTCGCAGAAGTTGTTACCTTGAGCAGGACCGCAAGAACGACAGTGAGTATCTCCGCACATGCAAGCCATAAAGTTCTCCGTTGAAGTTTCTTTATGCGTTCGAGAGAAAGTCCAGTCTTACTGGTAAGAGATGGTTCCGTCCTCTGCGACATCTCCGACGCAAGCACCTTTCCAATAAACCGAGCTAGCCGGGATATTTTCGTCTTTGCCAATTTCAGCAGTAGATTTGCCCTCTGCGGCGTTCTCAACGACCAAGATAGGCTTGTCGAGAATAATACTCAAGGCTTCAGCGAGCATATCAAGGCTGCCCTCGCTGTTCAAGGCTTGAAGTTGATTTTGCGCGTCAGTTTCGGTAAAGACTTCGGGAACATCGGCGTTTTCGCTACTAGACTGTCCAGTTTTGGGGTCAAAGCCCAGACGTTTCTTCTGCCAGTCAATGTCGTCCGGCAACTGCTCTAGTCGCTCACGAGGCGTCATATCATTTACAATTCCCTCAGCATGAAGCTTAGGGATGCTCTCTCCATTTGCCGTTTCAACGATCTCGATTGCGACCTTTTTCAGGCGGTCTTGCTGTTCTTTCGATAGCCAGGGCAAATAATCACCCGTCCCGTCCCCTACCATACCAGGATCAATCTTGTAAATAGCACCACGAAGTTGCTCGATAGCACTGTTCTCGCTATAAGCGTCATCGTCGTCGCTCTGCAAAACTTCGCCATAAGAGTCGAAATCGTTGACAATAGTTGCAGCCCGATCAAAAAGATCCTGTAGCAGAGGCCAGTTCTTCGGGTTACGAACAATTTTAACAAACTCAGGAGTCGCTTGATTCATAGCCTCGCTCTCAAATAAAAAGTCCAGTCTAAGTTTTAGTCCGAGTCTTCGCGGGGCGTCAACGTCGCAAGACCCAAGCAATCATCAACGATCTGTTGAAACTCGTTCCAAAGGAAATTGAGTTCACAGACCAGTTCCACAGATTCCTCGCCAGTAGAATCCTCGATATACCAAACCGAATATTTAATTCCCTTCATGTCAAAGGCCCGCTGAATGTACGGAAGCCTATCAACAAGATAACAGGGAATCGAAACAAGATTAGGCAGACCAACCTTAAAAATGTTAGGAGAGTTCATATTCTATTGTAAAAAACAAAGAAATCCAGTCTAAACGCGCCGAGGAGGATTCGAACCTGCATCCACCGGATTTGGAATCCAGGACATTGCCAGTTATGCTATCGGCGCAACGTTCTTAAGTGAGATGACGATTAGCCACTTCGATAACCCGTCTTGAAGTTTCGAGTTCTTCTAACGCCGCTGCAACTACTGCCGCCTCTTTATTTGAGAGTTCAAAAGGCTTTGCGTTTTCTTCTAGAATGGTTTGCAGCAGATGACTGCGAAGGCGATGCAGAAGTTTTCTCTCGATATAATTCGACGAGTTTGTTTGTTCCACCTTTAACTTTCTTTGCAGGATCTTTTAATGCATTGATATCAGCAGATATCGTAGACAAAACCGTAAGGTTTCTATTAAACCTATCGACAAGCGAGAACAAAAAATCTACTTTTCACAGCCAAGAGTTCTTTTATCGTGTGTTTCTATTTCTGCGAATAGTAGTTGATTGTTGCGAGAATAACTGACAGGATAGCAGGCGGAAGGCTAAGACCGAAGATCATCACAAACACAAAATGAAGCCCAAATCCAGTCTTGACCCTCGAATCAAAAGCGTCCGAATCGTTTGCTTTAGAAATCGAGAAGAAGGAGAGCAACATATTAAGAATCATAAAGACGAAAGCAGCAGCACTAAAGATCGCAAAATACATCCAGTTGTTCGCCAGAAAGTTCATTCGTTCTCCTTAATAAGGTTCGCTCTGTCAGGACGAATCGTTAGCGAGTTAACTCGCAACCATTTTTAAACCAAATTCGGGTTCCATCGGAAAGAATTACCGCCGGTCCGTCCTCTCGATGATATTGGCCGTTTTTGCTCCAACGTTGAATTCCGGCAAAGCTAATTGTTCGACGTAACTCATTATTTAAGTAATAAGAACATCCTCCGTCAGTATAAATTACGGCCGGTCCTTTTTCTCGATGAAGTTCATCATTTTTGTTTCTATAATAGATAGTACCGTCCGTGCCAATGCTTTTCCTCGTCTTTGTCACATGTCAGTCCAGTCTTTTAAGAATGCTAAAATAGGCGCAGGTCGATTTGAACGACCAACCTCCGGGTGTCTCGACTTTCTCATCTACTCAGTTTACCGCTCGCGAGTCAGCAAACTGCCTCAACGATGATTACGTCGCGCTGTCCCAGCCGCTCTGCCAGATTGAGCTATACGCCTTTATTCTGCTAGAAGAGCTCTGCGACTAGTCCAGTCTCTTTCTCAGTAAAACAGCCTTGAGGGGTTGCCAAAGCCTTGCAAGCCAACCAACGAGCGAACGCTCTGCTTTTTCTTGGTCAATCTCTCTCATTCGTTCTAGATGCTCGGTTGGAGCCTCGCGGAACCATGCTGTACGAGAACCGGGGACTCTTTTCCATCCTCGGGCTTGAAGGCTAACAGATGCTGGTGCGTTTTGAGATTCATTGTTCATGGGTGTCTCTTCTTTAGTCCTTTTCGTTTCGTTTCTGCTTGTCCAGTCTTAGGCTTTGACGGAATGCCTCGCCTTCTGCGGCTTTTGAGCGTCTCGATGATTGTTAGAGCGTCCTCGTCAACGTACTTCGGAGCCTTTGGAGTGCTGTATCTGATGGGTTTCATAGGGGAGAACTCCTTTTTGCTTCGGAAAACTTCTTCTACGGCGCGAAAAAATTCACTCATAACAAAAACACAAACCCCAAAAAAAGAAGGCCCCCGCGTCCAGGGGCCTTCCCTTCCAACTTGCTTCTAATTTTTATTCTCAAGCGTTCTCTAGTTGGACATCCCTTAAGGTCTGCGCAAACCTTAAAAGCGTTTTCGAGAACGTCAGGGCCTGAGCGACAGGCAATCTTATTTAGTTCTAAACTTCATGGCTGTTCTCCGTTTGGCCTCTATACTAATAGGTTCTCGTCTATATTCTTGTTTTTCGATTACATTTTTGGTTCTCTGCGGGGTTTCTTGGAAAACAGTCTACATTTCGCTTTGAAAGTCCAGTCTTGCGGACAGTCTATCGGCTTGAGGCGTGCTGTTTGGTTGAGTTCTTGGGAACGTTGTCAGCGTCTCGGAACTTAAGACAACGCTCTCGATAGTTCTCTCGGCGGGCGGCTTTCCGCGCCCACTTGTCAAGCGAAGAATCTTCGAGGTCTTCGCTACGTTCGTAGAAATTTTCGGAAAGAGGAGGCAGAAAAAACTTCTTCATATCTGACATTTCCTTTCTAAATACTAAAAAATCCAACAAAGTCCAGTCTCAAAGAACGACAGATTCAAGCAATCAGACGATTAAAGGCTCTTGGCGAGCGCGACCTGCGCCCGAGTGCGAACGTCATTAAAATCCGTCAGGTCCGCAATGGTATGCGAGGAAAGGTATGCATTTCCCCTGTCATCGAATTCAATCCTGACACAAAAGCGGTTATGCTCGGGGTCGGTATCGCGCCAAAGCAGCCGTCCGTTAGCACAAGCAAAGACAGCCGCGCTGTAATGGTCGCCCGCGCTATGATAACCAACGTATTCGTGATCCGTAGGCCAGCGAGGCCCTTCTGGATCATTATTATTGTCAAAGCAGCCTTCGTCAAGGCACAGTTCAACTGTACCCATTACTGGTCCGTGACGATTCACATAGAACCCGAAATCGCTCACCCAACGATTTACAATTTCGGGCTTGCCGGGAACGGTTACAACAATACGGCAATAATCACCCATTGGTTGATTCTCCTATTATCGTCTTTCAGAGGAAAGTCCAGTCGCAAAAAACAGAGCGAATGAATTTCAAAGATCAAGAGCAAAGATACTGGTCGTTTTCGTTCTTCTTTTTCCGAGGCAAAGATTCAGCCAAAAGCAACAAACCCATTACAGAAGCAATAAGTCCCGCCATAAAAGATAGAATAGCAACATTAAAAATTAGTTGGAGCAACCAACCAATAACAACCGGGAAAATAATAACAACAAACAAAAAAATTAAGTAGACAAATAGAAAATACATCAAGCTATTCTGTGTTTTTGTACTCATATTTTTCTTTTTTAAGACGAAACTTATTCGCAATTTCTTTTTGACACTTACTTGCCTTTACGCTTTGCGTTTTGGCGACGAGATTTCTTTGCTTGTTTACGCTTCTTGGCTCGCTTATTCTTTTCGCCAACTGATTGATTCGGTCGGTTTTGCATCCTAGATAGGAAAGTAAGCATCAATGAGCCAGTATACAAAAGCTTAAACAAATTAACGTCATTTTTGTTCATAAAACAGTCCTCGATCACATTCTAAGAAAGATTCTGTCGAAGAAAGTCGTCAAATCGCAAAGTCCAGTCGGGACCGTTTTCCCCAAGTTCGCCAACAAGACCAATACACAGTTTACGGTCGTTGGGGGAATAGAGGTTAAAAGATCGTCCCCCGTGTTTCTTGAACATTTCTTCTTCTGCCGCGAAAAACTTATCCAAGTCTACCTTAACTGGGTCAACCCCGCTCCCCCGACACTTAACGCATTCGGCTTCTATGTTGCATTCTGAGCAATGCTCGATACTGCCAGTTCCTTCGCAAGCCGAACAATTGTACTGATTACGGGCTACTCCCCACATGAGAGTTCCTTTCAAACCGTAAACACCAGTCGCTGGTCAACGAGTTTGACTTTGTTCCAGGCAAAAGGAATCGCAAAGGCTTGAATCACGTGACCAACATCTCGCATTTTAGCGAGCATATTGGCCGTTCCAACCGGGTTAGCCGAATGGACGATAACCGTTTGCTGATGGTTGAGTAGGTCGAGGTTTTGCGAGAGAAACCCAGCAGCGTCCGACCCAGTATAGTCGTCAGTCGCTAGGTCGTGGTCAAGGAAAATTACGTCATACGGTCCTTGAAAAAGAGCCGCAATGAAATCTCGTCCGTCATCAACGTGACAAACCTTGAGGCCGGTGTTAGCCTCAAACTCATCGACTCTCGATTTGTCGTCGTCTAGGAAAAGAACTTTCATAAAGCCCAATAGCAAGCAAGAAGTCCAGTCTTGAAATTCAAAACTCAGATCTCCAAAACATAGTACATTATCACTCATAACGATTAAATAGTTTGTTCTAATGTTTCAATTACTCTAAGAAGATGATGTATTTTAGGGGGCAAGCAAAGAATTAGTCTTTGATTTACTGTCTATTTTGAGACATTTTTCGCTTGAGAGCAAACAATATTTTGCGCGGAATTTAAAAACTCAAACCTTTTTCAAAAATCAACCCTCAACATTTTGGCTTTGAATGGATTCATCCAGTCTGGAAGACTTTCGGGGAAAACAAAAACCATCTTGTTTGCAGAAAGAAGACTAATCATCTCTCCAAATGAAAAATTGTCTTTACAGGACCGTCGAACTTCGTCGTATTTTGTTTCGAAAATTTCTTGCGCCTGTTGGTCGCTCATGTCCGAAGCAGAAAACATGGCTGAACCGAACAGATTGCCGTCAACTTCTAGATGAATGATTCGGCGATTCGAGAGTTTATAAGTTTTTCCGACTGCGCCATATTCATTCATGTATTTATCTCTTCTTGAAAGAATAAAAACACAATGATTCAGTGCAGTGCATCAAACAGTGTTGCAGTTAGTCTTTATCAACTGTCTTCTTTGTTGATTTTGATGAACTTTTCGATGCTCTCTTTAGTAACGTTCAGTCCCTTCCAAGTGCCGTCAATATCAATCGTGAAGTCTAGATAATCTCCGCCGCCGTCCTTATGGTTTAGAAAACAGGGAACATAAGTGCTATCCCACTTAAAAATGACGTTGAATTTAACGTCATAGAGAATATAAGTACCTTCATCGACAATCTTGTAATAATGTTCGATAGACGAACCAACAGGCCAAAATGAGATTTTGTTGTTGGTCAAGCAAACCTGGAAAACGTATTTGTCATCTTTCTTAAAGATAGAAAGAGTTTTTAAATCGTTTTCGTTGCAGTTATCCTCAACCTCGTCGGCAGGTAGGTGAACTTCAAGGGCATAAATTTCCACTTCTTCTTCAATTGTTCGTACGACTTTAATCATTGGTTGCTCTCTTTTATTTTAGAAATCGAAAGATTTTTGACAAAGAGAATCTTGACCGAGGCAACGGATTGACCGCTTCCTCTGGAAGCGTAGAAACCGGAACATTAACTTCAAGCAAACGTCCCGTGAGATTACCAAACACTAGGTCCAAGCCTCTTACATTCACAGTTGTGGTTTCTTGTTCTTGACCGTCGATATACTGCAACTTCAAACAGTATCCACTGTTTTGATCAGAAACCGAGTACGAAACTCGATGCGGCACAGAATACGGAGAAGAAATATTACACATGCCAAAACATCGACCAACTAAAACCAGTCTCTTTTATTTTCACTCTGTCTTAGGAAACTGACCGTCTACAGACTCGTTCAACTCGTCTTTGTAGTCTTTTGCGATACGCTCAATTTGACGCTCATTGAAATAGTCAATAGATTTAGACCCGTCATTTTTAAGAGCGGCATAAGCGCGAGCCAACTCAAGCCACTCAGCGGCAGTAAGCATCTCGTCTTGGTGAGCCGCCAAAATCTGACCGATCGCTCGGTTGAGGCGTTCTTGATTCGTCATGCCTATCGTCCTTCAAAAGCAAATCCAGTCTAGAAGTTAAATCTTACTCCGTTTGAGCGGTCTGGTCAAGGAGTCGAGCCTCGTCCCAGGGCGTCCACTCTCCCCCAAGAGGAAGTCGGAGCCGCTTCGTCTCGTCGAGAGTAAAGCGAGTAGCCGAGGAGAGGTCCACCCATCCCATCTGATTGTTCCAAAACAATCTTTCGAACCTTGAATAAATGACATAACTAGCCAAGCAAACCTCCTGATTCTTTATCTGCCAACAAACCTTTATCAGATTCAACGTCGATAACAGTCTGTCCAGGCTGAAGAGCGTCAACCTCGATAGGCGGGTAAAGAGGAGGAACCTCTAAACGAATATAACAAATCGCTTCGCCTTTGCTGTTTGTTCGAATATGAAGATCGCAAATCTCTGACCCAAACAGAATCTCGATTTTGGCTTGATTGTTTTTGATTCTCATCCACTGAAACTTGTTTCGCTCGATGAACTTGCCCTTCTTTGAATAAACTTCAAGAGGCAGATAGTCTTTAGGACCAATGCGACGAAAACCAAGATCAAAAGCCCGCTGATCATGAAAATCCATCTTTTCGACTTTAGGCTTATTGATCAGCGACAATAGCAAGTTCAGCATACGTTTCTAAGAAAGGAAAAATTTCCAGTCTCGGAAAATCTTTTTCGCGCAAGAGGTTTTCACTCATAACGATCTCCTTTTCTGACATCCTGAAAAAGTCCAGTCGCAAAACAAAAAACAGCCTTTTTAAGGGCTGTTTTTAGGTTCGAGACTTTGTTTAAGCAGGTTCTTATGGTGTAGGAAAAGTAATCTTACGAAGCCCGGGAGCAACCTCGATAGGTAGATGATTTTTAATAAGCTCTTTAATATACTCGTAGGCCGGATAAATATCCTTGTAAGGAAAGAATTTACGAAAATTTCTGTAGACTTCTTCAGTACGTTCAGGGCTTTCAAGGCTTGGCGGGTTGATGCCATGACCCTTAGAAACCCAATGTTCTACGAAAATGTCGTCGCTGCTGCGATGTTCTGAACAATAAATATTGATGACACGGTTAGACAAAGGGCTGTTACTGGCTTGCAGAACAAAGCCATTTTCCCGGCCATTATAGAAAGGGTACGCCTTCCCGTCATAGCGGTACTTGTTATTCTCCGAATCCCATTCAGCAATACCGTTTAGTTCTGTTTTAGAAAGCAGTGCAAGCACCGCCATTGCCGGAGCCTTCATCGAGGGGTCATACACAAAGTTAGAAAGGTACATGCAATATCCTTTGGTTCAAAAATCCAGTCTATAAGTCCAACAAAGAATACCCGCTGAGGGAATCGAACCCCCGACCTGAGCTTTAGAAAAACTCTGCTCTATCCGGCTGAGCTAAGCGGGCGATGTTTCAAGGCGGCTGCTCTATTCAGTTGAGCTACGACCCCAAGAGTCGGGCCACGTCAAGCAGCAATATCGTACTTCTTGGTGAGAGACAAGAGAGTAGGCCGGCCGGAGTAGTTCCGCTCGGTTTCCAGCCACTTCTCGGCCTTACGGAGAGCGTTTGCAGGGTCAGAAGCGACGACATGAATGATTTGTTCGTCCGTAAAGATAACTTCGTACAGATGAGCGTGAACAATCTTTTCGTCGGCATTTACAGTCATATAATATTCCTCGATAGTTTGTTCAGTTGACTCTTTGGATATTAAAGCACAAAGTCCAGTTTTGCCGCCTCAAGATTCCTGAAACTCCCAAAAAACCAAAAAAGCACCAGAAACATTCTTCTGGTCCATAACGTCTTTCTTTTGGCTGTACAAATGCTTGAACGCTACTTCAGTCAAGTTAAAAGAACTGTCATTTTCAAAATCGGGATCACATTCAAAAGTTACAGTGTCTTCGTACCAAGTATTGTCGTTCAATGCAATCCCGAGAGTTACATTAATCATCACCACGTTCTAGATCCTTTTCTTGCTCGCGCATTTTCTCTTGAACATTCAATTCATCTTTGAATTGCTTTGTTGGAATAGCCTTGTTATGATGAAACTTATGAACAGGGCGATATCCCTTAGAAAGAGACGTAATCCTGAAAGAAACGTTCTTATTTTGTCTTGGCGAACGATTAGTTTTTCCCATAATTCCAGTCTCTCATTCTTCCTTAAAATAAAGACTATCGCTCTCGTAGGCACTATCAAATGTCGTCAGTTTCGTAGCCGTTGAGAGCGTTATCAACGATTTCCTGAGCGTAATCAGGAGCCTCTTTTTCTAGATACGACTCAATTTTCTGCTTGATGTCGGACCAAGTATCGTCATTAAACTTGCTTCCGATTAAGTCCTCGAAATCTTTTCGCGTCCAAGAAATTTGGACAGAGTTTGCGGCTTTTTCTTTTTCTCTGTCACAAGCAGAACGAAAACTATTCCAGTCTACGTTTTGAGGAGAACGAACTTCGTTCTGCAAAAAATTCTGAATAAATTTTGCGAATTCAGGGCTCATGTCTAAAAGACCCAAGACAAAGAAAACAAAACAAACAAAGCCAGCAAGAAGAAAATCACAATACGAACATAGAACCGTTTAAAAGCCAAAAATCCAGTCTGAAACCTCTGCCTCCGGCTCCTCTCCTCTAAAATCCCATAGGAGGGCGGTCGCCCGTAGCTGAACTTAGCCAGAGCCGCTCCCTCTCTCGATAACTTTCTAGGCTGTCTCATCTCGGCCATTGGTTCAGTTCTCGCTGCCTGCAATCCTTGCCGTCATAAACCCTGTATAGTCAAAAACTTACGGCTTGTTGACATTCACAACAAGGTTTTGTAAAGGCCAGTCTTGTTGCCAATCTTTCACTTTCTAGAGGAATGGCGGGTGTGAACCGGATTTTCCGTTAAGATTTCGATAACAACTTGGAACTCTTGGTTGGCCGACTTGTCTGCAAGATGAAACTTTCCAGAAAGTCGCTGGAATGACGGTTGTAGAACCTGAACTTCGTGTCCATTGTGAAACAAGATAACGTCTAGGTATGGACCGGCAGATTCGTCGCCATTCACAAGAACAAAGTCAACAAAGTAACCGTCTTGCATCTCGATAGTATAGCTATCCATAACTTCGTCTGATCGATAATCAGGATGCTTTGTTCTACGAGAAAGCGCATCAGCAAAGAACTCTTCGGTCGCCTTGTCGATATAATCAGTGAACGTTTTCATTTTGTATTTCCTTAGAAAAATGACCCGTGCTAGAATCGAACTAGCCGCTCGCGCAACTCATTGCCCAGGTCCGCGAGTTTTGGATACTTGCTCACTTAGAGCCGCAATGCTTCTCATCGCTCACCAGAGCGAAAACGGGTCAACGATTTACTATATATCTATATTTGTATCCATATTTGGTAAAAACGACCTCGGGTTGCTCTGATTTTTGTGAAGCAATATGTTTTCGAATTAGATTTCGACAAAAACTAACAAGATCGTCTTTGTCTGTACCCATTCCTTTGCAACCAGGCAGACTAAGAACGCTGGCAGAGTATAAACCACTCCCCTTGAGTTCAATTTGGACATCATAGGCTACATTCTTGAACTCAATAACTAGGTCAATTTGCATTTTTGATGGTCTTTTTTAATTCGGTTGCTAGTTGTTTCGGTTCATGCTGTTTTTTCGTACTACGAACCTAGGCTATGACTATCCGAAACGGATACCGGGAAGTCCTCGTAATATAGTCGCCAGTCGGGGTGCTTGAAATCTCGTCCTCCGCAACGCCCTACATATTGGCCGTTTTCAAGTAACTCCCAGGCAGACCCGCCAGCTAATGAACGTTGCTTATTTTCCGCATCTCTAAATGCAGAAATATTAACTTTAAGAGGGTCGAGACCAGTTTCATCGCACGTTGTACAAGGCTCATCACTGCCGCAACATGGGCACTCAGTTGTCAAAGTCCCATCACATTCAGGACAACTATACGGTTCCTTGTTCATTTGTCAATCTCGATCAGAAGGTCAATTCTTGTACTAATCTGTATTTTTAATGGTTCTTTTTAATTTGCGCGAAAACAAAATCAGTCAACCGTTACCCATTTCATACAAGTCTGCAAAAGATGGTCGTAGTCACCGCTCGTAGCCTCCTTCTGAAAGGCATCGAGTTCGTCTTGGTCAATTCCGGCCCTTCGCATGGCTCGAAGAACCTTGCCAAGAACAACAAAAGCATTGCCGTCCTCTCCAACCAGTTGAACCTTGATGTCGGGATACTTTACTTCCATTGATATATCCTTTTTTGGCTCTACCTTTGCCAGCCGAGAAAAAGTCCAGTCTTAGCGGTTAAACTGCTCGACCGTATAGCCGTCCTCGTCGGTAAAAGTCACCTTATGAACGTCCTTAATGCCGAACGCCTTCTCCTTGAGACTGACGGCTTGACTCTGGTTCTCAACTCTAAACGCCAGGTCGCGAAGTCCGGTTCCGACTTCGCAGCCAGACGCCCAAAACTCTACGCCCAACGCCTTTTCAATCTCGTTGTCGGTTTTCCGGTCAAAGCCGTTGTAATAAACATTAACGCTCGTGACGTTCTTCATAGTAATAGTTCCTTAACTCGTTCAATGTCTCGGGACAACAAAGAAACCGAACGATAGTTCCGTTCTTGTTCTTCTTTCTGCCCTTTCAAATAGGCAGAAACCTCAAAAACTACCTCTTGCGAACAAACCTCAATCAGATGATTTCGTTCTTCAGAAGGGTAAAGGTCAAAATGGTCTTGGCTCTGCAACAGAAACTCGATATCTTCTCCAGTCTCTAGAAGGTGAAACGCCTCAGACGGATGAAACTTGAGATTTTCAGCATACAAACGTTCTGCAAACCGTTTGCTCTTTTTTGATTGACAAATCAAATCAAGGAGATGGCTTAAAAAGTCCATTTGAGCGTTTATAACAATCGTCATGCCAGTTTTATGCTCAGAAGAGCGCGTATCAAGAGGAAAGCCGTCTATTTCCATAAAAATGTATGGAAAAGGACGTTCCAAATGAAACTCTTTATTGCAGTTCGAACAGATTAAGTTTTGAGGATATAATTGAGAGATATCAACTAAAGAAAATATTTTGGCTGAACTGCACTTGCAAGACAGAGGGAAGCACAAATTCGCGCTCATTTGGTTACTGCCAAACTTTCTTCATTTCTGCGCGGATTTTTTCGTAATTCACGCCGCGAAGGTCTGCTTTCGCCCAATCGTCATAGGTTAGCATATTGGTAGTTAAAAATTGAATATCGCCGCCAGGCGCGCCAATGAGAACGGCATCATAAGATTCGCCCTGACGACTAATTGCGCTGACAGAACTAACTTCATAGTTTCCGTCTGCGTTGAACTGACACAAGACTCCCTCATACTCTCGAATGAAATCCTGAAGATCGCTGTATTGATCGTCAAAAGACTCTAGTTTTTTGTTACCAAATCCTCTACCCAACTGCTCGGCCAACTTGATCACCAAGTCGAAAGAGAAACATACTACGTCGCCCCGGTTTACAGCAAGGTGTCCAATGATATTTCGACGAACCGGCTGATTTGGCATGAGACTGTTTCCTTTAAGTTGAGTCCAGTCTCAGAACAGTTTACAGCCGATTCAAGGCCCTTGCAAGTCCTCTCGCTTGTGTGCAAACAATGTGGATAACTTTCGCAGATGATAGAGCCGAAAAAGAAAAACGGCCCTCGATTTTATCGAAGACCGTTCGGGGTAGGTAGCCCTCTGTTAATAAAGGCAACCCTCCGGGTTTGCTAAACGTTTGATGAAAAAGATTGCCAAGTCCAGTCTTAGCGTCGGTTTAGGAACGAATACGCTGCAAGACCTTTTTTGAATGTTTCTTCATTTCCGCCATGATCAGGATGATGCTTCAAAGCGTATTGACGCCAGGCGGATTTGACTTCGCTCTGCTTTGCTCCCTGTTTCAATCCCAGAATAACGTATGGATTATCCTTGTCAAGAACAACGACCGTTTCTTCTTCTCCCATCCACATATCTTCGTATGACTGTCTCCATTCGTCGGCATTACCGCGAACCTGAGAATAACCATACGGACTGTAACTAGGGTCGAAAGGCGACTTCCGCTTACTGGTTGTCATGTCTTAAATCTCAGAAATGATTGTCCAGTCTCTACTTCTTAAAACGAGAAACGTTACCCGATGGGTCAAAGATTTCAACCAGATGAACCGCATTCAAATCGAGCAATCGGTCTTTGATCTGAGAAGCCTTGTCAGCTGAATCAGCCAGAAAGTCGTTGTCTCGACCGTCAGGACCAAAACCGCTGCCAAGACTAGGAGCGTTAGCGGCCTGTTTAATCTCATCGTCGCAGTTCACTGAGCTGTAACAAACCACTCGATATCCTTCGGCAATATTCTGCATCAATCTGATTCTCCTTCCAACAAATCATACGCTGTGTCTGCGTACATCGCAGAACTCGTGTTTCTTGGTTCTTTTCCGCCCCTCTCCCACAAATCTCTAATAAGTCCTTCTCGGGTCAAAACGTATATCAACGTAAATCCTTCATCCCAGTCTTTAAATTCTACCCGAATTTCGCTTGCGGAAACTTCTTGACCGTCTACCTTAAAGGTAATTTCCAAGTTATTCCTGTCTTGTTCATTCATATAGACACCTACCAGTTCCAAAGACCAGTCTTGAAATAAAAAAGGCCCGAACGCCTGATCCGCGCTCGGGCCTGAAAGGAGCGGCAAATGCCGATCCCGATTGTGTTCTTGGCCTATTCCCGTCACCTGCGCATCTCGCTGGTTCCTGCCAACACAGGACTAGCGAGTTTTCTATCGACAACTATAGCCTCTGCCGCCTCAGAGTCAAGAAAAAGTCGCAAAAAAATCGAGGCTACGAGCCTTCGCCCGTCCAAACAATAATTGCATACAAAAGAATAAGCATAAAAGCAAATACCATTAAACTCACAATAGGTTCATACCATCGAATGCGATTATCAATCAGATTGTTTAATTCGTTGTTCATCCGTTTCTTCTAGCCGATTCTTGATTGCTTGTCCATGCACAGCCATCGACCTGAGCTTGTCAGGGCCAGTCGCATCCCAAATTTCTGGTCCGAAAAATTCTTCGATAGACTTAAGGAGATTTTCTAGATCATCAGCGTTTACTTGAACAATTCGCTGCATGAATAAGAAAAAACACTCGTTCTCCAGTCTTTACACTAAGAAGCCGTGTTGCCGAGCGAACTCCAAATTCTTACCGTACTTACGCCCTCTTAACCCGGAAGCAGTTAAATGCTTACAATCCCCATGCCGAACATTTCTTTCAATTAAAATCTTTTGTATATCTATCTGGATTTCATTTTCTCTTTGCCTTTCACCAGAATCATATTTATTTGACCTATTCTTCTAAAAAGAAGGAAACAGAATACTGTCAATGTAATTGGCAGTTATGAATCAAACACGAATCTGCAAAGTCTGTCAACTTGAAAAGCCCATGAAGTCGTTTTCGACTCGAAAAGCTAATAAAACCAATCCAAAACGATATCACCGCCATATGTGTTCAACTTGCGTGTCTCGCAAGTACAAGTCTACGCCTAATGGCAGAGCAAAAATTCGACAGATAGCAAAAAACAACAGAATCAAATATCAAAATCAAATTCACGATATGAAATACAGACTTTTACAAGATATAAATCAGAGTTCTTGTAAAATATGCGTTTGTAATAATGTCGAGTTATTAGTCTTTCATCATAGGAGTCAGGAACAGAAAGAGTTTGGAGTCGCCTATGGCTTTGCACATAAATATTCTTATGAAACATTGCTCAAAGAGGCCAAAAAATGCGACATACTATGCCAAAATTGTCATACTAAGTGTCATTATAAAGGAACCACAATAGTTGCTAAAAAGAAAATGATTAATAAACTGTGGCTAATACAACAAATAGGTCAAATTTGCTGCAAAAATTGTTCAGAAAAAGATCCTGTTTGTCTTTGTTTTCATCATCGAGACGCTTCGCAAAAACGATTTAAAATCGCAGATAAACTAGCGATGACTGATCTGATGCCTGCTGTTCTAGAAGAGGCAAAAAAGTGTGATATTCTTTGCATGAATTGTCATACAGAATTTCATGCTAAAGAAGGCCGTGCTTTTTCGCAAAAGAAACTCCTTCAGCCCTTTGCATGTCCGCTCGTCCTTTGAGACCGCAAGCGTCAAGGTGTTTACAACGTCCTCTAGCGATACCTGAAGGACAACTGCACCGCCAATACAACGCGCCAGGAGCAGCGTCAAAACTAATTTTATAGATTCGACCGCTTGATTCAGACGCTACGCCGAAGCCAAACTTATATCGTTCGTCGTCAGGAAAGGTTTGCACCGCTCGCTTGGCGGCTAGAGAAGAAATTCGAGCAAGCGAGCTGTTCGTTTGCGTCATTTTTTAATCTCCCAACAGTCTTTATCAGCAAGCGAATGGTTCCCTTGAAAGAGTCCAGTCTCTAAAAGCCTCTTTCCTCTCTCAAGGAAAAAGGCTCTCGGTTCTCTCTTACCGACTTTTCGACGAACGAGAAGAAGTCTCTTCGGCCTCTTCCTCTTCCGCCTGATTGTTGATCATTTCGATCTTGCCAAGACGACTATAACGGGGAGGATTTGGATCGCTGGTCAAGGCAGACGCTCTACGTTCAAAGCGACGATCGGGAGTTCCGTCTTTGTTGCGACCAGGTTCCCGGTTCTCTGCAAGCCGACGATCAGGGCCACCGTCCAGTCTCTCGTGTCCAATCTTCTGCTGGCTAACCATCAATAGTTCTCCTTACTCTGAGATGTTGTCACTTTGACAACAACACTATATCTTTGGAGAATTGCCAAAAGATTTAGTGAAAACATCATAAAAAATATTAAATAAGTTTTTCAGCTCAAATAAAAACCGCCACCCTTTCAGGTAGCGGTTTTCTCGATTCTGTTTGAATCCAGTCTTTAATCTTTGGATTAGCGGGCCGCAACAACCTTGCGACCGTTGGCCTCAAGGAGAGCCTCGGCCTTCTCGATTTCGGACTGCTTACGGGTGTCCTCGATGCTCGTGGCGTACTCGGTCAGAACGGCCAGGAAGTTCCGAGCCGCCTCGGCGTTACGACCGCCAGCCGCCGCCTGAGCGTCTAGGGCGTGAATGACGACCGAGCCAAGCCGAGCCAGCGTGTCAGGATTGGCGTTCTCGATGAGGTCGCCGGGGCAACGGAAGCCCGAGCTGTTGTACATCGGGGAAGGCTCGTCGTTCGCCGTAACCTCAATAACCTTAGCAACAAAGTCCCGCATACCCTCAACCGTATCAACGGCGATGTTGGCAGCCTTGTTGTTGTTGGCGGGAACCCGAGTACGCTTGCCGTTAGTCTCGCTCATACCTTTATCCTTTTTGAACATGACCCTTTTGTTTGGGTCGGTTTACTTTTGAGCCTTCAACTACTGTCGGCTCTACTGCTCTCTGGCTTTCCCTCTCGTGGTCCAGTCTTGGAACACAGTCTACTCTGCTTCTCTCTGTCGGTCAATCTCTTTTTTCGAGTTTCTTCTGTCTTGTTTGGCGTCTGGTCTGCCTCCAAAACTCTTGGCACGAGGTTTTCCAGTAAACCTTTCTCTTTCCAACTGATTCTCTCTATTGATCTTTTTAATCATTTTGATCAGGTCTTTGGGCTTCATTGACAGGTGTATTCCTTTCCACTCATAATGTTTCCTAGAGTGTGTTAAATGTTTTGAGATTGATTTAATTTGCGCGAAAATAAAGGCTTCCCCTCTTTTTAAAAAAGAGAAGCCTATAGTTTTTAATCTAATTATTAGATAATTTGACGACCAGCTGCCTTCAACAAACTAGTTGCCTTTTCGAGTTCAATCTCTTTTGCCTCAATCTCTAGCGTTTCACGCCGGTTTTTGCTGAATTCTACCAGAGAATCGAGAAGGGCACTAGCCTCAGCGTCTTTATTGTTGCTGCGTTTAGCTAGCAAAGAGATCAAAAGAGTCGCCATTCGAACGCATCCTTGATTCGTTAGGCGAGACACAGGTCCGGCGTCAACAAAACCCATTCGATTATAATGCTGATCATAACCGCGAGTCGGAGGATTATTCAAACAATGATCATTAAAATCTCGCTCCCAACGAGAAAAAGAACTTAAATCAGAAGCCACAATATTTTCAAAGTCTGCATTCTTAACTGCCTTACGGCCCCGCACCGAGCCAGTGCTTGAAACAGACGTATCAGTGGTCGCCACAACAGTAGCAGAGGTCTGCTGGATCGGGTGTTCGGCAGGAGGCTTGACCAGTGTTTCAGTGGTCTCAGATTTCTTCGAAATCTTTTTCTTTTTGTTGTCAGTGTCCTTGGTCTTGGAAGATTCTTTTTTCTCTTTGCTCATACGGTAATCCTTTTATTTTGGCTCTTGCGACAAACATTCCGAACGAAAAGTCCAGTCTCATCTTTCGGTTAAAGATAACTGCGGACAAACGTTAAAAATCTTACCCTTTTCTTACCGTGCTTTCAAATCATCAACATAAACTCTTATTTGTCCATCTTTTCCATAAAGCTGACCGTCTTTATACCAAGTTTGATTTCCATTAGGAAAGATTGCTGCCGGTCCATCTTCTCGATAAATTTGACCATCTCTGTTGCGATATTCAATCTCACTAAATTTATTAACTTCTCTTGATAAACTTGT
>FRDC01001910.1_pt1 | contig 24939 bp, 28 predicted proteins | sample 1106171 | NCBI WGS metagenome assembly FRDC01 (sample SAMEA3930566, study PRJEB13176) | freshwater metagenome | biome: Drinking water system; feature: drinking water; material: water | place: Singapore | collected 2014-12-20 | reverse complement strand
CGCCCGGCCAGACCAGCCAGCTCGGCGAGTTCATGACGAAGACAGCGGGCGTGTGGCAGTCCGCTCTAACAGGAGCATGACGATGGAAACGTTCCAGCAACCGAAGATCATCGGCTACCGGCAGTTGACGGAGCAGGAAGTGGAACTGATGAACGAGTGCAAGGCGCTGGCCGAGCAGGTCGGCGCTTTCGTCCGAAAACTCGACGGCCTTCCCCATGCGCTCGGCGGACCGAGGCTGATCGAGATTGAGCCGGGCAAGTTCGAGCCGGCGATCGATCAAGACTGGGTGGCGACGGGCACTACGCAGCTGCAGCAGGGCTTCATGGCACTGACGCGAGCGATCGCGCAGCCGACGACGTTCTGACAGAGGTACGAGGATGGCAATCACGAAACAGCAGCAGCAACACCTCACGGAGCGCGTGACAAACACCAAGCGCTACGCCAAGAGCAAGGTGCCGGCCGCCCCATCCATGTTCCGCATGGGCGACGAAAAGCCGCATGGTGCGCCACAGGCGGTCATTGAAGCGCTCCAACAGAAGAAGGCGGCGTCGAAGGTGATCGAGAAATGGGTTAACGACTGTGCCCGCAAGCACGAGCGCGAGATCCGCCGCATAGACAAGGAAGCAGACGAAGTTCTGTCGTTGTTGCTGTTCGGCGACCCGCAGAAGGCATTGTTTGCCGTGCAGGCGTTTGAGAAGAAGTACGCGCCGAAAGACTGACTGTGGCCTGGCTCGGCAAACTCCGACGGGGCGTGGCTGGGCGTGGCTGGGCTCGGTGCGGCATGGATAGGCTCGGTGCGGCAAGGCATGGCCTGCGTGTGCAGGGGATTGCCGAAAGGCAATCCGGTGCGCATGCATCTAGGGATCGGGCCGGAAAGGTGGGGTTAGGTCGGCTCCGGCGTGGAGAGGTCTGGTCAGGCACGGCGCGGCAGGGCGTGGCTGGGCGCGCCGCGGCAAGGCATGGCCTGCGTGTGCAGGGGATTGCCGAAAGGCAATCCGGTGCGCATGCACCTATGGAGAGGTCGGGCGTGATTGGGTCAGGTCAGGTTGGGTCGGGCTCGGTGCGGCCAGGTTGGGCCCGGCAAGGCAGGGCAAGGACCGGTTGAGCAAGGCTCGGCGAGGTTGGGTCAGGCGCGGCGCGGCCAGGATTGGCGCGGTGCGGCGCGGCAGTGCAAGGCAAGCAGTGGCATGGCTCGGTTGGGAAAGGCACGGCCTGGTTCACTTACATGGAGAAACTCATGACAGCAGCAGCGAAGGTCCGCAGCATCAACGACGCAACGAACGCGGGGGCGCACGACATCGCGCACTCCGAGCCCTACACGGTGATCGCATCGATCGAAGGCACGAGCGACCTTCTCTTTCATCGGTGGAACTGCGACGCGGTCGAGGAGAAAGCGAAGGTCGCGAAGAACTCGAAGGCCAAGAAAGAAGACAACATCGAGTCGTACGTGTACCGGGACGAGAACGACAATCTGTGCCTGCCGGGCGAGTACCTCCGGCAGTCGATCATCCACGCGGCGAAGTTCAGGCAGGACCCGCGCTCTCCCCGGAAGAGCGCGATGGACCTGTTTAAGGCCGGCGTCGTCTGCGTGACGCAGCTCGCGAGCCTCGGAACGAACGCATGGGACTACGAGCACCGCGCGCGCGTTCAGGTGCAGCGCAACGGCATCACGCGCGTCCGCCCGGCGATCCGCGCCGGCTGGCGTGCCGAGGTCTCTCTGCTTGTACTGGCGCCGGAGTACATCGACCGCGCCCTGCTTCTCGACGTCGTCACCAATGCCGGCCGGCTTGTGGGCGTCGGAGACTTTCGCCCGACCTACGGCAGGTTCGCGGTTTCGGCGTTTGACGTAGTTCGCGGGTGAGGTCTGGCTGCTGCAAGAGCGTAACGATCAACGCCTCACCTGCGCGCAAGGTCAACCAGCCTGTTCCTGCCCGGGACTGGATGGGGTCGGGCAGGTGGGGCACCACGACTCAGGCATGATGCTTACCCCAACTCAGCGCGCCGCCCGGTCGGCCCTGATCCGCCTACTGGCCGCGCGTGCCATTGAACAGGTCAGGAGCCCTGCACTGTGCGCGCCGCAATCTATGCCCGCTTCTCGACCGAGAAGCAGCGCGAAACCTCGATAGACGACCAGGCCCGGGTCTGCCGGGCAGCGGCCGCCGCTCGCGGCTGGGAAGTGGTCGCGATCCACCAGGACGAGGGCACCTCCGGTACCACACCGGTCGCCGCTCGGCGTGGCGGCGCCGCCCTGCTCGCGGACGCCCTCGCCGGCCGCATCGAGGCACTACTCCTAGAAGGGCTCGACCGCCTGTCTCGCGACCTGGTCGAGCAAGAGACCATCGTCCGCCGGCTGGAGCACCGCGGCATCCGCATCCTGGGTGTGGCCGACGGGTACGACTCGGAGAGCAGTGCCCGGAAGCTGCATCGCGGCATGCGCGGCCTCATTAACGAGGTCTATCTGGACGACCTCCGCCACAAGACACATCGAGGCCTGCAGGGCCAGGTGCAGCGAGGCATGGCCGCCGGCGGGATCGGCTTCGGATATCGAAGCGTGCCAGGCGCCGACGGGTCGCGGATCGAGATCGACGAGCAGCGGGCCCAGCTCGTGCGCGAGATCTTCCAGGCCTACGCCGACGGCCAGTCCGGCCAGCGCATCGCGGCCGACCTCAACGCCCGCCGCGTGCCATCACCTCGCGGTGGCACCTGGGCCGTATCGGCCCTGTACGGGTCGCCGGCGAAGGGCTCCGGCATTCTGCACAACGAGGCCTATGTCGGCCGCCTGGTGTGGAACCGGTCCATGTGGGTGAAGGACCCAGACACCAAGCGCCGGCAGCGCATCGACCGTCCGCGGTCCGAGTGGGTGATCGTCGAGCGGCCCGAGCTGCGGATCGTGCCCCAGGAACTCTGGGACGCCGTCCGCGCCCGGTTTGCAGCTCCGCGGCGCGGCGGAGGTGGCCAGGGTCCCGGCCCAAGGCCAGCCACGCTGCTGGGCGGGCTCCTGACGTGCGGGAAGTGCGGCGGCGCCATGGTGGCCGTCTCAGCTCGCGCGTACGGCTGCGCCGCGCGGAAGGACCGCGGACCGGCGGTGTGCGAGGGAACCCTCGTGCGACGGGACGTGGCGGAGCGCCGGTTGCTGGCCGAGGTGCGAGAAATGCTGCTCGCGCCGGAGTCGGTCGCCGAGATGCGGGCCGAGGTGGCCCGCCTGGTCGAGGAGCAGGCCCAGACCGGGCAGGCCGACCAGGCCGCAGCCCAAGCCCGGGCGAAGGCGCTGCAGGCCGAGCTGGGCCGCCTGGTGGAGGCGATCGCGACCGTGGGCGTGTCGCCGGCGCTGGCCGAACGACTGCGCCGGACGGAAGAGGATCTTCGGGCTGCCAAGGCGGCCGCAGCGGCGATGCCAGGGCGCGGGCCGGACATTGACCCCGACGCCGTCGTGGCGGCCTACCGCGAGCGCCTCGCCCGATTATGCCCAGCTTCCGCCAAACATCGTCTCGACAGCACCCACACCTCTCGGCTGTTCTCGAATTTTTAAAGAGCAAATTGGTTGCGGGGGCCCGCTTTGTTCATCGGAGACGCATTCGTCTGCGGTGATGCGGGCGGCAACGAAGAAAAGCGATTCTGACAGTGTTCTCGCGGACCGTCAACACCCCGCAACAATCCCTCACCTCGCCCCGCCTCACTTACCCGAGTCGACATGATCGAGTGGCGCTAACCCCACTGCATCATGACGCAGGACAACTGCATCCGGCCACGAAAACACCGACCGAACAACAATTTACAGGTAGAGAGGAAGCATAGTGGCGTCGAATGGCGATCCCGAACACCAGACCTGAGTTGCGACCCCGCTAGAATGACGCTGTTCCCTTCACGCGATCACGGGAACAGAGATACCCGCCAGGGGTGTGGTCAAGACACCTCTGGCGGGCGCCGACTGACTGCGACGGCTGCCTAAGCAGGCTGGACCACGGTAAAGCCAGGAAGCCAGAGCGTCAACAAGCGGATCTCAGCATCGATCGCTCCTTGTTTGACGAGGTTTTCTATGTCTAGAAGTAACTGGTTTAGCTTCAACATGTTAGGACTTAGCGTCGTGCCTCCACACGCCGTCGGCGTGTACGGGCTGCGCAACAGTCGCGGCATTGTCTACATCGGGAAGGGAGAGCTTAGGAGCAGACTGCTTTCCCATCTTCGGGGGGACAATCCCGAGATCACCAAGCATCGGCCGACGGAGTTCACGTTCGAGTTCAACCCAGACCCGGATGATCGGGAGCGGTGGTTGATTTCCTACTACATGCCCCCGGCCAACAAGCAGTTCCCCAAGGCGTAAGGCTACCGCCCGTCCGTGTCGCCACGGACGGGCGTCATCTGCGCGAGAACGACGTGACGGATTCCGCGCTCGCATCGTCGACGCCCGGCTCCCTCTCGAACCCTGAACACCCTTCCCCCGCCATGGACCGGACGCGCGGGAATCCCTCCCGGTCGCACAGCGCCGCTGACGAATCGACCATCCCGCCGAACGAGCGGCAATGCCAGCACGGTCCGGATGGGAATGTGGAGGCCCAAGGCGAGAACATCCATCAAGGGTAACCGCCACCAGGCTCAGCGGATGACCCCATCTAACTCACCCGCCGAAACTCCGGCCGCCCCGTCCCCCGGGAGAAGTGCGGCGTGTCCACGAACTTCACCCCGTTCCCGCCCCAGGAGTTGAGCGGGTCCAGTGACTCCCAGAAGAGCCCCGCCGGCGCCAGGACCGACCGCTCGTAGGTGAGCCGGCCGTCCACGAAGATGTTCAGATCGATGGCCAGGCGCTGCAGGTGGAGGGACTGCATGGTCTTCGACCGGCCGGCACGGACGTGGGCCTGCTGCTGCTCCACCGTGCGGTGCAGCTCGCCACCGGTCACGACCCAGCCGCGCTCGTGGCACCAGAGGATCAGCCGGGCGGCATCGGCCAGGAACTTCGCCTGGGCAGGCACTAGGCTCATGACCGCCCTCCCGACAACACCTTGATGGTGTCGTCCTTGTCCTTCGAGCCGCGCGTGGTGCCGAACTCGAAGTTGTAGATGTTATCCAGATAGCCCAGGAACCGGCCGAGCACGAGGGTGAAGATCCCCTTCACGTATTCGTTGATGGACGGGTCCTTCCAGACGATCCACACCAGGCCGGCGATCATCAGCACGGCCAGCAGGAACATCACATCGGCCCGATAGTTCCGCCGGCCGGCGCGCAGGAACTCGACATCCCGCTTCCGGGCGTCGCCCTTGTCGGCCACCTCGACGCGGAACACCTCCGCATCCAACTTGTTCTCCTCCAGCCGGAGCTTCAGCAGCTCGCGCTCGTGCTCCAGCTCGTACTGCCGGAGCTTCGCGAGCTGCTCGTCGGAGAGGGGCCGGTCCAGCGATACGCCGGTCTGGTCCTCGATCCAGTCCTTGCCCTTCACCAGCGCCGCGTTCGCCAGCAGCGTGAGCCCGCCCTTCAGGAGCGGGGCGATCAATGCGGGAAGCATCAGGCCCCCTCCTTCGCTTGTTGAATCATCTGCGGCGTCTCCATCGTTGCGGGCTGCTTCAGCAACCGCACCCAAGTGAGCAGCAGCCCCGCAGCCGCATCGCCCTCGCGGGCGCCGACGAACTCCTGCACCCACTCCGCCAGCTCGACGGCCGCCAGCAGCTCGTCAGCGTCGTCCATGCCGAGCCTGACGTCACCCCACGCGGCGACAACCGGCTCGCCGATCTGCGCATCGTCGTCCGGGATCCGGCCGGCGATGCGCGCCAGGCGCTCACGAACGCGGTCGCTTACCACGGCCGAGCGGACGTGACAGCCAGCGCGCAATGGCCCACACCAGCACGAGAACGACCGCCACAGCGGCGACCGTCCCCAGAACGCCCTGCGCGAAGTTGCTCACCGCTGATGCCCTCCGGTCTGACTGATGTCGAGCTTTCCTTCGATGTGCGAGATACGCCCCGCGATCGCGCTCATCGACTTCGCCAGCTCCTCGAGCCGCCGATCTACGGAGCGCACGCACCAGCCGCATGCGGCGACGATCATGAGCACCAGCGGGATCAGCAGCTTCTCGATCGCCCACTGCTCGATTACGACCTCACCGCCGGCCAGCGCGGCCGCCGCGAGGAAGATGCCGGCTCCGCAGAGGAAGCCCATGGCCTTCAGCTTGAACACCTTCACGAGAATCCTTCCACGCCGTTTCATGCCGCCATCACCAGCTGTCTCTGCTGCGTTCCGCCGCCGATGTTCGAATAGAAGAAATCGCCTGCCAGATAGGCGTACGGGTACACCACGACGCGCGAAGACGTCGCAGAGACCCTGGCAGCCATCGCACACTCCCAATGCGTATCGTCGAAGCTCGGACTGGTTGTGCGCAGGAAGGCCAGCGCCGACAAGCAGTACCACGGGTTGGCGATGCTCGAGTACGTCAGCAGCGTGCCCAGCGGCCAGTCGGTCTGGAGGGTGAACGCATTGGACACGTGCACGATGTCGAGATACGGCAGCCCGCTGTCGAAGGCCAGCGCGCCAGAATCTTGAAACACCTGAAAGCCATGCGCAGCGCCAGACCCAGCCGCCGGGGTTGCGGTGATGCGCCACTCGATGGTGCGGGCCGGGCCAGCACCGTACGCATTGTCCGAACCCAACCAGAATCCGGTCAGTTCGGACGACCCGTTCACCTCGAGGCCGACAAGACCCATCCAAGCGTTGTCGGTTCCGATGCGCCCCCAGATCAGCGGACTGCGCGTCAGCGCGATCGGCGTGGTGAGCGACACCTTCACGGCCTTGGAGTCCAGCACGAAGCCTGCGAGCGCCCCCGTGGTCGCCGACCCGGATTCGACGACGGCATGGTTCTGGAAGCCACCATCTATCAGGACATGCCCCGACGCATTCTGGATCTGGATGCCGAAGCTCATTGGTAGGCGAACACCAGGAGATCCGAGTCCGCGCGGTATGTCGCGTCGGCGGGCGCCCATGAGATTGTGGTGCCGGATACGGAGATGTTGTGGCCCGCACGGCTGCTGCTGGCCGTGAGCGCGGGCAGCCGAGGCACGGCCATGGCAACACAGGTCGCAGAGTCAAACCCTGACACGCTCGCGCTCGACGACTCCGCCGCCGGAAGAAATCGGGTGTACAGAAGTCGCGTGAGCCTGGTCGTCACCGACAAGGTCCGCACGCCCGATGGGTCGAAGAGCTCGACGCCGTGCGTCATCAGGCGAGATCTCCGATCTTGACGCGCAGCACTCCGCTGACGTCGTACACGCGGATGACGCTGTTCGTGACCTCGAGGCGCGCCCCCGTCGTACCGCTTCGGATCGTCGCGTTGCCTGACGAGTCGACGGTGAACTTGCCCCCGCCGATGTCGATCGATCCTGCCGTCACGGCGCCCAGGTTGGCGGAGATCGCGGCAAGGTTGGCGGCCGAGATCTTGTCTGCGGCGACGGAGCCCGCGACCAGGTCACCGCCGTCCGCCGCCTTGGTGTACGCCCCCGCAGCCGAGCTCCAGCGCCAGATCTTGCCCGTGGTGTTGTCGAACACCGCCCAGTAATCGTCGCCGCCCGGCGGGGGCGATCCGGTGCCGGCAGTGATGGTGCTGGCGTTTGCCACGGTGCGCACTCCGCCGCCGCTCGCCGCGATGGTGGTGACCGACACCCCGGCGGTCCCCGAAACCGGGAACCAGCCCGAGACGTTGCCGCTGCGGTCCACGTGCCGCACCCAGCACCAGCGGGTGACGCTGGCCGGGAGACCGGTGCGCGCGAACCGGTTGCCCGCCCCACGGAAGATCAGCGTCGCAGTCGCGCGGTCGTTCGAGGTCGCCTCCCACAGCTCGGAGGCCGCGTAGTCCGCATCCGGAGACTGTGCCCACGCCGCGTCGTAGCCGAGCGCCGCCGCCGTGAGCACCAGAGACGCCGGCGCGGAGGGCGCAGCCGTCTTGCCGACGACGGCGTGCGTCCCCGACAGCCAGGCTGACCGGCGCGCGCCAGGCGCCGCCAGTGAACGCACGCGCACGTCGTACGTGACGCCGTCCTCCACCGGAGCGATCCAGGCCGTAGTGGCGTCGCGGTCGGCCGTCAGGCTGTTGTACGCGCTCTCAGCGGCCCGCTTGTACTGGATCTCGTACCCGGTCAGGTTGGGCTCGACGGCGCGCGCCCAGGACACCTGAATGCGGCTGATCACCGACCCGTCAGCACCCTGGAGCAGCTGCGCATTGCCGCTGGCCATGGAGAGCGATGTGGGTGCAGCCGGCGCCTGCGCGTAGGCCGGCACATCGAGCTGCGGCACGGACGGCGGAGCGACGGCGTCGGACGCACTCCACGCGTAGTGATCCGCGGACTCCTCCTGCAGCGACAGATCGACGCCGATGCCGCCATCGTCGCCCACGATGTCGAGCTTCAGGATGCGATACACCGCCCCGCTCAGGTTGATCTGCGGGAGCGTCACCGCAACAGTATCGAACCCCTGCAGCCGAAGCGCCGACAGGTTGAGGCGCAGCGACAGCGAGCCCGCGCGAGATCTCTGCAGGGCAATCTTCGACAGCCGCTGCGCCCGGGTTGTGTCCGTCGCGAACGCGTGGTCGACGGTGCGCTCGATGGTGACGCCACCATCGTCGGCAATAGCCCCCGCATCGCCGACGGGCGGGTACGACGACTGCACCCAGAAGCGCGAGGCATCGACGAAGCTCCCGCGAATCTGGTTCACGAGCTCGCGCCGTGGCTTGCGATGCTGCAGCGTGAGCGATCCGCGCAGATCGTCGGGGGTGATGGTGATCGTGGGCACCACGTAGGCGCCGGCATGGATGTAGACCTTGCCAGCCACGTGCACCAGGTTGCCAGCCATCGCGCCCAGGATGTCCTCCACGACGTCCTTCGGCGCCTGGTCGAGCGTGATGGACCCGTTGAGCGTGTACCGGCGCTGCGCGATCGACGCGAACGTGACGGCGGTGCCGTTGCTCGTGAACCCGAGCGGCGTGCCCTCGATGGCCGCCTGGTAGTCCGCCGCGAGCTGGAAGGTCCGCCCGTCGATGCGGATCAGGTAGTAGTCCGTGCCGGCCGCCAGGCCGGCCGGCACGCCAGTGGCGACGATGCGCACGCGGTCACCGGTGGACAGCCGCGCCTCCTCGGATGGCGTCGTGAAGGTGTCGGCCGTCGCATCGGCCGTGACCGAGATCGCAAGGCCGGCATCGAACGCGACCCACTCGTCGCACACATTGGCCGCGGCGTTCAGCGCGGTGACGTCGATCTCGCCCGACGACATCTGCATGCCGAAGTCGGCCGTCAGGTAGTCGCGCAGGATGATGGCCGGGTTCATCGTCAGGCGCGTGATCCCGGCCCGAGGGTCCAGGCACTTCCGGCCGCGCACCAACGCGCGCACGGTGGGCAGAGAGAAGAGCTTGTCCTGGTCGAACTTGATCTTGGCGTAGATATCGGCGATGCCGTTGCCGACGTGCGCTGAGGTCCACAGGCCCGAGCTCTCGCCCACCATCGAGGCATCGGCCACCTGCCCCGTGGCGCCGGTGCGCTTGCGGATCGTGGCGAGCCCTGCCAGGTTGGCCGGCGCGGTGATGTTGCCGCTGCCGTCGAGGGTGAGCCGCACGTCCTCGAACCACACGTCGCCGATGCTGTGCACCTCAGTCCCGGCCACCGCCAGGATCATGTGCATGTACTCCTTGTCCGTCCCGGTGACCTGGGCGTTGACCCATACGCCCCCGACGAACGCATGCCCGTAGATGATCCGCTGCGGAGCCTGGGCGCTGCGGATGTTGGACTTGCGCTCGGCGACATCCTGCAGGGACGCCTTGCGCGCCTCACGCTGCGCGAAGCCCTGCAGGGCGTAGCTGGTCGCGAACGTCGTCAGGAAGGCCGCCGCAGGTTGTCCGCCAGGGACGAACCACGCGACGGCAGCGGCCAGCGCGGAGGCCAGCGCCGGACCCTTGAGACTCTGGGTTTCGGGCGAGGAAGCCATTACCAGCCGAAGACCTTGGCGACGAAATCGCCGGCTTTGCGCGCCACGTTGAGCGCAGGCCGCCCGCCGGGCGCGAGGAACTTGCCGAGCGGCGAGCTCAGCGCACGGTCCAGGGTGCGGTTGAACGTCTTGAGCGGATCCGGCGCCACCGGCCCGCGGTACGTTCCCCACGTAATCGAGACGGACTCCAGCGACGCCACGTACTCGAAGTACCGGTCGCCGGGGAAGCGGGCCTTCTGGTCGGCGTCTGAGTACATGCGCAGCCGGGGTCGATCCCAGTCGGCGAACCGGTTCTCCAGGCTGATCTGGATCTCGGCCGTGTCGCCGATGGTGACGATCGGATGATCGAGGCGCCCCTCGAACACCTGGATCGGATCGTTGACCGGCAGCATGTCGGGCCCCAGCGGCGCGATCCAGATGAGCGCGGGGTTGCCCTGGTACTGATCGTCGAGGATCGCCGACAGGTACGCCGTCTCGATGCCGCTGAAGCGCACATTGAGCGCGGCCGCCTGCGGGCTGGCCACCTCGGTGATCGGCTCGAGCCCCGCCAGCGTCCCGGCACCCAGCCACCGAACACCGTTCCAGGTGATGCCATGCGCGGCGTTGGTGAACCGGAGGAAGCCGCTGGGGAACTCCATCTCGACGAACACGCACACGTTCGCGTGATCGGCGGTGATCACGTTCTGGGCTGCCGACGTCATCGCCCGGGCCATCAGAACGCCTCTCGCAGCGTCAGCACGAACGGGGCGAGCGGACCGGGCGCGTACGTCGTGCCCTGCTGGTCCGCCACGAACATCATCCGCGTGGTGCAGTTTCGGATGGTGATCGGCGCATTGTCGGCCGGCACCTCGCGCAGCTCCGGGAAGAACTGCAGCGTCGTCTCGCCCGCACCGTTCGTGGTGGCGATGCCAGTCAGCATGTGCACGTATTCGCCCACCTGGAACAGGTCGCCCTCAAGGAGCCAGCCGGTGATGGACGCCGGCGCGCCGTCGACAAGCAAGGACGTCCCTTCCTGGCCGCCACCCTTCACCAGGGGCGTGCCGCCTCCGGCGCCGCGCGGCGCCAGGTTGCCGAACGTGGGCACAGCCACCCGCCCGGCACGGCCCTGCATGCGCGCCACGAACGCCCAGAGCGCCCGCACATCCGCGCCGCGGGCGTGCGAGTAGTCGAGCACGCACTGCCAGTAGGCGCCGGGCAGCGCCTGCGTGCGCGCCGCACCCGTGAGCGGGCTCTCGTGGATCTGCGTAAACGCAATGAGATTCCAGTCCGCGCGCTGAGGCAGGATGTTGAGCGACGGCCAGGCGAGCGTCGTCATCCCATGGCCCCGATCTGCGCCTGGCGCGCGATGTTGGACTGCGCCATGGCGGCACCCAGTGAGGCCGCGCGGTAGACCGTGCCAGCGTCGGTACCGGGCGCAATGTTGAAGACCTGGGTCACGCGCATGCCGCCGCCGAGATCAGCGCCGAACGGCACGACCGTGCCACGGGTCGCGGGCACAAAGAACTCCGGACCGCGCTCGCCGATCGGGTACGCGACGCCTGGCATGACCGGGCCGCCGGATGCTCGTTGCGGACCGAAGGTCTGCACGTACGGGGTCGGCGTGTTGGTCGGCGGACCGGAAGCGGCGCCAGGGTTAGCGCCGGCAAACAGCGAACCAGCGAACCGGCCGATCGCCGGCGCGACTGCGTTGAAGATCGGCGTCGTGATTGCCTGCTGGATGGTGAGCCGTGCGATGTCCTCGGCGATGGCCTCTAGAATCTTCCCACCCTCGATTCGGCCTTTCTTCAGCCCCTCGACCAGCGTATCCGTGAACTGGCGACCGAAGCCTCGGATCGCAGCGTTGATTTCCCTCAACTGAGACTCAACGTCGTCCGCGAACGGCTTCATGGATTCGCCCGCCGAGCGAGCGCCTCGATCGATATCTTCCAGTCGCTCACGCAGCGACGCGTAGGCTTGGTCCAACTCCTCCGCAGAGATCTTGCTCTGGTCGAAAGCTTCATTGAGCAGCCGCAGATCTTCGTATGCCTCATTTCGGCGGCCGGACTTGGTGCCGGCGATCAGCGTAGCCACGCGAGCCTGAGCTTCAGCGGCCGCTCTGGCCGCGATCTCGGGCCCCTCCTGCAGCCGGCTGATGAGCTCCGCCTGGCGCTCCTCGACGACACGCGCCTGGGCATCAGCGGCGGCCTCGATCTGGCGGATTTCTTCGTCCGAGATGGCCTTGTTGAACGCCAGGCGCTGCTGGTAGTCCCGCTCCTCGGCCTGCTGGGCCTCGCGAGCCGCGTCGCGAGCGGCGCGCTGGACTTCCTCGCGCCTCTTCTGCGCCTCGGCCTCGCGACGCGCCTGTTCGAAGGGATCGGCAGCAGCCGACTTCGCGGCAGGCTTCGGCGGGTTCTCCAGGCCGGCCAGCGCGCGCTGTGCGTCGGCCAGGGTGCGCTTGAGCTCAGCGAGCTTGCGCTGCTGTTCCTTCGGGTCGCCATAGATGAACCGCTCCAGGTAGCCACCGCCGAATTTGCCGCGACCTTCCAGGGCCCGCTCCAGATCGAGGATCTCGCCCTTGATCTGCTGAACGAACTGGCGCTGCTTTTGCACTTCGGTCGGATCGACGCCGAAGATCGCGATCTTTCCGGCCTCGGCCAGGCCGCTCAGGATGCCGCGCAGCAGCCCGCCCTCGCGGGTGGCCTCGGCCATGCGCGTCACGAGCTGGGACATGGCCGGGACGGTCGAGGCCGCGATCGCGTTGCCCAGACCGGTCGCGGAGGCGTTCAGGCGGTCGAGGTTGTCGTTGAGCTGCGCCGCCTGGCGGGCAGTGTCGGCGGACACCACGACGCCCAGACGCCGCGCCTCCTCGGACAGCCGTGCGATCCCGTCGGCACCCTGGGACAGCAGCGGCGCCAGGTCGGCGCCTGTACGCTTTAGCAGATCGGTCGCGAGCGCCGTCTTGATGTAGCCGTCCGGGAGCTTCGCGAAGCCCGCGGCCAGCTGCGTGACGACGGCGTCGAGGCCCTTCGTGACATCGACCGTGACGCCGGTCGCGCGCGAGAAGTTGGCGAAGGCATCGCCGCCCTGGGCCATCGTGTTGGCCAGCGCCCGCAGCCCCTTGTTCAGATCATCGGCGGACGCTCCGGAGAGCTTGGCCACGTACTGCAGCTCGGACAGCCGCTCGACGGTGAGGCCGGTCTTCTCGCTGAGCTCGTCCAGCGCGTCAGCCGCATCGACCGAGGACTTGACCCAGGCCCCGAACGCCGCCACGCCCAGCCCGGCAGCCAGGCCGCGCAGGGAATCGCGCAGGCCGGAGGCGTTCTGGTCAAGGCTCCTCAGCGAGGTCTCCACTTCGCGGAAGGCCTGCCGGGAGCGGTTCTCCCCTTCGAGGACGATCTTGGCGATGCTGTCGGCCATCTACGCTTCCCCGGTCATGCGGCGCACGGTGACGAGGTGCTCGAGCAGTTCGTCGGGATCGCACGGCGGCAGCAGGCCAACGATCGCCGCCAGGCGCTCGGGGTAGACGCCACCGAGGAGGCGCCAGCAGTGCAGCACGAGCTCGCCCGTGCGGCGCAACGCGGGCGGCTGGGCCATGCGCAGGCCCGAGAGCGGTCCGGAGGTAGGCGCCTCACGCTGGGTCAACTCCCAGCTGAGACGCTCGACGAGTTTCCCTCGTCGGCCTCGAAGCGCTCGCGGCGCTCGTTGAGCCGACGGGCGAACTCGCCGGCCAGCCGGTCGAACCAGTCGGTGCGCTCGGCCAGCGCCAAGCGCAGCGTGCCAGCATCGAATCCCAGCGGATCGCGCGGACCGCCTGCGACCAGGTGGCACTCGCGCACCCCCGACCAGCCGATCACGCCGGCCGTCAGGAGCGCGTGGTTCATGCGCAGCGTGTTGAGATCGCCACCGACCAGCGCATCGCGCGCCACCAGGCGCTCCTCGAGGCGGGTCGGGAGGAGGCACTGCATCTCAACCTCCTCGCCGATCCGTACCGTGAAGCGCCGCGCCGCCTCGGAGGCGGCCTGTAGTGCCTCGGCGCCCATCAGGTCAGATAGATCGTGGAGTCGGACTGGACGTCCAGATCGAGCGTGCCGACGAGCACGCCGTTCTCCGGCACGCCCTGCGAGTTCATGCCCCAGATCGCGGACCCGTACTCCTTGGCGCCCGACGGGTAGGTGATCCGGTACGGAAACGAATTGCCGGAGCGCGCGGCCGCGAGGACGGTGTTGTACCAGGGCAGCGCCGGGTCGAAGTGGAACTTGAACTGCAGCACGACAGCCTCGGCGAGCGTCGTGATCTGCCGCACGCGGATGTCGTTCAGCTGCGTGACTTCCGACTTCCGGAAGCCACCGCCAGACGAGCTGATGTCGGACAGCAGCTGCGTGATCGGCGTCCAGGTCGAGATCTCGCGCACCGTGCCCACGCCCTCGCCTGCCGGATAGTCGGAGGTCGACGTGGTGTTGAAACCCTCGACCGTCACGTCGTTGGTCGCGACGGCCTTGGCCCGGAAGACGCGATCGTTCATCCGCTGCCAGCCGCTGGACACCACGTGGAACAGCTCGTTGACGGCGATGCCGTGAGCGGCCTCCAGGGTCGCCACGGCTTCCGCGGCGTTGCTGACGGCGCTCATCGCCTTGGTCGCCCCGAAGGCGCTGCCGATCGCGAGCGAGGACCCTTGTACCTTGTAGATGGCCATGTCTGGCTCCTATGCGTTGAGAAGGGTGTCCGGCGCGGATGTCCACAGCCGCGCCTCGAAGCGCAGCCGGACAGCACCCACCGGCTTGTCGGTGAAGGCATCGAACTCGTCGTCCGCGCCCTTGTAGTCAATCCGGACCGTCACGCCCGAGACGGTGACGGGGTTCGTCAGCGCCGCCTCCACCTCCTGCGCGATGAGATCAAGCTTGTCGTCGAGATCCGCCGCTTCCTTGGCGACCCCAATCACCTCGACGAACTCGATGCGCTCCAGGGCGTTGTCGAGCTGGACGTACTCGGCCTCCTCCCGCGTTGTCGAGACGAGCAAGCACGGCAGATCCGCATCGCCCAGTGGGTAGTGCCGAGTCTGGAAGACGCGGACACCGGTGGTCGTGAGCCCGGTCACCGCGGCAGCCACGGCCTCCCTGAGCTGGCGGCGGACGTGGGCGGCCATCAGGGCTCCTGCAGAATCAGCGTGACCACGCCGGTGCCGTCCGGCTGGATGCCGCGCACCAGGTAGCCCGTGCCGTTCACCGTGAGCACCGAGCCGTGAGCGACGCCAGGCACGTCCGCCTGCGCACACGTGAAGGTGTAGCGCGCCCCCTCTACGCCGGCATCAAGCCCCACCTGGGCCGCGGCGAACCCAGCCTCGAAGATGCCGTTGACCGTCGCGGACCCGAAGGTCGCGGCGGTCCCCAGCAGCGCGGGGTTGAAGAAGGCTGCGAGGTTCTCGGTGAACATCAGAACAATGGACTAGAGGAAAACAGATCGGCCGACAGCTCATCGATTGTCGGAACATCAATGAGCCCCTGCATTTGTCTCAACCTGACTTGGTCGAGATACGATAAAAACACCACCATGTTGGCCTGAGTAAACGCATGATGGTAGTTTCCGCAAACCGCGCCGCGCGACACAGCATCATCGACCACGGCGCGCACATCGGCAGCACTGGCCGCACCGTCCGTCTGCACGGCGGTTGGAATCGTAATTGCGCTGCCGAGCGTACACGCCAAGTTCAGGTTTGTCGGGAATCCAATGCCGGCCGACAGCACTCCGTCTCCGACTCTGGGAACGAACGTGGGCGCGGTCACACCCGTAGCCCCTTGAATGGCCCAGCACGATTGAAGGCGACCCAGTCTGGCCAGATCTAGCACCACCGCTTCGATATCGGTGTCCCACGCGCCCTGGTTGGGCGCGTAGTGCATCCAACCGTTTAAGCCCAACGTCTGCATGACGCCCTGACCGCGATCAAAGTCCTCGCGGATCTTGCTCGCGTCGTTTGCCGAGCCGGCATACCGATAGCCAAAATTGGCCGCGGTGCCTGTGGACGTCAAATCGATAGCGTTGAGATTGCCAACCGCATCCGATTCTGTGGCATGCACGGAAAACACTGTTGCTGACACGGCCCGCAGCCAATACACGTCCGACGTGTTCAAAGGCGCGGGCAGGTCAGATCCGATAAACGTAATCGGATATCCCTGCTCACCGGCCTGCCCAGACAAGCTAATGATGTCGTGATTGCTGTTCACTGTGATGGTGTTCGCGACCGCATCAACAGACGAGACCGCGCCGATCGGACGCACGTTCCATCCAGCTGGGCCGAGCAACCGCAGGCCGCGGTTGACGTTGTCGACCGTATTGGCGTGGCTTTGGAACCCGACAACCCACCCTTCGTCCTGCAGCCGCCTGAGCTCGTCCGCGCGCGCAAAGGTCGGTAGCCCGATGTCTCGCGTCAGCACGTACGCGTTGGCGCGCAGACCAAACATTTCGCACAACGAAAGCGCCGAATGCGCTACGCCAGCCGGAACCGTGACGCCGGACGCCCCCACAAAGTCGGCTGCCAATGCGATCCGTCGCCGCACCAGGTCGCGCAGCCCATCGTCGAATCGGATTAACGCTTTTGGTCTAGCCACCGGATTGACGTAGACCGGCCCGAACTCGACGGATTCTCCGGCCGACATTACACGCCGGCCGGTGTTGGACGCGTCCGTGCGCTCCTGCACGCGCACCTGGTTTATCAGGCCATCGACGCCACTTCCGATGACAAACCCTGCGTTCACAGCAAACTGCGCGCGGTGAACTACATGGAATCGCCATCGTCCGTCGCACCGAATTGTGATTGTGGAGAACATCCACTTGGACGTTGCCGCGTCCTGCGCGAGGCGCAACCAACCGCACACGTATGGCTGACCATCCGCACGGGGCGCCGCCTTAGCCCAGAAGCCGACACATCGCAAATTCGCGGTCGACACGTTGGCCGTGTTCGAATTGGCCGTGTAGATCGCGCCGCCGTTGGGAATTGTTACGCAGGCGCCGCGCAGCTGCGGGTCTGGCGCAAAATCGGCAGCGGAAACCGCTCCACCACCGGAACCAACCCCGGACTGCGACCAGTCACACAGGAGCGTTCCCCGACCGGTCAACGTGGAGCCGATATCGACGATGCGCCGAGCCCATGCTCCAACATTCGATTTGATGTTGGGCGGCCAGTTTTCGTCAGCGTTGGGGCTTTTGTACTCCCAACGCGCAGCGTCCCGTTGCACGAGCGCCGCTTCTTCGTCAAAGTTTAGCGTTACGACCGTATTGCTCGGCACCGACACACCATCTAATCGAATTGAGGTCAGCAGTCGAATAGTCAAGTCCGTCTCCCGCAGTGATCTGTCGAGTGCACCCTGTCGCCAGGGTGCGAACGACAACTCACTGCCTCAGCTGGCCGCCGGCGGCTTCAGTTGCTCCAGCGTCGCCGCCACAGTCTTCGCGACGATCGCGGCGATGTACTCCTCGCCAGTGGGCGCTTCGGCCGCTTTCTTGGCCGCAGCCGCCTGCGCCTTCTCGCGCGCGGCCTTGCGGGCCTTGGCCTCGGCGATCTGCGCCTGGCCGGCCTCGCCATCGGCCACGATCACACCCTTGTTGCTGGCCACTAGGTCACGGGCGAAGTCGCGGTCCACTTGCAGGACCTCGTCCGGCTCGATGATCCGGGTGTCGACGTGGACCTTCTCGGTGCCCTGGATCTCGTACTCCATGAAGCGGAACGCCCGCAGGGCGATGATCGAAACCAGAATTGCTGCGGCTTTGGCCATGGTCTTGCTCCTTGCTCGAATGTGGTGATCGGAGACACGGCGCCGCGCGGGCGCCGCGGGCTCGGTGATCAGGTGATGGAGGTGGCGGTGGAGAACGCGCCGGCCTGGCGCACGCCGATGTCGGCCGACAGGAAGCCGCGGATGCCGACGATGCCGGCCGGAAAGTTCGCGGCGTCGTTGCGCGCAATCTCCAGGTCGCCCCACATCGCCATGATCAGCTGCGTCCAGTCGCCGAAGGTCATGGTCGCGGCGGTGACGATGGTGGATGCCCGGCCGGGGTACCCGGCGCACGTGCCATCCCGCACGGTGCCTTGCCAGATCGGCGAGTCGGTGCTGGCGAAGCGCTGGCGCTGCATCAGCAGGCCGGCGACGGCCGGGGTGGTCAGGTACGCGCAGCTGTCGCTCAGCGCGTTGGCCGTGCCGACGTCGGTCTGGAACTCCACCATCCCGGCCCATGCGAGCGAGGTGCCCGTCACCGCACCGATGCCGCCAGTGGCGGTGAGGCCGGTCGGCTGACCGCTGGCGCCAGAGCCCGCATAGGCAGCGGTGTCGAACGCGATCGCCAGGACGCGGCGGATGTCCTCGGCCACCATCATGTCGGCGGCCGGGTTGGACTGCAGCATGAGCTGCCGGCTGATCTCGACATACGCCGCCACGTTCTTCGGCGACAGGGCCAGCGCGCCGACGGTCGGCTGCGACTCGGTGGCGCCCGTGGTTTCGTTCGCCAGCCAGGAAGCGGACGCAGCCGCGGTCTGCCGCGGGATCGACACGTTGCCCTGCAGGCCATCGAGCATCCGCGCGCCGAGTTGACCCATGACGGTCTCCGAGCGCAGCAGCTCGATGAACGAGCCGGCCAGCACGTCGGTCTGGACCATGTTGTTGCCGCCCGAGGCGCCGATGCTGATGTCCCGCTGCAGGATCGAGCGCACGAAGGCTTCGACCATGTACGGGTTCTCGCGGGCCATCTTGCCGAGGTTGACCGGCGCCAGAGCGCGGGCCTGGACGTCCCACGGCACGAAGATGCCGTCGTGCTGCGGCTCCAGGCCGCGCTGCTTCATCACCGCCTCGTGGCACTCGCGCTCGAAGTCAGCGGCCGACCAGGCGTCGCGCTTGCCTTCCTTCTGGGCGAACAGGGCGCTGATGGCACGGTTGATGGAGTAGCGCTTCACCTCCGCGTCCGTGAGGCCGATGTTGCGCGTCTGATCGGCTGCCGCGGCATTCTTGGCACGGACCTGCTCGAGGACCCAGTCGCGGAACTCGCCAGCAGACTTGCCGTCGCGCACGTACTTCGCAGCCTCGTCGCGGTAGTCGAACTGTTCGCCCACCGCCGAGATGTCGCGCACACGCGCGATCTCGGCCTCTCGGGCCTGGTCGGTCACCAGCTTGATCTCTGCGGCGGTCGGTTGGCCCGCCTTTTCCTTGACGTCATCCATCGTGGACTCCTTGTGGTCAGCGGCGCGGGCCGCAGGTTTCGAAAGCAGACGCACCTCGCACGGCGTGCGGGTGGTTTCGGCGGCCCGGGTGCCGGCAGCGGCGTCGGCGCCGACGGGGACGAGCGAGATCTCGAAGGGCTGCCAGCGCGAGACGACCATCAGCGGGTAGCCGGTGTCGGGATCGAAGCCCCGCTGGTCCATTTTCGAGACGTCGTAGCCCACCGAGACGTTGCGGATCACGCCGTCGGCGATGTCCTGCCGAAGCCAGGCGAGGTCCTCGCGAGCCGACAGGCGGATGTCTGCGTAGCCTTCGCCGTTCTCGATCCAGGCGCGCTCGACGACACCGACGACGCTGTCCAGCTCGCGCCGCTGGTGGGTGTCAAGCACGGGCGCGCCGCCGTTCAGGCGGGTGAGGTCGCAGGCCTCCGCGGCCATGTCGAGCTCCTCGACGAAGTACTCGCCCTCCCACCAGTCGTAGCGCAGCACCCGCGCGCCGGCGGACCACATGACGCGCACCGTGCGCGTCTCGGCGTTGAAGCTCTGCACGGGCGCCAGGCGGCGCACTTGCGGCATCTGCACGGTGCGCACAGCCGGCGCCGGGGCGTCGATGACGTCGGTCATACGGGTTCTCCTGAAGGCGGGGACGCGCTCGCGCCGGATGCGGCGTCGAGCTTCTTGTCGATCTCGATCTCCTTGCGGATCTCGTCGGGGTCGTGGCCGAGGTTGCGTTGCTCGCGACGCTTGCTGGACAGGCCGAGATCGAGCTTCTTCTCGACGGCGGCCAGCTCGTTGGACGGGTCCACCCACTCCCAACGACGGCCCTGCCACAGCGCCACGTCGTAGCGCGCGAGCCGATCCATCGGCAGCGCCAGGCGCCGAGACAGCAGGGCGTAGGGAAGCCACTCGGAGTACACGCGAGCGCAGAAGCGCTCGATCATCCATTCCTGCAGCTTCTTCCAGAGGTCGCGGGCTTCCATCTCGGCGATGCGCGCCGAGCTGTAGGTCACGCCCGTCATGTCGCCGCTCAGCGAGTGATGCGGCACGCCCCACGCGGCCGACAGGCCCTGCAGGGCCGTGCGCACGAACTGGCCGACGGCCTCGTCCGGGTAGTTTGCGGAGTACGGCGTCACCGTGGCGCCGTTCGGCAGCCGGGCGTAGTGGATGCCCTCGCCGCTGTCGGTGTAGAGCGTCCCGGATTCCGGGTCCGTGGAGGCCGTCTCGGCGGTCACAGGCTCGCCGCCGCTCGTCACGTCGGACTGGCGGTTGCCCAGCACGCCGTCGGCCATCTGCGCCATCGATCCATCGGGCAGCGAGATCCACGCGAGCTTCTTGGCACCCTCCTCCGCAGCCGCCAGCGCGGCCAGTTCGAACTCCTCGAGGCGGTGCTGGCGGATCATGCCGGCCGCCATCCAGGGCACGCCGCGCAACTGGTCGATCCACTGCGGCCGGAAGTCGTGCCAGATCTCGCTGGCGTCGATCCGGATCCGCTTGCCCGACGACACGAAGCCACCCAGCCGCGGATCGGCGCGGTCCGTCCCGGTCAGCCAGTAGCCAACGCGACGGCCCTGCGGGTCGAGCTCGACTCCCATCCGGATACGGTTGCCGTTCGGCAGGTTCTGGATGTGCTGCTCGTCCAGCAGCGCCGGATCGATCAGCTGCAGCTGGTAGCCGAAGGGCCCGGCACCGCGGATGCGCCGCACGAGCACTTCGCCATCGCGCGCGACGGTGTTGATCCACAGATCGCACATGTCCCGCCACGACAGCTCGCGCGCGAAGTCGCACACGCCGGGCCGCCCCCAGGCAGCGAATGCGTTCTCGACGAGCTGGCCGGTGTCCGTGTCCGGCTCGCCCTTCTGGTTCATCACCGGCACCTGCAGCTGGAAGCCGAACGGGCCGACGACGTTGGTCTGGACGATCCGCAGGAAGGCGTTGCCGTACTCGCTGTTGCGCGCCAGGGCATTGGCCCGCGCACGGAGCGCCCGCAGGTTCTGGTGCAGCGACGAGTTGACGTGGGCATCGGAGACGTTCCACCCGAACGTGTACGGGCCCGACGCGCCCGCGTTGAACTGCCTCGCGTTCGATACCCGCCGGCGGGCCGGCGCAGCCCTCGTCGGCGCGGGCGCCACACGCGACGCGGCCCAGCGCGCCAGCACTTGCGAGTGCGGGTTGCGGGCCCGCTCACGCACCGCGCTCCAATCGGACGACAATCCGCGACGCTGCAGGTACGCCTTCGCGGACGCCAGGCGCTCAGTCTTGGACGGGGTCATCCGAGCCTCACGAGGAGCTTGTTGCCGAAGGGCTTGCGGCCCTGCGTGATGCCGGCGCCCGCATCCTCGCCAGCGACCTGTGCGGCCCAGTAGTCACGCTCGTCGCGGAGCTCCTTGGCGCTGCGGAACGTCATGGAGCGACCGTTGATCTGGTACGACGCGGCCAGCGTCCCGGTCTGCGCGTGCTGAAGCAGCGCCGCCTCCAGCGCGTTCAGCATCTGACGCGCGTAGCTGCGGGAATCGGTGCCAGTCGTTGCCGTGCGCGGGTCCGCCTTGATCGTCAGCGGGCCCTGGTCGATCGTGTACTTGTCCGACCCGTTTTCGATCCACGACGTCCAGGAGTACTCGCCCGCGGCCCAGCCGCTCGTCGTGGCCGCCAGCACCTCGACCAGGTGCTTGTCCGCAGCCGCAGACGCGGTGAGGTCGATCGGCGTGCCGCCGCCCATTCTGGCGAGGCGGTACTTGAGCGTGTTGCCCGCGTTGGCCGGGTAGGCCTCGAGGGTCACCTCGAAGCGGAGGGTGTCGCCGGCGAAGAAGGAGGTTACGTCCATGCGGTCACCACGCGATCGCGCGACGCGCGACCTTCTTGGGAACGGCGCGACGGAGAACGGGAGCGGACACTCGGGGCGCCACGGCCGCAGCCGGAACAGCGGGGGGCGTCTCGGTGCCGGCGGTCACCGATGCCCCCCCCGCCCTTTCCGCCGGCTCGCTCTCACAGGTATCCGGGACCGACGGCGGCAGGGCTTCGCCCGTCGGCGTGAACATGTCCGCGATCGGCGGGCACAGCACCGCCTCCAGGCGCGACCACATGGCGCTGGTGTAGCGATGGATGTCGAGGCGGTACGCCGCGAACATCGCACCCACGGTGCAGTCGAGCACCTCGTTGCGCGCCGACGGCCGCACCTTCTGCCAGCGGTTCACGACGCCGCGCGCGGTACGCATCGGCACGCGGGCTTCGGAGGTCAGCTGCTCGAAGAACTCCTGCGGCAGGTTCTTCGACAGGTGCGGGTAGCCGGGCCCGTGCTGAGTGACCTTCAGGCGACTGAACAGCAGGTCCTTCGCCGTGTCCGTGCCGATCATCCACAGCCGGACGCCGCGCTTTTCGATGCGCCCGTCCATGTTGATGTCGACCATGTTCGAGCTCGCCACGATGGGCTTGCCCGCGACGTTGTGCCCCTTGCACGCGAAGACCCGCCGGGCGTGCCGCTTCGCCGCGAACTTGTACGCCTGGTGCGTGTGGTGACCGCCGGTGTCGATGGCCGCGGCGTCGATGCCGATCCACTGCCCGCCGGCATGACGGAAGCGGGTGGACAGGTAGCTGTCGAGCTTCACCCACGACTCGTCGAGCGCCGGGTCCACGTGCAGCACCGTGTAGTCCACGACCCAGGACTCCTCGCCACGGCCCCAGCCCCAGACGACGATCTCGAACCGGTTGTCCTGCACGTCGATGCCGGCCGTGAGGATCAGGGCACCCAGCGGAACCACGCGTAGCGGGTACGCCTCGGCGCGCGCCACCAGGTCAGTGGCCTCGGTCTTCTCGACAACCTCCTCCCACACCTGGCCGAGCGTCAGGTTTGTGAAGGACTTCAGGAGCGAGTTGTCGCCCTGGGCCGCCTTGGCCGCGGCGTCGAGGTAGTCGCGCACGATGCTCGACCAGTCGGTCATCGGCGAGTACGCGGTCCAGATGCGGAAGCCGACCCGCGACGGCAGCCGCGCGGCGGTGCCATCGGCCAGCACGCGATGCGAGCCGTCCTTCGCCAGGTGCGAGCCGTCGTCTCCGACCCACAAGCCGCGCACCCACACCTGGAGGAACTCGGCCTGCGTCATCATCGCCGCGCAGTGCGGGCACTGGTGGGCCGCCGTGGTCGGGTCGTCGTTCACCCAGCGCAGGCCGTGCGGACCCTTGTTCGCCGTCCACGTCAGCGCGTGCAGCTCGTCGCAGTGCGGGCACGGCACGGCGAATTCGTAAATGACGTCCATGGCCCGCAGACGCGGCTCGATCTGCGAGTCGAGCGCGGTCTTCGGCGTCGAGCCGACGATGAGCTTCGGCCAGGTCGCACCCTCCACCCGCTTCGCCACGAGCTTGTCCGGCGCACCCTCACGCTCGATGTCGTGGTCGAAGCCGTCGAGCTCGTCGATGTAGGCGACGTCCACGGACAGACGGCGGTAGTTCTTGGCCGCCTTGCCGCCGCGCAGGTGCAGCGTGGAGCCGCGGAACAGCTTGGTGCGCAGGGTGTTCGCGCGGTTCTTGGCGAGGTCCGGTGTCCAGACCTCCGCCATGGCCGGCACGTCACGCAGCGCCGTCTCGAGGTCCACCTTGCAGAACTCGTCCGAGTCGCTGTCGGTCGGGTTCCAGATCGCTTGGTTGCGACGCCGGTGCTGGGCGTTGTAGCAGATGCACGCCAGCATCATCTTCGTCCAGCCGACGCGCGCGCTCTTCGCGCACGTCACTTCACGCACCGCGTCGCTGGCCATCACGGCCAGCATGGCCGGCTGATACGGGAAGGCCACCCACTGGCTTTCCACATAGCTCGACTCGGCCGACAGATAGAAGTGTTTCTCGGCCCACTCCGGCAGCGACATCGGCGCCCTCACCCGTAGCGGGGAGAGGCCTTGTGCGATCGCGCGTGAGATTTCGGAGAGGTCCATAGCACCCGCATCGTGCGACGGGTGCGCGGACACTTTCTACCCAAAAAATGTCCGCTTCAGCGGTTTTTCTTCAGGCGCCTCAGCTGTCGCTTCGACACCGGCGGCAGCTGCGCCGGGTCCATCAGGCGGATCGTCGTCTTGCGCTTCGCGACGTAGATGCGGCCGCCTCCGAACTGGGTGCGCAACAACACCTCGAGGCGATCGACGGCGGGCTGTTCGAGGCGCAGCTCGTTGGCCACCAGGCCGAGCATCGTCCGCAGATCGTCAATGCGGTCGGCCATGGGCCTACTCTGCAGCGACGGGCTGTCGAGCGACTTCACGAAGGTCCACCTCGATGTCGGCCGCGGCGTTGCGCGCGGCGGCCAGCTGCTGCTCGATCACGTCGAGATCTGCGCGCGTGAGGTGCGGCGCAGCCCGCGCCACCTGCACCGGCACCGCGTCGAGGATCGCCGCCAGGCGGGCCGCCACGCGCGTGAGTGCCGCCTGCATCACGGCCACCGGCGCGAGCTCGCCGAGTTCCTTCGCCAGCTTGAGCTCTTCGCGAGCTGCAGCGGCCATCTCGCGACGGGCACGCGCCCGAGCGAACGATTCGTCGTCCCCCTTCGGCGCCTCAGGCGAGGCCGCACCTGCAGCCAGGATGCGCTGGTCTCGCACCGGGTCGTGCACCGCCGCGATCGCGGCTTGCGCCTGGTCGGGATCCACCAGTCCATCGACCAGGTGGATCACGCCGCGCGACACCCAGTCGTGCACCGCCTGCCGCGACACGTTCACGCGGCGGGCGTACTCGGCTTGGGTGATCAGCTCAGGCATCTACGCGACTCCGAGCAAATGTGCCGTGGTGTCAGGCGTTTGGAACGATCGATTCAGTAGCGCAATCTTGCGGTCGTTTCGCGC
>FRDC01004404.1_pt3 | contig 24951 bp, 27 predicted proteins | sample 1106171 | NCBI WGS metagenome assembly FRDC01 (sample SAMEA3930566, study PRJEB13176) | freshwater metagenome | biome: Drinking water system; feature: drinking water; material: water | place: Singapore | collected 2014-12-20 | reverse complement strand
CACTCGAATCTCTCTGCAACACAGGCGTTTTCGCTGGTATGACGCCGCGCAAGCGCGCCCAGCCGGCCAAAACCGCTGGGCAGCGCCTCGCCGAGGAGTTGGTTAAGCCGAATGACCCGTACTCGCTGACATTCCTGATCGAGCAGGCGGCGCACACCGCGAATTACCTCGAGCGGCTGCGGCAATTGCTCGACGGCGACCGCGACGCCTGGCTCAAGCTCAAGATCGGCGCGAAGACGGTGGAGGTGGTCGTGAACAACCCTCTACTCGAGGCGCGTCAGCACACCGAGCAACTCCGCAAGCTGCTCGGCGAGATCCATCGCCAGCGCGCGACGATCCCCATGGGCGACCACCCTGAGAATGACGACCTCGCTGGCCTGTTCTGATGCGGCCGGCGAGTGGCCGCAGCTTGAGGGCCGCCGCGAGCCCGAGCATCTGTCGGTGTTCCCCGGCGACGACGCGCTCGGCCGCAATGCGCTGACGCTAGCCAAGCGCACCGGCACGCCGCCGATGCCGTGGCAGGTCGACAACGTGATGGCGTTGTTGCGAACGAACGATGACGGGTCGTGGACTCATCCGACGGCGTGCATCATCTGTCCGCGGCAGAACGGCAAGTCGGAGATCCTGCTGCTGGTCTGTCTGTACGCGCTGTTCGTGCGGCACGAAAACATTGTGTTCACCACGCAGCAGTGGAAAACCGCGCGCAAGCTGGCGATCCGTTTCCAGGCGATGATCAAGGCGCGGCCGAACCTCAAGGCGCGCCTGGCATGTCAGCCAACACTGAGCCAGGGGCAGAGCCTGGTCACTCTGACCGACGGCGCGGAGATGCTGTTCTGCACACGCTCGGGCGACACCGGCAAGGGTCTCGACAAGGTCGATCGTGTCATCTATGACGAGGCGTACAACCTGACTGAGGCCGAGATGACTGGCCCGACGCTGGCGCAGATGGCGGCGAAGAACCCGCAGACGATCTACACCTCGTCGGCAGTGTTCAACAAGATTCACCCGAACGGCGCGGTGCTGGCGGGCGTGCGGCGCAACGGGATGCGCAAGGCGAAGGGTCTGTATTTCGCCGAGTACATGGCTCCCGAGCCGGCGGCTGGCTTGCCTGAGGGTGAGCGGCGGCGGTTGCGGGAAGATCCGGCGGTCGCGCGCCTGGCGAACCCGTCATACGGCGTCATCCAGACTGACGCGAAGGTGAACAAGGCGATCCTCGAGCTGTGTGGCACGGCCGATGGCCGGCGGTCTTTCGAGGTGGATGTGCTCGGCTGGGGTGACTGGCCGGTTGATGCCGAGGTGTTGGTTTCCGAGATCCCCGCGCAGAAATGGACCGACATGCGCGCCCTTCAGCCCCCACGCCTGATCAACTCCCCGGCGGTGGGCCTGCATCTAGACCCCGACACGGGCCTCTGGCACATCACGGGCGCGCAGTACACCGACACGGGTGCCGCACACCTTGAGATTGGTTATATGCGTGCTGTGTCGACACCCGCAGTAGTGGCCGCGGTGGTGGAGCTGGTCGCCGCATGGGATCCGGTGTGTGTCGCGATCAAGGGGCGCAGCGACACCGCTGCGATCAAGGACGCGCTCATTAAGGCGGGTGTCGAGCCCGAGTTGATCGACGGCTCGCGTTTCGCGCAGTGGTGCGGAGGCTTCCTGAACGCCGCGATGGCCGCGGGGCTGTCTCACAGCGGCCAGGCGGCGCTCGATGACGCTGCGGGCGCCGCGGTGAAGAAACCGCTGCCCGCGGGCGGTTTCGTTTGGGACGAGAGCGCGGCCGGCGCGGCGGGTGCCGCACTGGTGTCGGCCACCTTGGCGCATGGCGCGCTGGTGGCGTTCGGGCAGGTGAAGAAACGCAAACCCGCCGGCCCCGCTGGCGGCAGATCTGCACCCCGTACACCCGTAAACCGGTCAACCGAGCGGGAATTGGACGTTTTCGCAGCATTTTGACGCAGATGAGGAGGCGTTGTGGCACCTAAGACAGCACCTCCAGCGACGGAAAAGGGCTACGTCAACTCCTACGGCGGCTGGCTGACCGGCTGGGCTGTCCAGGGCGACGTTTACGAGCAGATCGCCGAGCTGTTGTGGCCCAATTCGGTGCGCGTTTACACCCGCATGGGCCGCGAGGATTCGCGGCTGGCGTCGATGTTTCAGGCAATCTGGCAGCCGGTGCGCCGCACCCGCTGGCGGATCGATCCGAACGGCGCGAAGGCCACGGTGGTCAAGCACGTTGCGACCGATCTCGGCTTGTCGATCGTGGGCGACGACGCGCCCTTGGTGCGCGGCGTCGGCTTATTCTCGTGGCCTGAGCATCTGCGGAATGCGCTGACCTACGTGCAGTTCGGTCACGCGGTGTTCGAGACGGTCTATCGCATCGAGGGCGGGCTGGCGCATCTCCACCGGGTGGCGCCGCGCCCACAGAGCACGATCGCGTACTGGAATGTGGACCGTCAGGGCCGCCTGCTGTCGATCGAGCAGTGGTCGGCGGGCGTGTTCGCGGTACCGGGCTACGTGGTGCAGGTGCCGACGGGCGACGGTTCACAGGCCATCCCGGGCGACCGGCTCGTTGTGTACGTGCGCGACCCCGATCCCGGTGTCTGGACGGGCAATAGCATCCTGCGGGCCTGCTACAAAAACTTCATCCTCAAGGACGAGTTGATGCGGATCGAGGCCGCGGCGGCTCGTCGTCACGGCATCGGCGTTCCGACACTGTGGGCGTCACCGGAAGAGTCCGAGGACGAGGACCGGATCGCCAAGTATCAGGAGATCGCTTCGGCCTACACCGGCGGCAGCTCGGCGGGCTTGGCGCTGCCGGCCGAGGCTAAGGCGCAGATCCTCGCGCCACAGGGCACCCCGATGGATCCGCGGCGCGCGATCGAGTACCACGACCACCAGATGGCGCTCGTCGCCCTGGCACACTTCCTCAACCTCGACGGCAAGGGCGGCAGCTACGCGCTCGCCAGCGTCCAGGCCGACACGTTCGTGCAGTCGCTGCAGACGGTGGCCGACACGATCCGCGACACGGCGCAGCGGCGCATCGTCGAGCCGCTCGTTGACGCGAACTGGGGACCGGATGAGCCCGCGCCACGGCTGGTGTTCGACGAGATCGGCAGCCGTCAGGACGCAACGGCGGCTGCGCTGCAAATGTTCGTCAACTCGGGCTTGCTAACACCCGATCCACGGCTCGAGCAGTTCCTGCGGGAGTCGACGGGGCTGCCGGCGCCCGATCCAGACGCGCCTGAGCCGCCAGTTGAGGGCGAGAAGCAGCCGCCAGCGCCACCGGTTGCAACGTCGTCGGCACGGCGCCGCCTTCGCGCTCGCTTGGGGCCGGATGGGGCGTTGACGCTGTGGTAGATGTCCCGACCACACCGCTGCTGGCCACTGTTGCAGGTGTCGAGATCGCGTCAGTGGGGTTCTGGAACATCTCAAACGCGCAGGACTGGCATCCCAGCGCGGCGGACCTCGCTGCCGCAGTGGCCGCACTGGATTGCCCCGCGGTGCGTCGGCCAACACTGAAGTTTGGCCACACCGGCGTTGCGGGCCAGGGTGATCCGTCGATCGGACTGGTCGACGACATGCGTCTGTCTGACGACGGGCAGACGTTGGTTGGCGATTTTGTCGGCGTGCCGAGCTGGCTGGCGGCCGCCGATACTGAGGGCCGTTCCGTCATCGCGTCGGCCTACCCCGACCGTTCCGGCGAGTTCCAACGCGACTACGTCTGCCAGCTCGGGCACACACACCCATTCGTGGTGCACGCAGTGGCGCTACTCGGTGTCGTCCGCCCCGGTATCGGCACACTCGAATCGCTTTACGACCTGTACACGAAGGCTCCGGCCAAGGAGGAAACCGCGATGGCTGCTGTGGCACTCGCCGCCACCACAATCGATCAGGTACGGCGCGCCTACTACGACGGCCCAGGTAACACCTGGTCGCTGTGGATTCGCGAAATGTACATCGACCCAGCCGAACTCATTGTGCAGAACGACGAGGACGACGCGTTGATCCGCGTGCCCTACACCGTCAGCGGCGAGGGTGACGTCGAATTCGGCGACCCGCAGCCGGTGAAGGTCCAGTACGTCAACGCCCGTGCCGGGGTGGAGAAGCCCGCGATGGCGTTCGCATCCCACGCCGAGGCGCGCCCGGGCGCCACACCTACTTCCTCTGCCGCCGAGGCCGAGGTCAACAAAGGAAAGGAGGGCTCTATGCCCACCCTGAAAGAGGGCCTCGCGCAGAAGCTCGGCATTGCAGCCGATGCTGACGACGAGACCGCATTGCAGGCGCTCGACGAGGCTCTGGCCGAGCGCGCCACTGATACCCCCGCAGTCGAGCCGACTGCCGAGCAGGTCGCAGCGGCCGCGCAGCGCAACGGCCTGGTACTCGTCGATCAGGCGCAGCATCAGCAACTGATCGCGGCAGCACAGCAAGGCGCGGAAGCCCGTGCTCAGCAGCTCCGCGAAGGCGACGAACGCACGGTCGACGCCGCAATTCAGGATGGCCGCATTCCGCCGGCGCGCCGCGATCACTGGCTCACCGCGATGAGTAAGGACCGCGACGGCTCAGCGGCCGCGCTGGCGTCACTGGCCCCCGGCTTGATTCCCGTGACTGAGATCGGCCACGGCGTCGGCGCTGAGGCCACAGAAAATGACGCGCTCTACGCGAGCCTGTTCGGAAAGGATGCCTGACCAATGGCCGAATACACCCCCCTAGTCCCGCCCGGGCCGTTCACCTCAACCACGTCGGCCGCCGTCACCGCAGGCAATTGCCTGGTGGCGTCCGGTGATGACACGGTCGCCAAGTCCTCGGGCGCCTCGGTGGCGTTCGTTGGTGTCGCAGCGTTCGACGCGGCCAGTGGCGACAAGGTCACGGTGCTGCGCGGCGGCATCCACAAGCTCGCCGCCAGCGGTGCGATCGCTGCGGGTGAATTGGTGACGACCGCTGCCAGCGGTGCTGTCGCGACGCACGGCACTCCCAGTGCCGCGAATGACGTGCAGGTTATCGGCGTCGCGCTCTCGGCGGCCGCCAGCAGCTTGGTCAAGGTTCTGCTGTTCCGCTGACCGGACGGCGCTAAAAGGAAAGCGAGACAAACGATATGCCTTACACCTACCCTCCCGTGCCGGCGAGCCTGTCCGGTGACCTCGTCACCATCAGCAGGTTCCTCAACAATCCCACGCTGGTGGCCCGCCGCCTGCGGACGATCGCCGAGCAGCGGTTCATCTCCGATGTGCTGCTCACCGGCCGGTTCCGCGCCGACGGCGGTGCCGTGATGTACGAGACCGGTGAGACGATCTACACCGATCGCGCGCCGGAAGCTGTTGCGCCCGGGGCGAACTACCCGCAGACGCCGGTGTCGACCGGCACCGCGTCGATCGCCAAGACGGTGAAATGGGGCGAGGATGTGCCCATCACCGACGAGGCGATCAGTCGCCAGATGATGAATCCGGTGGAGCGGGCGTTCACCAAGCTCGTGAACCAGATGATCAAGACCATTGACACCACCGCCATGTCGGCGATCACGTCGGCGGTCACGCAGAACACCGACGCAATCGCGTCGTGGGCGTCGGATTCCGGCACGAACATCTTCCGCGACATCATGCGCGCGAAGGCCAACATCCTGGCGCTCAATCAGGGCTACGACCCCGACACCGTCGTGGTCGACGACGTTACGTTCGCAAACATGGTGTCGGACACCAAGTTCTCAGGGCTGCTGCCGCGCGAGAGCAACAACGGCGTCGTCTACACCGGCGAGTTCCCGGTGGTGGCCGGTCTCCGGATCCTGCCGACCCCGAACGGCATCAGTGGCAAGGCGCTCGTGCTCGATTCCAAGGTGCTCGGCGGAATGGCCGACGAGAACCTCGGCGGCCCGGGCTACGTGTCGGCCGGCGGCGTCGGCGTGCAGGCCAAGACGATCCGCAAAGACGATACGGACAGCTGGATTGCCCGCTGTCGTCGCGTCACCGTGCCGGTGATACTCGAGCCCGCCGCGGCCTGGAAGATCAACGGGGTGGCCGCGTGAGCTACATCGTCACAGCCCCGCTGGTCATCGCGACCGATCGCGACGGCCACAACCACCACGTGTATCAGGGCGGCCAGATCGAGTGGCTGTCCGATGCGCAGGCCAAGCACTTCCTCGACGAGGGTCTGGTCGAGGTCCGTGGCGGTAACGAGTTCATCGTCGATGGTGGCCCGGTAGTCGACGACGACGCTAACCCCCCACCGGCCAAGGCGGCACCTAAGGCCGCGTGGGTGGACTTCGCCGTCAGCAAGGGTTGGGACCGCAACGAGGCCGAGGCCACCGGCAAGGCCGACCTCATAGAGGCGCTGACCTGATCATGGGGCTGTATCACGTCGTGAAGCCGTGCGTGGTGGGCAAGTTGCATTACGTGCGGCCCACGGCTCAACCCATCGAGGTCGACGACGGTGTGGCCGCGCCGTTGGTCGAGTCTGGATGCTTGGAGCCGTACCCGCGGGGCGATCAGCGGGTGGCCGATGTTCGTGAGGGTGGGGCCGAGGTCAAGACCGCCAAGCCCGCCCGCCGTCCGCGTTCTCGTCGGCATATCAGCGAGGGCTGACACCCGGTGGCGGCATTCCTGAGCAGCGACGGTTTCACGGCCGAGTACCAGGGCACACTGAGTGAAGGTGAGATCACTACGGTCACACGCCTACTCGACGTGGTCTCTGATCGCATCCGCGAGCTGGTGCCCGACATCGCCGATGACTCACAGGCCGCCAAGCAGGTCACCTTCGAGGTGGTGCGCGACGCCGTCATGTACGGCGGGCTGGAGAAACTGTCCAGTTTCCAGAACATCACCAGCCGCCGCCAGGAGGCCGGGACGTTCGACGAGATGGCCAAGGCGGTCAATGATCTGTTGACCGTCCGCCATCGCCGCATGCTCGGCCTCTGTGCTACCGCCGCACCGCGGGGCCTATTCACGAAATGTGACTACTGAGTTGCCCGTCTTCCCGATCGGGAACCAGCGCGTAGGCATTGAGCGTGAAACCGTGACTGATTATGGCGATTTCGGCGAGCCCGTTACCGAGTCGGTGACCGTTTGGGTGGACAACGCGTGTTTCGAGATCCAGACGCCGACCGAGCAGCAGAACCTCACGGTGACAACCTCGGAGATCGCGTGGGCCATGCTACCCATCGTCGACGGGTCAGTGCCGGCGGTCGACGAGGACGGCGACCCGGCGCCGATCGCGTTCCTTGTCAGTAATCCGAGCGGGGACGACGACGGCAAGCCCGCCATCAATGCCAACGCGTGGCTGTGGCACAACGGCCTGCGCTACGCGATGCGCGGTGATGCCGTGCTGGAGCGAGACATTCGCGGCCGAGACGATCATGTGTTCTGCGTCTGTGAGAGGGAGCAGGGGTGATGGCCAAGCTGACCGATTTCATCGAGCAGGCCGACATCGATGGCTACCTCGAAGGGGATGGCGAGGTCGTCCAGGCTGAGGTGGAGTTGGCCAAGCAGGCTGTGTCCTACGCCAAGTCGATCGCGCCGGTTGAGACGGGCAACTACCGCGATTCGATCCGCGTGGGTCGGCGGGGGAACCGCGGGGTGGTGGTCGAATTCGGCGCTCCACACGCGCATCTGGTCGAGTTCGGCACCGAGGACCAGGAGCCGAATCCGGTGCGCGCCAAGACGGAGAACCACCTGAGCGAGACGCAGTGACAGCCCCCCTCAAGCCCGACACCACCGCAGTCAACGCTGAGGTTTTCCTGCGCGCATGGCTGCTGCCGATCGTGACGACATCACCGGCCGCCGCGGCGATCGGATCAAAGATGTGGGCGACCGGCCTGCCGAAGCCGTACCGCGCCATCCGCAGGGTCACCGGCCCGCAGGAGATGTACTGCGATGAGCCGGTGATGCACGTGCACACCTTCGGCGCTGATTACTCCTCGGCCTCGGTTGCGGCGAGCGCGACTGATGACCGGGTGCGGGTGCTCGTCGAGTTTCCCGGGTGGGGCACAACCCTGCCCAATGGCCGGATTGTGCACTGCGACTGGGCCGAGATCATCGCCGCCGCCCATGAGGAGTCTTATGGCGCCGAGTCGGTCGTGACGCGGTTCGTGTCCGAGTACCGCTTCGGTCTCTCGTTCGTCGCGGCTTAGCCCACGCCGTGCCGCGCGGTCGACACCGCGCCCTGTTTCACCTGCCCATTCCTGTAACTGCCGGATTCCCTTCCGGTGCAACATCACCCGAAAGGTAAACGCCCATGGCGATTCCCGAAGCCGGCACCGACTGGATCTCTGCCGGAATGGATCTCCGCGCCCCCGAGTTGCTGCGGCGCGGTACCGGTGTCGCGGTGTTCTGCCGCGATGCACGCGGTTCGGCCACCGACCTGTCACCACACAACTCCGACGGGTCGATCCGCTGGTCCCCGTTCGCGGAGGATAACGAGCTGCGCGACGATCTGCTGCAGATCATCAAGCCGAACGGCTACTTCAAGCCTAACCCGGATCCGAACGAGGGGTTCATCAATCTCGGTCCGCAGAAGGACGGCGACGGACCTTCATGGAAGCCGAAGGTCACCAACGACCGCTTCATGATTTTGCAGGACATCGAGCCGTACGACACTCTGCTCACCGAACTGAGCGAGCCGTTCTCGGTGACCCCGGTTGATACGGGCACGCCGTGGGTGCAACGACTGCGCAACGATCAGCCGTTCGCCGACGAGGACGGCAACTCGTTGATCGAAGACGTAGGCAAGCTCAACGCGGTCTACGCGCGCACGACGGGTGTCCGCAAGCCCGGCCGCCAGTTCCTGTTCTTCCGGGTGCGGTACTGGAACGGCAAGCCGATCTACTCGTGCGACGTGATCCCGTTGGCCCGCTGGGACGACCTCGGAAACTCGAAGATGGACAAGAAAAATTCCGAAGCGGCGGAACTGTCCTATCTTCCGGTACGGGATCAGTTCTGCATGGCGATGATTGACGGCGTCTACCAACCGGTGACCAGCTACCGGATCTGGGGCGGATCGGGGCATGCCGCACTCGGCGGGCTCCCCACCTTCCCAGGGTCCGCGCCGGTGCTGGCCTCGGCGGTGGCGCTGCAGGCCACGCTGGCGTTCACCGAGCCGACCGGGCCGGCCGATCCGTGGTCGTACAAGGTGCAGGTCACCACGGACAACGGCGCCTCGTGGGGTTCGCTGCTCACTCCGACGAACGTGGCGGTGTCCACCGGAACGGTCACCCTCACGTTCACAGCGGCTGCGGGCGCGCAGAAGGCCCGCGCGGTGGTTACCGGCAGCAACGGTCTGTCGGCGAACTCGCAGAAGTCCAACAGCGTCATCGTCGCTGCGTCGTAAGTCCTCACCGGGCGGGGCGTCGGGGACGCCCTGGGCAGCGCCCCGCCCGGTGGGTTCAACCGTTCTTGCCCGAAACATGCTGCCCGCGAGAAAGGGAAAATGCCCATGCCCGATGATGAATTCAAGCTGAAGCCCGCCCGCCCCGACGAGGCCGCCGCGCAGGCCGCCGAGTTTCTCGGCGTGTTCGCCGGGGTGGACTTCGACCTCGGCAACGGCAAGTCGTGGCGGCTGCCCAACCCGAACTATCTGCCGCCCAAGATGAAGCTCCGCTACCTCGATCACCTTCGTTTCATGTCAAAGGAACTCGACACGGAGAAGGTGAAAGACGCGATCACGGGCCGCCAGCGCGAGCAGAATGTCTGGCCGCTGACTTTCAAGGGCGAGTTAGTCAACGAAGACGAGCTGCTGTGCATCGCTCTCATGGGTGACGACGTCAAGGCTGACCGAGCCGCCTACTTCGCTGACGGCACAGTCCCTGAGATCTACCAGCAGTTCCTCGACGCCGACGGTGTCCCCGGGCAGGTTCAGGTCCATTGGCGCGTGATGAACCTGCAGATGGAGGAGCGCATTAAGCGCGATCCCAAAAGTCGTTGATGCAGTTACGGTTTGGCTGCGTTGGCCCGAGGAGATTGAGGTTGACCTGCTGCTGGTGTTCGGCATCGACGTCGGACTGTGGCATCGCCTGACGATCAACCCTGACACCGGCGCCCCGTACCTGTCGTCGCGGCGGCTGCTGGTGCTGCTCGACAAACTGCCCGATGACAGCGAGTTCAAGAAAGCATCCGAACGCGGCGGGCGCCAGTCCCGCCGCGAACGGGTCGTCGAGGACATCTACAACGAAATCGCCCTGATGCGCGCCTCCTATCACGCCGTCAACGGAGGCGAGAAGGCCGCCTACTACCCGGATCTCTATCGAGACCCGATAGATGAGAGGGCGCTGGCCGAACGCGAAGCCGAGGAGGCCGCGGCCGCTGAGGCGCACCAGAAGGAATTCAACGCCCGGGTGGGTTTTTCATGAAAGGTGGTGAACGCGAGTGCCTTTGACCCTACGGATCGAATCGGAGCTTGACGAGCGTTCAGCCACCGCGGCTGCGGATCGGGCGCAGCGGATCTACACCAACGCCGCGCAGGACATGAGTCGGTCGCTGTCCGAGGGGTTGACCAGGGGTGCGCGTGAGGGCGGCCGCGCGGTTGAGGACATGGCCGATAAGGCGCGCACGGCTTACAAGCGGGTCGGCGATGCGACCGATGAGTTGCGCGATCGGGAGCGCCAGCTCAAGCAGATGCGCGAAGACGGCGCCCGCGGCGTGGAGGTGCAGGCCGAGCGGGTGCGCCGGGCTCGCCGCCAAGAGAAAGAGGCCATCAAGGAGGCGGCCGCGGCGTACGACGAGTACGAGCGGGCGGCGCGGAACGCGGCTACCGCGGGCGATCAGGCCGGGGGTTCGTTTCTCAGCGGCTTGCGGGGCGCGGTCGGCGGCGCGGAGGGCGCGGGTAACGACCTGGCTGAGGGGATGGTGTCGGGGTTCGCCGGTGCGGGCGCTCTGGCGCGGCTGGGGGCCGCCGGTGGGCCGGTGGGGATGGCGTTGGCTGCGGCCGCGGCGTTGGGTGTCGCGGCGGGTAAAGAGTTGGCCGACAACATCGAGATGGGTTTGAGCACACTCGCGACGAAGGATCTGTTTCAGGCCCGGCTCGGTGTGGACGACGTCACCATGCAGCGGTTGGGCGGGGCGGCCGCCGACGCGTACACCAACGCGTGGGGTGCGTCGATCGAGGACAACATGCGGGCGGCGCAGTTCGCGATCCAGGGCGGTGTGATTGACCGTGACGCAACCGATGCCGACATCGAGAGCGCGATAACGGGGCTGCAAACCCTTGCGTCGGTGATGCAGGTTGATGTTCAGGAGGCGGCCCGGTCGGCCGGCCAACTCATTCGGGGTGGGTTCGCCCGTGATTCTCAGCAGGCGTTCGACATCCTGATTTCGGGTTCTCAGCGCGGGTTGGACATCGCGGGCGACTGGACGGACACCGTTTCGGAGTACACGACGCAGTGGCGCAAGCTCGGGCTCGACGGCGGCGATGCGCTCGGCCTGATCCAGCAGGGTTTGGAGGGTGCGGCGCGGGACAGCGATGTCGTTGCTGATTCGTTGAAAGAGTTCAGCATCCGCGCGGTCGACGGGTCGAAATCGACTGCCGAGGGATTCGAGGCGCTCGGGTTCAACGCGGACGAAATGGCAAAGAAGTTCGCCGCAGGTGGAGACTCGGCGCGCGCGGCGTTCGGCGATGTGTTGCAGGCGATCCGCGAGACGGATGATCCGCTGCAGCAGGCGCTGATCTGGCAGCGGCTCTTCGGCACCCAGTGGGAAGACATGGGTGACGCGATCAACAGGATGGATTTGTCGACGGCGCGCGGCGAGTTCGAGAACCTGGAAGGCGCCACCCAGAAGGCTAGCGACAAGCTGTCGGAACACGCGTCAGAGTGGGATCGGCTGGGGCGCAACATCGAGGCCGCTTTGGGGAAGCTGTGGGAGTGGCTCGCGGAGTCTCCCGTCGGCGGGTTCGTGGGGTCCACCCTCCCGGGCTGGCTCAACGATATGATCGCCGACCCGCAGCAGGAGGCGCAGGCCAAGCTCGACGCCGCGCGGCGGGAGGCGGAAGCCAAGTCGCACAACACGTTCTATGAGGACTGGTATCCGGCGGTGACGCCGGCACCCACAGCGCCGGGTGATCGGGTGCCGATCGAACCGGACAGCGCCGGCGGCGGGGGCGGGGCGGACAAGTTGCCGAAGGCTCCGGTGGTGCCGTTCGATTCGACGCTGCCCCCGGGTATTCCGGGGATGCAGGACAACGCGGCAACGTTCGGGGCGGCGTCCAGTTTCCTCGACGCGCGGCACACGCTGGCCGAGAAGCAGGCCCGGCTTAACCAGCTCGAGGACTCGGGTGTCGCGAAGGCCGATGACATCCAGAACGCGAAAAACGATGTCGTGAACGCCGAGCGCGATTTGCAGGCCGCGGAGATGCGCCTCACAGAGGCTCGGCAAAACCAGTACGAGCAGCTGACCAACGCCAACGAGAAGCACATCAAGGAGCTCGGGAAAACCACCGACAGCCTCGGCCAGCTCGGCGCGAAGATCGATGAGGGTTTCGGGATCAGTGACGGCCTCGCGGGGATCGCCGAGAATCTCGTGACGTTCCTGGCGAACCTGGCGTTCGCGCCCGCGATGGGCGCGCTGGCGGCAGTGCGGGAGTCGTTCGGCGGATCGCGCGGCGGGTCGGGGTTGATCGGCGGGATCTCCGGCATGTTCGCGCCGGATGATGGCGGCAGCGTTGGCCTGCCAGCCATTTCCAGGATGGGACCGGCGTCACTGAGTGCTGGACTCGGCGGCCCGTACGGGTTGCCGGCGGGCACCGACATCCGCCAGGGTGCGGGCGGGTTCCCGCCGTGGGTGTACCAGGTGGCGAACGCGTTCGGGTTGGACGCCTCCACGTACTCGGGGCATCAGGAGGGCCGCGGCGTCAATCAGGGCATCGACTGGTGGCCGCGGGGCAAGTCCGACATGAGCGGCGCGAGCTACACGCCCGAAGAGTTGGCACGACTTGATGGCTTCTCACAGTTCCTGGCCGCGAACGGCCTTGCCGAGCAGGTGATCTGGCAGAACCCCCGCACCGGCCAGCAGGTCGGGTATCCATTCGGCACCGACTACTCAGGCGACTACCCGGACCACCTGGGCCACGTTCACACCAGATTCAACCAGGACCTGCAGCTGCCGGGCGCGCCCAGCGGCGGGCGTGGCGTCACGGGCGGTCCCGGCCAGTCGTGGAGCGCGGATTGGAACGCAACCGCCCAGGGCGAATCTGGCGGCAACTGGAGCATCAACACGGGCAACGGCTACTACGGGGGCCTGCAGTTCGCACAATCGTCCTGGGATACCGCCGGCGGGCAGCAGTATGCGCCGCGCGCGGATCTGGCGTCGCCTTACCAGCAGGCGATGACCGCTGAGCGGTTGTACGCGATGCAGGGGCCGGGTGCGTGGCCCAACACTTTCGTGCCCGGGAGCAGCGGGCCGCTACCGCCCGGGCTTCCGCACGGAAGCCGCATGGGCGGTCCGGGGCAGTCGTTCGGCGGTGGCTTCCCAGCGAGCCCGCTCCTCGGCCCAACATCAGGCACCAGCCCGGGTATCGGGTCGGCGGCCGGCCCGTCGCAGTCCGTCATGGGTGGCCGCCAATTCGGCCAAGACCTTCCCGCGTCGAGCGGTCTGGGCTTTGGCGGCGGCCTGATCGGGGCCGCGCAATCCTCGATAGGCCAGGCCATCCAAGCGGCCGCCACTGCGGGCGCGATGGGCGCGAACTCGCAAGCCCCCGGCTCCGGCGCCGCGATAGGGGCTGGCGGGGCTGTCGCATCAGCGATGGCCCAAGTCGGCATCGACGAACTCAACCTTGCGGCAGGGAAAATCGGCCAGTACGCGGGCGCGGTCGTCGGTGGCGGCTTGGAGACGTTCAGCCTGAACGATTCGGCGCTGGCCGACCCGGGCCGGAACTGGTTCGGACGCCTGGCGATCGCCGCGGCCGGCGCGCGGCCCGCGATGGCCAACACGGCCGGCATGCTCGGCGGTGAGCAGAACCCGTCGATGGCTGAGGGCGGGAAGCCGCCCCCGCCGCTGGATCCGAAACAGGCCGCCGCGATGCAGTCCGCGATGGGTAAGGGCGCCGAAGCGGGCAAGGCCATCCGTGGCGGCGACACCAACATCACGGTCAACAACAACCGGGCCACCGAGGACGGCACCGGCCGCGACATCCAACGCCACCTCGGCGCGTCCGTGACGGCGAAGCAGACCACCGGATGAGCGGCCCGGCAATCGTTTACCCGGCCGGCCCGGCCACCCCGCACGGGATCTACCACCTCCTCAAGGGCGACGAGCCTGAGGTGTCGCTGCAGTCCTACAACGACGCTGTCGTGTTCTTCATGATGGGTGGCCGCTCGCACGCTGACGTCGTGAACCGGCCCGAATGCGTGCTGATCGAACGCGACAGCCTCACCGGGTTGATCGGCCCCTGGCAGGCCATCGACCAGCAGGGCGCCACCGAAGACGGGGTGACGTTCGTCGACGCGCTGCACGACCCGATCGAAGTCACCCTCAAAGCGATCTGCATCGGCCGCGACGCCAAACACACCCGCCAAGTGTCCCGCCATCTCATCGAGTCGATCGACATCAAATACCAGTCCGAATTCGCCTGGATGACGCCCGAACTCGGCTATTGGTGGGCTCCCGTCCGGTGGTTCAAAACCCCGCCGGACAGCTTCTCCGGCATCGACACCCGCCAAGTGTGGACGCTGGTGCTGCGCGCCGATTCCGGGTTCTGGCAGTCCTACCCCGACGTCGACCAGTTCTCATTCAACTACAACACCGCGCAGGTGTCGTTCGGCGAGTTCGAAACCGACTACCCGACCAGCATGGGGCCGTTCTGGCCGCAACGCTACAACGGCGACGGCGGCGGCTACTTCGCCGCGATCGGCGGCACGGTTCGCTGGGTCGACGCCCCCGACGACACGTTCACCACCAAGTCCACCGAGGTCGTGTGCGGCCCTTACGACGACGGCGATTTCAGCGGAACCGCAACTGATAACCAGGTCATCGGCATCGAGATGGGCGCCATGCCGGAGTGGTCGCTGCGCGTCGGCGGCTCCATCGACATCTGGGGCCGGATGAACCGCAACCTTGACGGCACCTGGGCCGGCGCGGGGATCCGCGCGCGCGTGCAGTTCGGCATCATGTCGCTGACCGCGTTCGTGGACTTCGTACCGGTGTGGACACGCGAGATATTCAGCGGGCCAGCGCTTCCCTACATCGGTGACGGTTGGTCACTGGTCTGCGGGTACACCCACGACCCGCGCCTGTTCGCCATCCAATGGGCCGGCAACCCGGTCCTCGTGTTCAAAGAGCCGGGCACCGACTCGCTGTACGGCCCGAACTACCGCGGTGTCGGCGTAGGCGCGGCCGCCGGCGGCGTCACCGTCTCCCAGGCAATACCGGCGACGCTGCGCCGCGTGTTCGTCGGCGACAACACCACCGTGTCGCAGACCGGGTTTCTGACCCGACGCAACGCCGGCGACCAGGACGCCTACGACGAGTACACCCTGTATGGGCCGGCGACCAAGTTCAAGATCGCGAACGGGCCGGGCTCGCAGGAGATGATCGAGTTCGGGCCGCTCGGTGTCGGGGAGATCGCGCACATCCGAACCGATCCGCGGAAGAAAGGCGTGTTCGACCTCACCAACGCCAGCACCATCGGGGATACCGCGCCCGCGCTGTTCGGGGCGTCACCGAGCGACACCATGTACCGGAAAATGAACGGGCGGTTCACGTCGGCATGCGCGATCCCGGCCAAGCAGCCCGGTATGCGGGTCGAGGACCACCTGGTGGCGTGCGCGATCGAGGGCGGTAACGCGGACTCGAAGATCCTGGCGCAGCTGACCCCGCTGAGGCGATACCCGCAGTGACCACCACGACCGCGCGGGATATCGAGGTCATCGAAATCCTGCACAGTCAATTGCGCACGGGTAATCCCGCTCAGCGCGCGAAAGCGGCCCACGAGCTCGCGGACATCCGCTCCGCTGAAGAAACCGACATCGTGGTCACCGTCCATGACAAGTTCTGGGACGCGACCGGCGAAATCGGCGACTACGAGGAACTTTCACTCGACATCCCGCGGAACAAAACACCGTCGCTCGACCTGAAACTCAAGGGCGGTGACGGCTTCTCCACCTACGGCCCGGCCGCCCCTGATCCCAATATCCGCAAGCTGCGCCGGTGCCGCGAAGAATTGGTCGGCATCACCGTCGAGGTGGGCGCGATCCGGTGGGCCGGGTTCGTCGACCACACCAAGTATTCGTATAAGGATTCACGCCGCTCGTTGATGGCGAATTGCCTTGGCATCAGCGATATCATGAACTACCTTTACGTGGTTCCGGTGTGGTGGCTGCCGTTGCAGGCTCAGCCGATTTCGCACGCCGTGTTCATCGGCCCCATCGTGTCGGCGATCGAGTCGATGATTTCCGATCAGGCGTTGCGGGTGCAGTCGGGCATCACCGAGTTCATGAACCAAGCGGGTTCACTGAACCCTGACATGCGCGCGTGGTTCGGCACGCTGCTGCAGAACAACTTCAACATCTTCGAGGCGCTCAAAACCCCGATCTACGTGGTCCGGACACCGATCGCGCTCGACACGTCGATGCTAATCGCCCGCACGGTCCGCATGGAGAAGATCGGCCAGGTCATCGAAGACATGACCAAGGCGTACGGCGTGGACGTGCGCATGGACCTGTGGAAGCCGGGCGACCCCCAACCCGACCCGTGGGCGAACCTCACCCAACCTACCTATGTCGTGACGGTCAAGGACCGCCTACCGGTGACGGGGCCGACGAAGACGATCGCCGACTCGATCGTGAAAACCGTTGTCGACGTGGGTGGTTCGTTCTTCGGTGAGATCGGGCCGCTGATCCAGAACGCGCCCGGCGCCGAGGGTGTGTTCATCTCCTCGCTCGCGGGGGTGAATTTCGAGCAACCGATCGCGGTTCTTGTCGACGGACCCGACGGCCCGATGCTCGAGTTCGAGATCGACGATTACCACCCTCGCGGCCACACGATGATCATCGGGGGACGATCGCCCACCTGGGTCGGTGCCCCCGGGTCTGAACCGGCCTGGGGGCATCGGCCCAGAGGGCTCATCCTGACTCAATAATTTCATCAACATCACCAGCGGCTGGTTGATCGACGCCATCACAATCGCGGTCGGAATCGTCGGTGTCCCAAGCACATTGCTTGAAGGATTCCTCAACGATTCCTTCCTGGCCTTCCAGACGATCCAGAACTACAACCGCCGCGCACTCGCCGGACCGTATTCGAGGCCGGAGAATTTCCTTGCCACCGCTTCGGCACCCTACAACGTGGAGACGATCTTCTCGTTCGTCAACATGATGTGGGATACGCGGGGTTGGCGGTCTGCCACCGCGAAATTCCGTAACGGGAAACCGTTCTCGCTGGGAAAGCATTTCGTGCCCGCCGGTCTGATGGCGATCGCGCATGACGGCGAGCTGTACACCGATTACGTCGAGCACGTGTTTCTGCGGGACAACCGGCGTGAACGCGCGGAAATCATCGTGCACATCGGCGACGGGAAGGCGCTCGAAGCCCCGCTGGCCCGCACTCAACGTTTCGCGACCGGTGTGGCCGAAGCGGTCAATGTCCTCACGTTGTCCCCACCGACATCCTAAAGCTACTGAAAGGCAACGGCTTTGACACAGCAGCCTGAGGTTGTCTCGATAGACAACGAAGACTTCTACCAGTGGAAAACGGTTCTCCGGATCCCGAAGAACTGGACACCCGAGTCAGGGGTGTTCATCGCGGTAGCGCCACCGGGAGGTATTGGCAACTTCCCTGCGGCGATCAAGGGTGATTCGGGGTTCACGCCGTCATTCCGGAATATCAATCTGACGGAGTTGGCGACCGGGGATCCCACTCCGGCGTCGGCGACGTGGACGCTGGTCACGCCCGGGACCGCCACGGCGGCGCCGGTGTTCGACCTCAACCTTGCGATGCACAAGGGGCCGGCGGGTGTGACACCGGACGTGAATCTGCTCGCCGCAGACGATCTCAACGACGGTGGCAGCCCGACACCGGAGTACGTGTTCAAGGTCAACAGCGCCGGCAACGGCGTCGAGCTGGTCGCGCAGAAGGTCGGCAACATGTACTGGCCGACCATCTCGTACTCGGCGATCAACGCGAGCGGCGACACGCCCTTGGCGTCCGTGAGCATCCCAGCGCACACATTCCCGTGGCGGGCGCGGTGCCACGGCCAGGAGATCCTTGACCCCGACGGCCCTGACATCCAGGTCGATCTCGTTGCCCGCTTGGGTGCCGCCGATGGCCCCGTCGTGGCGCGCGGCCTGGGTCTGGCTGGTGGCGCGAAACAGGTACTGGTGCTGTCAGCCGCGCCGCCCGTCAACAGCGCGCCTGGGTTTGGTGAGGTCGCCTCCGGCGGGAAGGTCATCTACTTCCGCGCCGAGAAGATCGGATCCGGCACCGACACCTACGACACCGTCGCTGGCAGAGCGATTTACGCCGTCGAAGTGGCGCCCATCGCATGACGAAAAGTGAGGTGTGCTGAATGGCTATCGAATTCACCGTTGACCACGATCACACCGTGTTCGACGGGGCGGACGAGGAACAACTCGTCGGGGTCATCGCTTTCACGGTGCAGACCCGGCCAGGTGATTTCCAGGTCCGCCACCAGGGCGGCCCGACGACGCGCACGATCACGCTCCCGCGCCGCACCGCGTACCTCGCGATCGACGGGCACCTGTACAAGGACGCCACCAGCCGTCAGCCGTTCCGGCTGGTCGCTAACGATCCGGCGTTCAACTTGGACCACATCACCTACCGCGCTGATTTCGAGCTGACCACGCAGATCGGTGAGCCGGTGCCAGTGCGGCACTGCTACTTTCCCGCGCCGAGCACCGACACGACCCTGTACCTGACGAAGGTCATCGATGACCCGGACCAGATCGTGATGGAAGTCCGGACCAAGGGTTACGCCGAGGACATCCTCGATGCCGGCGGGGCGGGTATTGATGTTGTTCAGTCTGCGACGGCGGCGGATGCGCGGGCGGCGATCGGTGCCGCGAGTCGCGCTGAGTTGCTGGACGCTGCGCGGCGACCGAACGTTGCCGTGGTTATCGGTGATTCGATCTCCTACACGGAGCCGATGGGCGGCAACGGGTACCGCCCACGGCTGGTTGACAACTGGTTCAACCATCTCTGCATCGAGACTGAGCAGCGGATCAAGAACGGCGGCATTTACGCCACGCCTGGTGCGACGCTCGCCGGGACTATTGCGAATACTCACTTACCGCAGGTGCTTGCACTCAATCCACGCCCGGGCTTCTGCTTCATCTTCGGCGGCACGAACGACGTCACTTCGTGGTCGGGTTCGGGCAGTTTCGCACAGAGCAAGACGACGCTCAAAGAGATGATCGCGGCTCTGACTGCGGTCAACATCAAGCCGATTCTGGTGACGTTGCCGCCCCGTTCGGCGTTGTATAACCCGGGGACTATTCAGTGGAACACGTGGTTGCGGCGCTACGCGGCGCTGAGCGGTCTGCCGCTGCTCGACACCAACCGAGCTTTGACAAGCAGCGCCGGCGTGTTTCGTTCCTTCCACAGTCTTGGAGACTCGGTGCACCCCAGCACCATCGGGCATAAGGCGATCTCAGCGCAGGCCATTGATGATCGGTTGTGGGAACACTTCCAGCCGCAAGTGATGCGCGGTTCACCCGGCTCGGGGGATTTGTCGAACTTGTTCGGCTCCGGCACCGCGGCCTATGGCATGTTTCTGGTGGACACCAACTCCGATGGGGTGGCCGACGGGCTGACATCCTCCGGTACGGCAACATTCGACCTCGACCCGGTCGATGCGTGGGATGAGACTAAAGGCCAGTGGCAGCAGATAATTCGCACCACAGGCCAGGCCGGTAACGCCACGCTGACCTCTGCCCCGCTGACCGGATGGACAGTCGGTGACACGCTGGCGTTCTCGTGCCGCGTAGATACCGTCGGCTTCAACGGCACCGCCGAAGGCGCACCCTACTATGTCGCGTTGCGCTGCGATGGTGCCGCCGAAAACACGGAAATCGCGGGCATAAACGGCTGGACGACCAACACTGACGGGCTCCAATATGTCGAGTTCGCGATTCCCCCGGGAACAACAGAACTCACGTTCTTCATGGAGGTTCAGGCGGTCGTCGGGACCGCTGACCCGATCTTGAGGGTCGCTGAAGTCACAATCCACAACCTCACTACCGGGGGGGCGTTGACATGAGCTTTGTTGACCGGAGGCGACGAAACCTCGCGATCATCAACTCGATTAATGGTGCGGACCAGATATTTGGGTTCAACAGCGCCGGAAATCTCGTGCCCGTCACGTGCACCACGCAGGCCAGGGCACTCCTCAACGACGATGACGCCGCCGCGATGCGCTCCACAATCAACTTAGACGCTGACAGCAACCCTCAGTTTGCCACCGTCAACGTGGGCGCGATCGCCGACACCACAATCAGCCGGCTGTCGGCAGGGGTGATCGCGGTGGAGGGAAAGCGCGTTGTCACCACCGGTGAAGGTGTCGACACGATCGTGACCGCCGCAAGCACAACCACCCTCACGGTTTCCAGCAAGCCAACCCAAGTCCTCACAGGATCATCGACGCAAACCATCAAGCTGCCAACAACTTCGGTCCTGTCCGGTGATGACTGGCTCATCATTAACCGGTCTACCGGTGCGGTCACGGTGCAGTCCTCAGCGAGTGAAACCGTCGTTGTGTTGGCCGGCGGCACCGTCGGGCTGTTCTCCGCCCTCATCGCTACACCCACAGCAGCCGCCGACTGGAACGGCACCTATCTCGGAGCGTCTATCGCCAGCGGCAAGAAAGTCACCGTGTCGAACACGCTGACATTGGCGGGTACTGACGGCACCACCATGACCTTCCCGAGCACGAGCGCCACCGTGGCCCGCACCGACGCAGCGCAAACGTTCACCGGCGTGCAAACAGGCGCGTTCGTCTCATCGACGGCATCGACCGCAACATCGGCGGGCACCCTCACCCTGACGATCAGCAGCGCACCAACACAAGTACTCACCGGAAGCACCACGCACACGGTGAAGCTGCCGACCACATCTGTGGTCGCGGGCCAGTCATACACGGTCATTAATCAGAGCTCCGGTGCTGTCACAGTGCAGTCATCGGGCGCGAACACAATCACCACGCTGGCTGCAAATTCGGGGTGCGTGTTCATCGCGGACGTGGATACGCCGACCACGGATGCGCACTGGACAGGCTACGCAATCACCGGTGGGAAGGTTTTCACCGCCCGCAATAGCCTCATTGTTTCCGGCACGGACGGCACCACGATGACGTTCCCGGGTTCATCGGATGACGTGGTGGGACGGACTGCAACACAGACACTCACGAACAAGACCCTGACCAGCCCGACGTTGACAACACCCGTTCTGGGCACGCCATCATCAGGCACCCTGACCAGTTGCACAGGCCTACCGGTAGCAGGCATTGCAGCATCCACGTCAACCGCGCTCGGGGTTGGCTCACTGGAGGTAGGGCACGCAACCGACACCACCCTGAGTCGCCTGGAAGCCGGCGTGCTTGCCGTCGAGGGCAGCCGGATTCTGCGCGTGGTCGACCCACTCGACCCGGACTCGCTGACCGACGCCATCAACACACTGCCCCGTTGGGGCGCGCCGACATCAACGGCGACGGCCAGCGGGACTCTATTCCTTACTTACAAGACGGCCGACAAGTCGTTCACCTGCGCCAACCTGACGATGTATACGGGCGGCACAGCGGCTGGGGCGACACCAACCCTGGTCCGGTACGCCATCTATACCGTCGCGGGGAATGGCGACTTGACGCTGGTCGCGTCAACGACGAATGACACATCACTGTTCGCCGCCCTGCAAACCGGCTACACCAAATCGCTGTCATCGAGCTACGGGATCACCTACGGAAGCCGCTATGCGTTCGGGTTTCTGATCGTTACCGGCGCGGCAACGCCCACTCTGCACGGGACAGCGCACCGGGCCGCTGAGACGGCTATCGCGCCGCGCATCAGCGGATCAGTGACAGGCCAGACCGACCTTCCTTCGTCGGTTTCGGCTGGGTCGATCACGAATACCTCGAGCATGTTCTACATGCGAGCGGCCGCGTGACCAAGTGTGACCTTCATACCGAAATATATTGGAGGAGAACCGAATTGTTTGACCGCCTGATCGACCGCCTGGCCGCCGCGGTGGCCCGCTACGTCGTCGATGCGGTGATCGCCGCGATCAACGAGCTCGTGCCGCGGATCATCGACGGTGTCGTGAGCGGCGTGACCGAGCACATCACCGAGGCGATACCGGGCGAGCTGGACGACAAGATCGTCAAGGGCGTGCTCGACGCGGTCCGCGGGCTGTTTCCGTTCGGCGGTGGCCGGTGACGGAGAAGCAGCTGCCGTACAACCGGGCGATCGTGCCGCAAGAGACCTACTACGACTGCGGCCCCGCGGCGGCGCAGGTGGTGCTCGACTCGCGCGGCATTGTCGTCTCCGAGCAGGAGTTGATCCGGCAGATCGGCACCACCACAGCCGGAACCAATCACATCGGGCTAATCGAGGCGGCGCTCGACGCGCGGATGCCGGCGGCGCGGTACACGTCGGTGCTGATGCCGGCCGACCCGCCGACTCAGGCGCAGCGTGACCGGCTGTGGGCGAACATCGTGCAGTCGATCGACGCCGGGTTCGGTGTGGTGATGAATTGGGTTGCGCCGCCTTCGAATTACCCGCGCGGCGTGAAGGGCTCGGTGTCCCCACGGTACGGCGGCGGCACCGTCTTCCACTATGTATCGGCAATGGGTTACGACGACGCCGGGGCCCGCTCGGTGTGGATCGCGGACTCAGGTTTCTCTCCGCAGGGGTATTGGATCAGCTTCGATCAGTGCGCCACGTTGATCCCGCCGAAGGGCTACTGCTACGCCGACGTGACGCCAGCCCCGGCACCTAGCCCGCCACCGCCCGACCCGCTTTCGATACTGGCGCAAGCGATGTCGCCGACGGGGGTGTCCCGCGATCGGCTGGCCGCGCTGCTCCCGGCCGTGTCGGCGGCGCTGCGCGACTGCGGATGCACCACTGTGGGCCGGGCGGCGATGTGGTGCGCGCAGATCGGCCACGAGTCCGGTGGGCTGCGGTGGATGGAGGAGATCGCCGACGGCTCGCAGTATGAGGGCCGTGCGGATCTGGGGAACACGCAGCCGGGGGATGGCCGACGGTTCAAGGGCCGCGGCCCGATCCAGGTCACCGGCCGCGGGAACTATGCGCAGCTGTCGCGGTGGGCGCACGGCAAGGGCTTGGCGCCGTCGCCGACGTTCTTTGTCGACCAGCCCGAGCAGCTGGCCAGTGACCGGTACGGGTTCGTCGGAGTCGTCTGGTACTGGACCGCCGCGCGGCCCCAGATCAACAGCCTCGCCGATGCCGGCGACATCGAGGGAGTCACGCGGGCGATCAACGGAGGCCTCAACGGGATCGACGACCGCCGCGGACGCTGGGACCGCTGCCGCGCGATCGGTGATCAGCTGCTGACCCTCGTCGCCGACGCGTCGCCCGCACCACCACCACCGGCCAAACAGTTCCCGCAGGACTACACCGACCGCGAGCTGATCCTGTGGATCATCGCCCAGCTCGGCGAGGGCGACCCGTTGTGGCCGTCGAAAGGAATGACGTTGCGCGACAAGGTGTGGTCACTCGGGAAGTGACCGACGCCGAGAAGTTGGCCGCGATCCGCGCGCTGCTCACCGACCGCAAATGGGTGCCGATCGACGCGGTGCTCAACATCCTCAACGAGGCCTCGCCGCGCATTCAAGTCAACTCACCGGAATTTCCGGAAAGTTGCCTCTGAACAGCAGCTTTACAAACAATCCCGAAAGGAACCCGGCATGAGCAACAACCGGCACCCGGCCGTGCAGCACCTGCTCGACCTGTTCGCCTATGAGCACCTGCCACCGCACCTGCAGGCGGTGTCGAAACCGTTCTCTGACCTCGCGCACGCACAAGCCGACAGCCTCGGCAACAGCCCCGAGATTGGCGCAGGGCTCCGCAAGCTGCTCGAAGCGAAAGATTGCTTCGTCCGTCAAGCCGTCATCGACGCACGGCAGGAGGGATAAGTTCATGGCTGAGAAGGTGAAGCCTGACTGGCGGCACTACTGGAAAGCGATTCTGGCGTTCGTTGGTGCGGTGGCCACCAACGCGGCGGCGGACTGGATGGCGCACGGCGCGCCAATCCCGGAAAGCGTTGCCGCAGGGGTGCGGTGGCTGCTGACCATCGCCGCATCGACATGGGTGGTGTACCAGAAGCAGAACGCGGACCGCTCCGGCGAATACCCGCCCGCCTGATGCTGCCCCTCCTGCTGCCGGACGCGATCGTCGTTGTCGCGCAGGCAACGTACGAGCCGAAGACCTGGTTGGGCCTGCTCGGGCTGTTGATCGTGGGGGCGGTGATGATCGCACCAGCAGCTATTCCGGCGTGGATCACGGTTCACCGGCAGCGGGGTATCGGCTCCGATGTGGCCGAGACCAAGGCGGCGGCCGCCGCGACGCGCGAGCAGATGCAGAACGACCACGAAGAGAATTTCCGCAACGTCCGCAACGAGTTCGACGTGCTCAAAGCGGATGTGGTGGGCATCAAGGCTGAGGCGGAACGCAAGTCCGGGTTGCTCACCGACATCGCGCACGAGCTGCGCGGCATGCGGGAGGATTTCGGGCTGGTGCGCGACGAGATACGCGCAGAACGCAAAGCCCGCGCGGAGGACATTGACGCCGCCGTTACCCGCCTGCAAAAGCGGTTGGACCGCGACACCCGCCAGTAATCGTCGGGGGGTCACTGTAGGCCGGGGGGCCGACAAGCGGGAGGTTTCAATGGCGAAACCCACTGGTGGTGACTGGGGAATCATCGCGCTCGTGGTCGTCGGCCTGGGCCACAACGTCGTGGCCGCCGGTCAGCGCCGGGAGATGATCTGCGGCGCCGTCCGCCGGCACCGGCGTGCGCACCG
>FRDC01001011.1_pt1 | contig 24961 bp, 18 predicted proteins | sample 1106171 | NCBI WGS metagenome assembly FRDC01 (sample SAMEA3930566, study PRJEB13176) | freshwater metagenome | biome: Drinking water system; feature: drinking water; material: water | place: Singapore | collected 2014-12-20 | reverse complement strand
ACTTCTTTAAGTGCTTAACTTCCTAAGACCCTATAATAAATAGCTATCATGCACAACGACAGCCTTATTATTTCCATTAGGATGCTGAATTATATTGACAGGTTGGCCAATGAGTATTTTTCCTATTGCACCGAGTAACACGTGCCAGCCGTATGTTTCGATAGGTGGGGATCCTTCGGAATTACTCACAGCAACAAGAGTAAAATCAAATTCTTCGTTTGTAAGAAAGAATCTCTGTGGATCTAGAGAGTAGCTATACTGATTTTTTGCAGTCCCAAATTTATTATCTTCAGCGTTTAATTCAAATTGCCAATCTGATGCTATGTCTCTACTCTTAATTACATGATTATTTGTGATTAGAATCTGATTGCCAACATGAAATCCAGTACCAAAATCTATTCCATTGGTGAAACGACCCACCGATCTTGCTGCTAGCAAACCTAATTCTAAGAATTCTATCGGCAAAATATTATCAGTTGAACCAATTTTACGCTCAAATTCTTCAGATTTTTGAGAAGAAGGATTGATATTTTCAGGGGTAGTATCTAGTCGTACTTGCTCTTGAGAGAGCATTCTTTGTCGATTAAAAAACGCGGCTAAACGATCGTTTGTTTCTGCGCGCGAGCTTTGCCTTTTCTTTATAAGCTCCTTATTCTTTTTAATTGTATCAACAACCCTAGAAACTCGTTGCACAGCATTAGCTAGAGCTGTGTCGCCATTATCAAATATGTTTATGCCCATAGCTTATTGTTTAGATCAGATCGACTTATTTATAACTATAGATTCGGTCTTTTTATTCATGAACCTTTTTACAGGTATAAATTTATCATCTATGCTTAAATAAAATGCAAAGATATCAGGCTAATTCATGCCGAAGCACAACAAGTGAAAGAATCACACTATTCGCTATTATTTAGTTGCCTTTTTTATAACTTCTACAAATCGCACAGCAACTTTTTTAAAACCTTCCGATGTTCCATGAATTTCATCAATCCAGTCCGTCACATCAGGCATTGTGCCGCGACAATTAACTAACCAAACACCAGTTTGTTCCGAATTGCCTGATACTTCTTCCATCATCTCATACAATCTATCAATCATATACTTGATGATATTATGGCGAAGCACGGGATCTTTAATGTTACGTCGATCCAGCGGTTCACCCAACCATTCATTTTTTGCAGCATGAATTGGGTTGCGAGGATCATGACCTGCGCACGGATAAGGAATTGCATAATCATATCCGTGAATAAAAATTGGGAGTTTTTCAAAACCGAGCTCGGTACGTACCTTATTGATAACTGAATTATATGCACCTTTCAAAAAGTTCATTTTTTCTTCCAGTAAATCCTTATTAATATGACCTTCAACGTCTGAATTATTGCCGTTAAAGTTTTTTAGTAAATTAAATAATACCGGTTCTTGGGTTTCCACATCTTCACCTATAATGTCATTTCCTGCAGCAGAGAATAGAAAACCACGCACATCGTGGCGGCGATCACTCAAAGCTTTCGGGTACTCAGCATGGTTATAAACCATATTTTGAGCTGTATCTCCAGCTGCTCCAATTGACCATATCAAATACTCATCTTCCAGTTGATCAATAATTTCTCGCACAAGTAAAGGAAACTCGAACCAACTATCTCCTTCGGCAACAAGAACTGGTAGTTTGGACCCAAGTAATTTTCTTTTTTGGAACCTTACTTGTCGGCGAAAACGTGATAATCCATTGCCAATTTGTAAAGCATTTTCAAATTCCAAATCTTCTAATTTTAATTCGACCTTATCAGGATCCGGAATTATCTTAAAATCAAAACCGCCTGCTCCTTTTACAATTCTAGAATAGGTGAGTAATTCTTCATCTTTGCTATCCGGGTTTCGTGCGAGTTTCAAATATTCATCATAATTTATTTTTGACATTAGAGCCTCCAAAATGAGAATGAGAGATTGTTGATTTCAGGAGCACTTTACCAACTAACTTAATATAACAATATAATATGTATAGAAAAAAGTCACATAAACCAAACCGGTTTCAACAGTTGTTATTCAACAACCCTCAATCCCAACTCAACGCACCGCCGGTTTGATACTCAGTCACCCGCGTTTCAAAGAAATTCTTCTCTTTCTTCAGGTCGATCATTTCCGACATCCACGGGAACGGGTTGTTGGCGTTCGGGTACAACGCGTCCAGGCCGATTTGCTGGCAGCGGCGGTTGGCGATGTAGCGCAGGTATTCCTTGAACATCGGCGCGTTCATGCCGAGCACGCCGCGCGGCATGGTGTCTTCGGCGTAGCGGTATTCCAATGCCACGGCTTTTTGCATCAGCGCGCTGATTTCATCGCGGAATTCCTTGGTCCATAAATGCGGATTTTCCATTTTGATCTGGTTGATCACGTCGATGCCGAAATTGCAGTGCATCGATTCGTCGCGCAGGATGTATTGGTATTGCTCCGCCGCGCCGGTCATTTTGTTTTGCCGCCCCAACGCCAGGATCTGCGTGAAGCCGACGTAGAAGAACAAGCCTTCCATGATGCAGGCGAACACAATCAGGCTTTTGAGCAATTGCTGGTCGCTTTCCAATGTGCCGGTCTTGAAGTTTGGATTGGTCAGCGTGTCGATGAACGGAATCAGGAATTCGTCCTTGTCGCGGATCGACGGTACCTCATGGTAGGCATTGAAAATCTCGCCTTCGTCCAGCCCCAGCGATTCGACGATGTACTGATACGCATGGGTGTGGATCGCTTCCTCGAACGCCTGACGCAGCAGATACTGGCGGCATTCCGGGTTGGTGATGTGGCGGTAGGTGCCGAGCACGATGTTGTTCGCCGCCAGCGAATCGGCGGTGACGAAGAAACCGAGATTGCGCTTGACCAGACGGCGTTCGTCCTCGGTCAAGCCGTTCGGGTCTTTCCACAGCGCGATATCGCGGCTCATGCTGATTTCCTGCGGCATCCAGTGATTGGCGCAAGCGGCGAGGTATTTGTCCCACGCCCATTTGTATTTGAACGGCACCAGTTGATTGACATCCGCCTGGCAATTGATGATTTGCTTGTCTTCCACCGAAATGCGGCGGTTCGCGCTGCCGGCAATGTCCTGATCGTCCGGTTGCTGCGGCGCGGCGCTGTGATCCCGGTCGTCTCGCGGCGATGTTTGCAGCGGCAATTCGAAATCGTGCAGCGCAGTGCGCGGCATGGCGTTAACTGGCGGTGTTTGCGGCTGTTGCGGTTCGTCTTCAAATGTCAGCATGGTTTACTCCTTTATATTCCGATTGTCTTTGTGTTCCGATTACTGGCGAAGCATCGATTAATTCAGCGTTTCCTTGTTGTTACTTACTGGCACGATTCGCAGCTCTCATCATCAATCGCGCAATACTTAATCTCGACCGTCGAGACTTCCACCGCGGCTTTCACCATGCCGCCGTCGGCAGGCACTGCATTCAATGAACCGGCGCGTACTGTTGATTTTTCCGCGCCGGTTGCTCCCATTGACCGCAAGTAATAAGTCGTCTTCAGTCCGCGCAACCACGCCAATTTGTAGGTGTCGTCGAGTTTCTTGCCGGATACGCCCGCCATGTAAATATTCAGCGATTGCGATTGGTCGATCCATTTCTGCCGCCGTGCGCCCGCTTCGATCAGCCAGCGCGGATCGATCTCAAACGCGGTCGCGTAGAGCGTGCGGATATGATCCGGGATGCGGTCGATTTTGCTGATCGCGCCGTCGAAATATTTCAGGTCGGCGATCATCACTTCATCCCACAAATTGAGTTTTTTCAGATCATTGACCAGCGACTTGTTGGCAATGGTGAATTCGCCGGACAAATTCGATTTGACGTACAGGTTTTGATAGGTCGGCTCGATGCTGGCGGACACGCCGACGATGTTGGAAATCGTCGCGGTCGGCGCAATCGCCAGGCAATTGGAATTGCGCATGCCGTGCTGCTGGATGCGCTGGCGCAACGCGTCCCAATCGAGCGTCGCCGACAAATCCGCTTCGACATAACCGCCGCGTTCTTGCTGCAAAATCGCCAAGGTGTCGTGCGGCAGGATGCCGCGATCCCACAAACTGCCTTTGTAGCTGCTGTAGCAACCGCGCTCTTGCGCCAATTCGGTCGATGCCCAGTAGGCGTGATACGCCACCGCTTCCATCGAACGGTCGGCGAATTCCACCGCTTCCTGCGAACTGTACGGAATGCCCAGTTGATGCAGGCAATCCTGGAATCCCATGATGCCCAGACCGACCGGACGGTGTTTCAGGTTGGCGTTACGCGCTTTGGATACGGCGTAGAAATTGATGTCGACGACATTGTCGAGCATGCGCATCGCAATACGCACGGTGCGTTTCAGTTTATCCAGATCGAGCATGCCATCTTTCAGGTGCGCCAGCAAATTGACCGAACCGAGGTTGCACACGGCAATTTCCTTGTCGTTGGTGTTCAACGTAATTTCGGTGCACAGATTGGAACTGTGAACTACGCCGACATGATTCTGCGGCGAGCGCACGTTGCACGGATCCTTGAACGTGATCCACGGATGCCCGGTTTCGAACAGCATGCTCAGCATCTTGCGCCACAACTGCACCGCCGGGATTTTTTTGTACAGCGTCAATTCGCCGCGGTCGATTTTCGCTTCGTACCCGAGATAGGCCTGCTCGAACTGCTGGCCGAATTTCTCATGCAAATCCGGCACATCCGACGGCGAGAACAGTGTCCAGTCGCCGCCTTCCATCACGCGCTTCATGAACAGATCGGGAATCCAGGTCGCGGTATTCATGTCGTGCGTGCGGCGGCGGTCGTCGCCGGTATTCTTGCGCAATTCCAGGAATTCCTCGATATCCAGATGCCAGCATTCCAGGTACGCGCATACCGCGCCCTTGCGCTTGCCGCCTTGATTGACCGCCACCGCGGTATCCGACACCACTTTCAGGAACGGCACCACGCCTTGCGATTTGCCGTTGGTGCCCTTGATGCGCGCACCCATCGCCCGCACCGGCGTCCAGTCGTTGCCGAGACCGCCGGCGTATTTGGCGAGCAACGCATTTTCCTTGATCGCTTCGTAAATGCCGTCGAGATCGTCCGGTACGGTCGTGAGATAGCAAGACGACAATTGCGAACGGCAGGTGCCCGAATTGAACAGCGTCGGCGTTGAGCTCATGAAATCGAAACTCGACAGTACTTGATAAAACTCGATCGCCCGCGCTTCACGGTCGATTTCGTTCAGCGCCAATCCCATCGCGACGCGCATGAAAAACGCTTGCGGCAGTTCGATGCGGCTTTCCTTGATGTGCAGGAAATAGCGGTCGTACAGCGTTTGCAGTCCGAGATAATCGAATTGCAAATCGCGGTCGGCGTCCAACGCTTCGGACAACCGCTTCAGATCGAATTGCGCTAGCCGCGGATCGAGCAGCTCGGCTTCGATGCCGCGTTTGATGAATACCGGAAAGTACTCCTGGTACTGCGTGTGCATCGCCTGGTGCGACACTTCCTCGCCCAGCACCTCAAAACGGATATTGTTCAGCAGCAGCCGTGCGGTGACATAGCTGTACGCCGGATCTTTTTCGATCAGCACGCGCGCCGATAACACCACCGATTTACGCACCTCGTCGAGCGACACGCCGTCGTACAAGTCCTTCAGGGTCGCTTTCAAAATCAACGCAGGATCGACGGTATTGCCCAGACCCGCGCAGGAGGATTCGATCAATGCCGACAGCTTGGCCATGTCGAGCGGCACGCGCTGGCCGTTGTCGGTCACGGTCAAGGTTTCTGCGACCGCTTCGGCGCTTTGCTTCAGCTTGGCGCGCTCGCGCGCCCGCGCTTCGCGATACAACACGTAGGCACGCGCCACATCGTGTTCGCCGGAACGCATCAGCGCCAATTCCACTTGATCTTGAATATCCTCGATATGGAAGGTGCCGCTATCGGGCTGACGGCGCAGCAATGCATTCACCACATCGTTGGTCAAGCTGGCCACGACTTCGCGCACCCGCACCGACGCCGCGCCCTGCCCGCCATCGACAGCGATGAATGCCTTGGTCATGGCGACTGAAATTTTACCCGGCTCAAACGCCACCACCGCGCCATTGCGGCGGATGACTCGATGCTGGGAATACGGCGAATTAGATGTCGGTGTATCCATTAAACTTTGATTTCCGGAAACTGGTTTGAGGTGAGTTGATTCTGTCGCAAGCTGCATCGGGGATCCCTCCTGACTGATAATTCATCAAAGAAAAGACAAATATCCATTGATTCAATGGACTAGTACTATCCATCACCAAACCACAATATCTAGTAGATAATGAATCTTACTGCCGCACTAATAGTACAACACAAATTATTTCTATGCAGAAAAATTTTCAAAAATTTTTCTGTCAGGCAGGAGAAGCAGCGATTGCTTCATAGCAAAACCGGTTACTATCAGGCGCTTGAAATGGCACTGCCCGGATGATGTTTTTTTACAACGAGGAATTTTCCGGACTTCAGGAAGCGAAGCGAGCAACGTGGAACAACAAGCGCAAATTCTCTCAATCGCGAGTCGCACAGCGGGACTATGCAACGAAATTGCGCGCCCGGGCGGCACGGAAGAATGAAATCACCCCCGTTTGACCTGTTCCGGGCGGCTATGGGTTTATTTTGTAGATGAAATTTCTTTTGCTTCAATCAGCTGGAATTTATCACCGCCGATAAGTTGCAGCTTCACTTGATAATGGGTGCCCAACGCTTTGACGTTCTGGATCGTCAATATCCCGTTTTCAGAAGCGAAAACAGCATTTTCGGTAAGATCGCTGGCTGCGGCAACAGCTGCTTCAAAGCTTTCGTTGGCCAATCCGCGGTTAAATACGATTGCAATCGGTGGCGGATGCCACGGAAACGGAGGTATCGTTATTCGCTCTCGATTCAAAAAGCTTGAACTGAATGCGATACGCACCGGCGGTACCATTCGGTGTGTTGGTTGCATCGAGCATCTTGAAGCTGAGGTGCTCATGCAAGTCGCCGGTGCTGCCGATTTCGCCGATCACTCCGGCGGTTTCGCTGACACCCGTGCCCGAAAATGAAATCACGCGGTTCAGCGCGTCGGTCATATTAATTTTTTCGCCATTTGGAATGGTTTCAGTCCATTGTGTTCCATTCCAATAGAGCAATTTACCCATCGGTTGGAATCGCAGCCAATTGCCGGGCGTGAAAGCGCCTTTGGTAATATTGACATCGACACCCGGATCGTCGGTTTCGAACGGACCACCGCTCAGATCGCCGAAATCGGCTTCGAACAAACTGCTATTCACAAAAATTTCCGCGCCAACCCGCCATGGTTGAATATCTCCTGCATGCGAATCATCCGCCGCAATCGCATGCACCGGGTTGAAAGTCGAGGTAAGCGCGAATGCGCAAACTAATAGTTTCATTTTATTGAACATTTTTCTGACTCCTTAATTGGCATTGGTAATAAACTTCTATTTCTCAAGAACTCCACTGATTTCTTCCAGTTGAATCACCTGAAATCTTTTGGCATCGATCGCACGCAACGTTGCTTGAAAAAACTTTCCGTTAATAAAAACCGCCGGTATCGTCAAAATGCCCGTGGCAATGTCATATTGGGAGGGTTTTGCATACCGCGATTTGTCAATTTGCAGCGTGGTTAACAGCAAGGATTGGTCTTCCTGCACTTGCAGCTGTGCACGAAAGTGCTGCGTTCCAGCTTTGATATCGTTTAAATTCAACATCCCGGTTTGATGATCAAAGATCGCAGCGACATTCAGCGAAGTAGCCGGCGCTTCCAGCGGGCTAATGCACAGCCGCAATGTGCACAGGGATTTCGCCAGCAACGCATCGGCACGGGAAATGACGCCATTTTTGTCGACATCGAAGGCGGCATTCGCAGGTTTCAGCGCTTCATTATTCTGCGCGGCGAGTAAAATCAACGCCACATCAATGCGATCGACATCGCCATCCAAGTCCGCATCGCCGGGTATCGATACCGGCCGTACCGGTTGCGGAAGCGGATCGCCGCCACCTGGTTCACCGATTAATGTTGTCAAAGCCGCGGCAAACTGCGCAGGCTCAAGTCCTGCATTGAAAATAATCAGAAATGGCTCTGAGGGGAAAAACCGTGCGTTGGAGAGCAATTGCATTTCAATCAGATACGCGCCGGCCGGTCCTCCGGGCTGCCCGCTTTGATTCTCGAGAAAGAAGCTCAGATGGGTATGCAGGATGCCGTTCGCATTCGTAATATCGACGACCAGCTCGGGACTGCCCAGAATGCCTGTACCGGCGAAGACGGTGCTGCCGTCAGTGCCAAAACTGCCCTCACTGAGGCAAATCAATTGTCCGGCGCATTGCGAGTAGTCACGTAATACCTCGGAGCTGGCTTCCAATCCGCCGAACAAACGGATTTGCACCTCCGGCGGCGCATCGCGCCAAGACGATAGCGCCGGATCCCAGTATTTCAATTTTCCTAACGCGCGATAACCGAGCAGCTCATTTGGTAATAACGCATTCTGTATCGATTGAAACCCCGGATTCCGGGTTCTGAAGGGACCGCCGGTAAGATCCTGAAAATCAGCGGGAAAAATGAACTTACCGGTGGCAGCTTCAACCGGAATCGAGTTCGCTGGCAAACCCAATGCTTCCGCCAGGCCATCGAGATCGCAACCGACGATACCCAGTGTGCGGCAGTATCCTGCAAACAAGGCATTACCTTGACCCCAGACCTCGATATCCAGATGCACCGCAACGGCAGGCCGCAGCGATAGCCATTCAAGCGCGAGTACATTGATGCACAAGGCGAAGCAGCCGATGAGCTGCCGCCAAGGTACGCCGATCACTTTAACTGGAGCATTCATCGTATCGACTAGAACGTGGCGCGCACGCCAAAAATAAAGCTGCGCCCCGGTTCTGGCGCAAAATTTCTCAGAAATGACACGGAATTGCGGATTTCCTCGTTAAGCAAGTTATGACCTTTGGCAAATAACCAGAGATCGCCCCATTTGCCCGCTTTCAATTGATAATCCGCCGATGCGGTCAATAAATGGTAGCCATCCGTCGCGGTTTCATTCCTGCCCGGATGCCGCTGAGACTCTGCCCGCGTGTAGCGCAACGCGGTATTCCAGATGGGATTGCCGAACCCCAGTTCGGCGCCGTAACGCAACGGCGGCATGCGCGGGACATCATCGCGATCGCCATCGACGAACCGTCCGCGAACATAATCCGAAAACACGGTGAGTAACACGTTGTTGCCACCGGGCAGTTGATAGAGCGTGCCGTCGATCCGCGCTTCAAAGCCGGCAAATTCCGCATTGCGTTGGTCATAAGCAAAAACCGAAACGCATTCCGCGTCGCTGACGCAACGCTGGCGCAGGGTTTCATTATCGACTTCATAAACCAAGCCGGTATTGCGCAAGTAGATATAGTCATCGGTGCGGTTGTAATAACCGTTGATACGGGAACTGACACGGCCCGATTTCCAGTCGAGGCCTAAGTCGGCCATATTGACCGTTTCATTTTTCAATTGCACATTGCCAATCTCAAAACTGCGGGTCGCAAGATGCGGACCCAGCGCCAGCAGTTCTTGAATATCCGGCGGCCGTTTGCCGCGATTCAGCGTAAGGGTTAATGCCGTATCCTGCCGCAAATTCCATTGCACCGCGGTTGAAGCGGAAAATGCCAGATAATCCAGGGAACCCGGCAGCTGCACAGGCGGCAATGCGCTGCCCCGCAGCTTCAATTCCTGCGCATTGGGATTAACCCGCGCATGTTCCAGCCGGATGCCGCCGCGTAGGATCCAGTTATTCCAGGTGTAGTCCTGCGTCGTATAAAACCCCACCGATTGCTGCTTGGTCGGCGGCACAAAGGTTTCGACACCCAATGCGGAAAAATTCCGGTCGATCCAGTGAGCGCCGACGGTTCCGGTTAAATTGGGTAAGGCATTGTGACGCGCTTCAACGCGCCCTTCCCCGACATCGTTTTTGAATTTGGTAAAAGGAGAGCCGCCTTCGAACTCCGTGTGCCCATAATCAACCAGGCCGTAGCGGAAACTGATGCTTTCCACGCCGCGTACCGGTTCATACCATTCGGTTTTGAAATCGTAGCGCGTTTGCTGCATATTCAAGCGGATACCCGGGAACAACGCCTTGGGTCCGAAAATATCTTCAAACCCGGTTAAGTCTCTAATTCGCGGCAAAATATTTTCGAGACCGTCGAGATGATTGGGATCGAGGTGGTGGCTGCCTTTCGGAACACCGTAGCGATTATCGGTATGACTGACCGACATGCCAGCCATGAAATTGTTGCCGAACCATGAGACACCGGTGTAACCGCCGAAACCTTTGCTATCGGTATTAGGAATCCTGCCCGCTGCATTCTGAATATCGGTCAGACCAAATTGTTGCTCGATCAATGCTTCGTCGATAGCTTTTCCCGGAATCCGCACATCATCCCGCTGGCGGAAAAAACCGCCGAGATTGAACGCAAACCGGTCTTTACCGGTATTCAACCGGAACGCCGAATGCGTGCCATTGCCGTTGGTGTCGTAACGGCTTTCGGCGGAGCCGCTGATCGGCTGCTTGACTCTTTTGTCGGGAATCCGGTTATCGTTGACGTCCACCACTCCTCCGATGGCGTTCCCCCCATAGCGGATCACTTCGGGTCCGCGCAGAATCTGGATGGCGTCCGCCATTAATGGATCAATCGCCACCGCATGATCTGGACTCAAACTGGTGGCGTCATGGCTGCCGACGCCATTCTGCAATATCCGCACACGCGATCCGGTCAGACCGCGTATCACCGGTATACCGACTCCTGGACCAAACGATGCATTGCTGACGCCCAATTCGCCCTGCAATGTCTGACCTAGCGTATCGCCTTGCTGCAATCGCAACGAACGGCCTTTCAAGGTACTGCTGTTCGGCTTGGGTGGCTCAGTCTCCGGGGTGCCGATGATTTGAATGGGCGTCATTTGAACGGCTGGATTGGGGTTGCTCGCTGCAGGCATTGCTTTTTCGGATACTGGATCCTTTGCATTCGTTGCCGGCTCTGCGGTTACTGGATTGATCGGCCCCATCACGAATGCCAGCGCCATCGTTATCGCTATTTTCCGCAACGGCAACAGCATACGAAGCGATTGAATAGCGCGGAAATATCGAGACTCGGCACGTTACGTGCATCCATGCCGATTCGATCGCATAGCGGAGACTGGATAAAAAATTGATTCATACTCGTATTGCAGATGCTTAACCCGATCAATTGAATGATTGATATAACTTCAAAAAAACAGCGCTTTCGTTGATAACATCCAAGCGCACTGCGCAAGGACCGTCATTGAGTGGGTAGTGATAGCAAACTCCGCAGCCCTTTAAATTGTTGGTTTCACCTAACAGACCGTTGAAAAACTATCTGCGTTGCCGCTACGGTGTTAGAAACAAGCTCAAAATGCTCATTTATACCGCATAAACTGCGTTTTTCCGCCTGTTTTTGCCTTGTATCGGCTGCCTCGAAAACGTTTTTCAACGGCCTGTTAAAGCAGTGATGATATTGAATTGGATGAATGATATATTATATCATATCGGATATCAACTCCACTAAACGATCAATCATTGAAATGACCATTGAGCAATTACCTGTAACTGTGCTGTCGGGCTTTCTGGGTGCTGGAAAAACAACCGTTCTCAATCATATTCTGAGTAACCGGCAAGGAAGACGCGTTGCTGTGATCGTTAACGATATGAGTGAAATCAACATTGACGCCGCGTTGATTGAAAAGGAGATTTCATTCAACCGGTCTGAAGAAAAACTGATCGAAATGAGTAATGGTTGCATTTGCTGCACGCTGCGCGAGGATTTGCTCATCGAAGTGCGGAAACTTGCTCGCGAAAAAAAATTTGATTATTTGGTCATTGAATCCACAGGTATTTCGGAGCCGCTGCCAATCGCGGAAACCTTTACTTTCGCGGATGACAGCGGCGCCAGCCTATCCGACATCGCGCGCCTCGATACGATGGTAACCGTAGTAGATGCCGTCAATTTCTTGAAGGACTTCGATGAAGCCAAAATGCTGCATGAAACCGGTGAAAGTCTGGGAGCGGATGACGAGCGTAGCGTCACCGATCTGCTGATTGATCAAGTAGAATTCAGCGACGTGATTTTAATCAACAAAATTGACTTGATCAGCCCGGAAGACCTGGACAATTTGCGTGGCATTTTGCGCAGCCTCAATACCGAAGCGGAGATCATCGCCATCCAAAACGGCTGTATCGATGCCGCACGCATCCTGGATACGCATAAATTCAACTTTGAGAAAGCCCAACAAGCCCCTGGCTGGTTAAAAGAGATGCGCGGCGAGCATATTCCTGAAACGGAAGAATACGGGATCAGCAGTTTTGTTTACACTGCCAGAAAACCTTTTCATCCGCAGCGATTCTACGACTTTCTCCATCATCCTTGGAATGAAGGCAAACTGCTCCGTTCCAAGGGTTTTTTCTGGCTGGCCACGCGCCCGGAACACGCCGGTCAATGGAACCAAGCGGGCGGAATTGCCCATTATGGTTATGCCGGCATGTTCTGGGCTGCCGTTCCGAAAAGCGAATGGCCGGAAGACGAAGCATCCATAGAGTCGATTATGGAAAATTGGGAAGAACCGTGTGGCGACAGACGGCAAGAATTGGTTTTTATCGGCCAGAACCTTGATCAACCGGCTATTTGCCAATGGCTGGATGAATGTTTATTGACGGATGCGGAATTGCAGGCAGGCGAATCGCACTGGCCCACCCTGCCCGACCCGTTTCCGGTATGGGTTGAAGAACCATAGTCATCTATTCCATCAATGATTTTCCTATCCTCGCAATTTCGCGTAATATGCTCATATAATCAATGGATTCCTGATTCCTGAACGCATAATAATCAAAATGTCAATGGATATCGATCAAATCATCAAGCGATCAGAAGAAGTTTGCGCATCAGCCGGCAGCAAATTGACCGAAAAGCGCAAAAATGTATTGACGGTCTTACTGGCTTCCGCCACACCGCCATCGGCTTATGAAATTGTTGACAAGTATAAAACCCAATTCCAGGAATCATTGCCGGTGATGTCCGTTTATCGCATGCTGGATTTCCTGATCCGGGAAAAGCTGGTGCATAAACTGGAAACCGCCGGTCAGTACATGTCATGCGCGCATATCGCCTGTAATCACCAACATGAAACCCCGCAATTTCTGATTTGCGACCGGTGCGGCAGCGTCAAGGAAATCGGCATCAAGAAACATATTATCGAAGAACTCGAACAGAGCATTCGCAGCACAGGTTTTGCTTTGGGGCACCAGCAGTTGGAATTGCACGGTGTCTGCAAGCAATGCCAAATTATTTCGGAATAACCGCCTTTATTTGAATTCCCCCATGGATGATCACAACAATTCACGGATCCCCGTCATTCTGCTGACTGGCTTCCTTGGCAGCGGCAAGACTACGTTACTCAACGAACTGGTGCGCCAACCTTACTTTAGCAAAACCTTGGTCATCATCAACGAATTCGGTGAGATCAGTCTGGATCATCTGCTGGTCACGCAAAGCACCGAAACGGTGGTGATGGAGATGGGCAACGGCTGTATTTGCTGCTCCATTCGCGGTGACTTGGCCAAAGTGCTCAAAGATGCCACCTGGCGCTTCGCCCGCAACGGCTCAAGGAATTTTGACCGGGTCGTGATCGAAACCACCGGATTAGCCGATCCCGCGCCGGTAATACATACTTTGATCACTGACCGGAACATAGCCAGCCGTTATCGCCTGGATGCGATTGTAACGACAGTGGACACCGTCAACGCGATGGAAACGCTTGATCGCCAGATGGAAGCGGTCAAGCAAATCGCCGTTGCTGACCGGATCATTTTGACTAAAACCGATCTAGCCGATTCGCACACACTTTCTGCCGTGCAGCAACGTGTGCATGCATTGAATCCGGCAGCGACGCAAATGCTGGCAATCAACGGGGAAGCGGATTTGCAGTCGGCTTTTAATCACCCGTTATTCTCGATCGAACAAAAATCACCGGATGTGATGAAATGGCTCAACGCGGAATCTTATGACCTAAAGCCCAATAATCATTACAAACCTGTTACTGCGCTGAGCAATCAATGGCTTCGCAAGCAGTCACCGGCTACCGCGCAATCCGACATCAATCGCCACGACGACCATGTTCACGCCTTTTGTTTCACACTCGAGGACCCCATCGATCCGGCGCTTTTCGACGATTGGCTGAACCTCTTAATGGCCATCAAGGGTCCGGATATTTTGCGGGTTAAAGGGATACTAAACATGAAGAATCACGCCTCGCCTTGGGTTATTCACGGCGTGCAGCATATTTTTCATCCTCCCGTAGAATTACCCGAATGGCCTTCGGAAGATCACCGTACCCGCATCGTTTTCATTACGCGAGATGTGCCCTATTCCGTGATTCAAGATACTTTTATAGCGCTGGCAGGCTCAGCGCAAGCAAGCAATGCGACCTAAACTATCCGGTATCGTGTTGTTTCTCGCCATATCATCGAGCGTTGCTGCCGCGTCGTCCGGACACCCAACGCACGAACCGCATGTGCATGGTATCGCCGCCCTCAATGTCATTGTGGAAAAGAATGCAGTGCATTTGGCATTGGAATCCCCTGCCATGAACTTGCTCGGTTTTGAGCACGCGCCCGTTACCGACGAACAAAAAGCCGCTTATCAAGCCACGCAACAAAAACTGACCGAGGCAAGCAAATTATTTGCATTTCCAGGCGCAAACTGCCAACTCGAAAGTAGTAATATTCAGATGCTGGAAAAACATGCCCATGCCGATCATGATGGTCACGAGCATTCTGGCGAGCACGCCGATGTTGATGCCGATTACCGTTTCAACTGTTCGCGGATTCAGGAATTGCGCGAAATCCGCATTCACTTGTTTACTGTTTTCCCGGGAATTCAGCAGATTAAGGCGCAGTGGATTACCGGACGGTCGCAAGGGATAAAAACTCTGACGCCGGCAACCAATCATCTGCAATTGAAGTAAGCCGTGTATCCGGTTTATTCGGTATAAGGCTTGATGTCCGCTACCTGTAACGTATAAGCGGAAGTTGCCACATCGTTCTCGGTTAATGTCGTCCTTAGCAAACCGGTCAGCCAGAAAGCTTCCTGCAAATGATTGAGTTTGAATCCCTTGTCATAAACACCATAAATGATTTGATTGGGCGGCGGCGGTGGCACATGAATACACGCGCCGAAATACGGTACCAAGAAAAAGCGCGTGACCAGTTGATTCTTGCCGAATTCGAGCGGCACGATATAGCCCGGTATCCTGATTTTTTGATTATCGAATTCCGGCATGATCCGCGTGGATTTCAGCGCTTGCTGATAACGATCGTCTTCCGCTGACGGCGTTGCAGATTTGAATTGACTGTTAAGGCGATCCTGCTCCGAGCCGTCTTCGATGTCATCGAGATAATCCGGCGGATTCAGCAGCGCTTCCAGGTCATCCTCGGGCATCAGATTCACCCATTCAATGGTCCGGTACGGCGATGTGCTGGATTGTTGTTTTAACGGATTGTGCGGACTGGATTGCGCGAACGAATCCATACTCGGCGCGCCGATCACCAACAACAGCACCATCATACTGGCAAAGATCAGATGATTAGCGGTTTGATACCAAAATTTGCGAAAAAATACTGTTGCAATCATGCCGTGCAGTATATCATCCGGGTACAGGCGATGAAAAACAGTCAAGGAGGTAATGTTGGCAGCTATTTCTCCGGAAACTCCACAGATTGCAACTTCAAACCAAATCCCCGATGCGATAAGAATACACCGGTTAGTTTTTTCCTATCCGGGAAAAACCCCGGCGGTTGTACTCGATATTCCGGATTGGCGTATCCAGCAAGGCGAACGGCTCTTTCTTCAAGGACCGTCCGGGTCTGGAAAATCGACCTTGCTCAATCTGTTAGCCGGAATTCTGACAGCGGCACACGGCAGCGTGGAAATTCTCGGGCAGAATTTAGCCGCGCTCTCAGCCCACCAACGGGATAATTTCCGGGCCCGGCATATTGGCATTGTATTCCAGCAGTTTAATCTGATTCCCTATTTGAACGTACTCGATAATATCCGTTTGGCAGCTTATTTCAGCGGAAAAACCGATATCGAACAAGAAGCTTTACATCTGTTTGCTGCATTGGGATTGGATCGCTCGCTATTAAATAAACAAACCAATACGCTCAGCGTGGGACAACAACAACGGGTCGCGATTGCGCGGGCGCTCATCAACGCCCCGGAAATTCTGATTGCCGATGAACCGACATCGGCGTTGGATAGTGATGCCCGCGCTGCTTTCATGCAGTTACTGCTCGAACTTTGTAAAGATCAGGGCAATACCTTGATTTTCGTCAGCCACGACAACTCTTTGGCGCAGCATTTCCAGAAGGTTCTCAATCTGGCTTCGATCAATCGCGCAGGAATGCCTGTCCATGCTTGCTAAACTCGCGTGGCGCAGTTTGCGCAGCCGGCGCTATACCGCGTGGCTGACGTTACTTTCCGTTGCCATCAGTGTTTTCGTGTTGCTCGGAGTCGAGCATATCCGTTTCGAGGCCAAAGAAAGTTTCAGTAAAACCGTTTCCGGGGTGGATTTGATCGTTGGCGCCCGCACCGGCCAGCTTAATTTGCTGCTGTATTCGGTCTTTCGCATCGGTAATCCGGCCAATAATATCTCGTGGCAAAGTTACCAAACGTTTGCCAACGATCCCAAAGTGGCTTGGACCATTCCGATCTCACTGGGTGATTCGCATCGCGGCTTCCGCGTAGTCGGCACCACCCATGATTTTTTCGAGCGATTCCGCTTCGGAGAGAACGCAAAACTGGATTTTTCCGAGGGACGAATCTTCACAAAAGTTTTCGATGTCGTGCTTGGCGCCGATATCGCAAAAAAACTCAATTACCGTTTGCACGACAAAATCGTATTAGCGCACGGACTCGGACAGGTCAGTTTTAGTTCGCATGATGACAGACCCTTTACCGTCACGGGTATTCTGAGATCGACCGGAACGCCCGTCGATCAAGCGTTATACGTTAGCCTGCAAGGAATGGAAGCAATCCACCTCAATTGGCGGGATGGCGTCAAGATTCCGGGCAAACAAATGTCGGATGATGACATCGAGAAGCGTGATCTTACGCCGAAAAGCATCACCGCATTCATGATCGGACTGCAGTCTAAAATGGCCACTTTCCAGGTGCAGCGCCAGATTAATCAATATACAAAAGAACCGTTGCTGGCGATTCTTCCCGGCGTCACACTGATGGAATTATGGGAAATGATGCGAGCCATGGAAAACACGCTGCAATTGATATCGTATCTGGTATTGTTCTCGGCGTTATTAGGCCTGAGCACGATGCTGTTGTCATCGATCCGCGAGCGGCAACGAGAGATTGCGGTAATGCGCGCGATCGGGGCAAGTTCCTGGTTTGTCTTTCTGATCATTCAGTTAGAAGCGCTGCTGATCGTACTATCCGCCATTGTGCTGGCGATTTTGTCATTGACAACAGTCATACATTTTTCCAAAACCTACTTGGCTGAAAACTTTGGTATTTTCGTTGGTTACCTGGTGATGAATGACTCGATCATGATCCACCTGGGCATCATCATTGTCAGTACCGTCTTGTTAGGATTGATTCCTGCGCTGAGCGCTTATCGCCTGTCGTTACATCAAGGTTTGACGGTCAGAAACTAAGGAAACGTTGATTAATTGCCTGCGCAAGCGATTTGCGGAGTTGGGTGGTGCTCAGAAACTCGCCTACCTTATTGATAGGTCTCGTTCCTTGTACTCCATCCGCCTTGCAAAACAAGTTATTTTCGTTTCCGCCGTTTTTCAACGGCTTTCGCCAGTTGCTGCAATACATGCTCGGTGGCTTCGAAACCGATGCAACCATCGGTAATGCTCTGCCCGTAAACCAATTCCTCGCGTTTTTTGCCGTCGGCTTTTTGATTACCTTCGACCAGATGGCTCTCGATCATCACGCCGCAAATCGAGCGATTCCCCGCTGCAATCTGTTCGGCCACATTAGCGGCAACCTCGGTCTGGCGGCGATAATCTTTGTGGCTGTTGGCATGACTGAAATCAATCATCAAATGCGGCGGCAACTTGGCTTTTTGCAGTTCTTCGGTCGCCGATTCAACGCTAGCAGCGTCGTAATTCGGCTTCCTGCCGCCGCGCAAAATAATATGGCAATCCTCATTGCCCTTGGTCGCAAAAATCGCGGTATGCCCTTCCTTGGTCACCGACAGAAAATGATGCGGGCGCGACGCTGCGGCAATGGCATCGATAGCGATATTCAGGTTGCCGTAGGTGCCATTTTTAAACCCGATCGGACAAGACACGCCGGAAGCCAATTCGCGATGCCCCTGACTTTCGGTCGTGCGAGCACCGATTGCCGCCCAACTGACTAAATCCGATAAATACTGCGGACTGATCAAATCCAGATATTCGGTCGCCGACGGCATGCCGATGGTATTCAAATCCAGCAACAACCGCCGCGCCATCCTTAGACCCTTGTTAATGTGAAAGCTATTATCCAGATCCGGATCGTTGATCAACCCTTTCCAACCGATGGTCGTGCGCGGTTTCTCGAAATATACGCGCATCACGATATGTAACTGCGCTTTCAATACCTCGCGTAAATGCTTCAATCGCGCCGCGTATTCCAGCGCCGCATCGACATCGTGAATCGAGCACGGTCCGACCACCACCAGCAAACGATCGTCTTCACCGTGCAGAATCCGATGAACACCTTGCCGTGCCGAATAAACGGTTTCAGTCGCAATCTCCGTCATCGGATATTCGCGATGCAGTTCGACCGGCGGTGTGAGTTCATGCACGCCGATAATGCGCAGATCATCGGTTTGGTATTTCATGCTGTTTCCTTATTTCAAAATACTGATTGGCTTCTACTGTCACTGTGCTTTTCACTGCTACTGATGCACTGGTCGCAGGAAAAGCAGCGTGCATTTTAACCCATGCGAGGACATTCAACAGACTCATTGGTATGAAAATGTCATATCTAGTACAAATATCCCGGTTTTCCCTTAAAAAACAGGATCGATTTACTATGGTATCAATGGGTTGCAACACGCTATAATAAGAACCTCAGTTAATGATTGTTTTCACGCTATTTTTCCGATGAATGCGCTTGATTTAGTTTGATCATGATTAATCTGGACAGATACCCTAAAAAAGCATGCCAACGATCATTTGACAGCCCGGATTCACGTAAACTTTGATCAAGAATTTCACTTCATTTCACGAACATTGGAGACAGTATGATGAAACATCTCTATTCTGCGAGTTTTGCAACATTGGCAACAGTTGCATTTATCGGCCTTACACCTGCGCCTTCAGCGCACGCTGCTTCAGTTATCTTTCAAGATCTGACACCAACGGGCATATTACCAAGTCCAAGCAGCATCACCCGAAATTTTGCATCGGGCAGCGGCGCCGGGAATATCACGTTTGAAATTCAAGGGTATCTGAGCCTGGATGGCGTAAATTGCTGTACCGATACTTTCAGCTTTTACAACGATGGCGATCTTTTATTTCAAGGCGCATTTAACCTGGGTGGCGGCGGTTCGAATGTAGTTCTTGCCGACCCTAATGGCGCTACCTACTCCGTAATCGATTTCGGCTTCTACAATGGCGGATTGCTGAATGTTTCAATTCCGGTCAATTTCACTGCGGGCAATCATGTCTTGACCTTTGATTACTCCGGTTCCTTCCAAGGACTCACTGATGAAGGCTGGGGATTGAATAGCGTTACCGTTGAAGGCATTCCTGCGGTTCCAGAACCAGAAACCTACGCGATGCTGCTCGCTGGCTTAGGCTTATTGGGCTTCATGGCCAGCCGCCGGAAAGTGGCTGCAGCCTAATCGCTACCAGCAATAGCACAAACGACAAACGGGAGCTGCGGCTCCCGTTTTTTATGGCCGCACATTCTCCCAAAGTTTCTGCAAACGTTTGGGCGATACCGGAAACGGCGTTTTCAGTTCCTGTGCGAATAACGACACGCGCAATTCCTCGATTTGCCAGCGGAATTCTTCCAAATTGCCGTCGTGCAAACCGGCTTTGCGGTGCTTCTCCAGCCGCTGCAAATATTGCTGCCAGAACGGCGTCACTTCGGCACTGGTGCGCTGATCCCGCTCCGGATTCGCAGCCAGCTTTTCCAGACGCAATGTCATTCCCTTCAAATAGCGCGGCACGTGCTGCAACCGCTTCCATTCACTACGAGTCAGAAAACCGGGATAGAGCAAATGATCGAGCTGTTCTTTTAGTTCCAATTTCACCCGTTCGATGCGAACCGTCGATAAACGCGCCATCAACGTCTGATACTCGCCGCCGATTTGCTGCAACAGTTTTGCCAATGCGGCGGATACTTCCGGCAGGCGGTTTCTGGCGCGCTGGCACTGCGCGGCAAACTCGCACTCGTTGCGCGGCAAAGGATCGTCGTTGAGCAATGCCCGGTCAAGAATGGCGTCCAGCATGTCTTGCTTTAAATCGCCGGGGCTCATGCGGCTCGCCAGTTGCATGCTGGCTTGTTTTAAACCGGGCAGATTCTTGTCCAATTGTTTGATTTGTTCTTTCAGCATCAGACACAACAATCTCCGCACGCCTGAGCGCATCGCACCATCCGCCGCTTCGCGGGTATCGAACAAGCGGATCGCAACGCTCCCGGTTTGGTCGACCAGCGCCGGATAACCGGTCAATGATTGCCCATTCCGCATGAAAGCAACTTCCACCGGCAAATCGCCGAAATCCCATTGCGTGATCTGATCGCGCTCAATCGCAATTTTTTCGTTGACGGCACCCCGCTTCACAAACGATTGCTGCGCGGCTTGGCCGAGTTGCCGTTGCAACCCGGCAAGATCGCGGCTCATCGCCAATTCCTCGCCGGCATCATCAACCACGCGAATGTTCATCAACAAATGCGGCGGTATCTCGTTCAGCGGCCACGTCTCGGGTGGTACCGTCAGCGTCGTTTTCTTGAGAATGTATTGTTGCAGCGCATCGGCCAATGGTAACGGATGCCCAGCATTTGAAAGGCTCAGCAGAAATTCCGTCACCGACTCCGGCAATGGCACCAGCATCCGCCGGACTTGCTTCGGCAACGCTTTCAGATACGCGGTGATTTTCTCGCGAATCAATCCCGGCACCAGATAATCGAGCTGCTTGGCTTCCAGCCGGTTCAATAGCGGCAGCGGAACTGTCACCATCACGCCGTCGAGCGCATGGCCGGGTTCGAAGCGGTACGAAAGCGTCAGTTCGCTACCATCCGGCAACGCCATCAGTTCCGGGAATTGCACTTCGGTCACGTGTCCGGCTTCGTGCCGCATCAGCCATTCCCGCTGCAAATACAATAAGCGCGGATTTTGCTGCTCCGCCTGCTTGCGCCATTTCTCAAATGCCGCGCCATTGGTGATGTCCTGCGGAATGATGGCATCGTAAAACCCAAAAATTTCCTGCTCGTCGACCAGTACATCCTGCCGCCGGGTTTTATGTTCCAGTTCCTCGATTTCCTGGATCAATGCCTGGTTATGCTGAAAAAACAGCGCTTCTGTGTTGTATTCCCCGGCGGCCAACGCCGCGCGGATAAAGATCTCGCGCGCTTCTTTCGGATTGATCGTCCCGTAATGGACCGGCCGCTTTGGCACGATGATCAAGCCGTACAGCGTAACCTGCTCAAATGCGACGACTTGCGCCCGCTTCTTTTCCCAATGCGGATCGAAATAATGCCGCTTGCACAAATTACCGGCAATCCGCTCCAGCCAGGCCGGATCGATTTTCGCGACGCAGCGCGCGTACAGCTTGGTTGTCTCGACCAGTTCCGCCGCCACCACCCATTTGGCTTTGCCTTTCTTTAGCACCGAACCGGGAAAAATTGCCAGCTTGATGCCGCGTGCGCCCAGATATTCGCCTTCCTTCTCGGTTTTGAAGCCGATATTGCCAAGCAAACCGGGCAACAGCGCGCGATGGATTTCATCGTAACCCGCCGGCACCTCGTTCGGCCTGAAACCCAGTTCCGCCATCAGCGTATGCAATTGCCCATGAATCTCGCGCCATTCGCGCAAACGCCGGTACGACAAAAACAACTCGCGGCAATGCGCCATCAATTTTTTATTGGATTTCTTATGCTTCAGCAGATCGTCATAGAAATCCCACAATTTCAAATACGCCATAAAATCCGAGCGTTCATCCTGAAAACGGCGATGCGCTTCGTCGGCAGCGGCCTGGTGCTCAAACGGCCGGTCGCGCGGATCTTGCACGCTCAATGCCGACGCGATGATCAAAATTTCGTGCAGGCAATTCTCTTGCTTCGCCGCCAGAATCATGCGGGCGATTCGCGGATCGATTGGGAATTTCGCCAAGCACCAGCCGATCACGGTCAGATTGCGATTGTCGTCGACTGCGCCGAGTTCCGCCAGCAACTGATAACCGTCGGCGATCATGCGCGGCGACGGCGGCTCCAAAAACGGAAAATTCTCGACATCGCCGATTTTCAGCGATTTCATGCGCAGAATCACTGCCGCCAGCGAAGAGCGTAAAATTTCCGGATCGGTAAATTCCGGCCTGCCCTGAAAATCCTGTTCGGAATACAAGCGGATGCACACGCCGTCCGCCACCCGCCCGCAGCGCCCGGCGCGTTGATTGGCCGATGCGCGCGAGATTTTTTCCACCAGCAATTGCTCGACCTTGTTGCGGTAACTGTAGCGGTTGATCCGTGCCAGACCGGTGTCGATCACATAATGAATGCCCGGCACCGTCAACGACGTTTCCGCGACATTGGTCGCCAGTACGATACGTCGACCACCGCCCGGCTGAAACACCCGTTCCTGCTCGGCGACCGACAAACGAGCAAACAGCGGCAAGATCTCGATACGCGAATGAATGGGATGAAACGCATGCTTGCGCAAGGTTTCGGCGGTCTCGCGAATCTCGCGCTCACCTGGCAGAAACACCAGAATATCGCCCGAACCCAACGCCATCAACTCATCGGCCGCATGGATGATGGCTCGCTGCACATCGCCGTCGCTGTCATCATCCTCATCACCTAGCGGATGGTAATGAATCTCCACCGGATACAACCGTCCGCTGACCTCGATCACCGGCGCATCGTTAAAATGCCGGGAAAAACGCTGCGCATCGATGGTTGCCGAGGTCACGACCAGTTTCAAATCCGGCCGCTTCGGCAATAGTTGCTTGAGGTAACCGAGTAAAAAATCAATATTCAGACTACGCTCGTGCGCCTCGTCGATGATCAGCGTATCGTAAGCCTGCAACAGTGGATCACCCTGCGTCTCGGCAAGCAGAATGCCATCAGTCATCAATTTGATATAGGAATCCGCGCTGATTTTGTCGGTAAAGCGCACCTTATAACCGACCGCTTGCCCCAACGGACTATTCAATTCCGCCGCAATCCGCCCCGCCACCGTCCGCGCCGCAATCCGCCGCGGCTGCGTATGCCCGATCAAACCATGCACACCGCGCCTCAGCTCCAGGCAGATTTTTGGAATTTGCGTGGTTTTACCCGACCCAGTTTCACCGCAAATGATCACCACTTGATGCTGCTCAATCGCCTGCTTGATTTCCTCGCGGCGGGCGTTGACGGGCAGATCTTCCGCATACGTTGGGCGGGGAAGTTGGGCCAGCCGCCTGGTGATGATTTCGGGGGGGAGTTTTTTCATAGAAATATCGAAATCAGATCAATTGCGGTTAATTTTTACAAATGATCTGGCAGGCTCGCAATAACTTTATTCTGTGCTTAAACTATAATGCTTGTATCTTATTTTCTCACGAACTTGATTGAGTAATTTATAAGCCGGCGGCACTTTTGTATGAATTTATGACATTTGCCTCATTCGAGTTACTAATTAATATTAAAATACAGGATGATAACCGAACTTAGCTGCCAATTATACGGCATCACCTAAAGGATTATTGGACAGAATGTCCTATATATTACGTTAGGCAATTCAAAGGAATCTCTCATGGACCGAGGAATTCATCCGCACTACCGAATCTTCTATTCGTTGAGCATGGCGTTCTGCACGAAGTCTGCTGTTCGCTCCATCGAGGCCCTAAACGATGTATTTGAACACTTCGCCAACGAAGACACGCCAGACACTGAGAAAGACATCGACGTTCAATCAATGCTAGATGAGCTTCAGAACGTCGTCGTACAGGGCGCCGCAGTAGCGAGGTACTTCTGGCCAATACGCGATAGTCAACAAATCCATGCAAACCGTGCAGAAGCACTGCGCAAAGAATTTGGCATCACAGATGACAATCCATTACGCGTATGCAAGCCACTTCGCGATGCAATGGAGCACTTTGACGAACGTTTGGATAAGTACTTAGCAAGGGGTGTAGTTGGTCACATTTTTCCCCATTACTTTGGTTACGACGGTAAGAGGAATGGGGTGCCGCTGTATTTTTTCCGTGCATACTTCATTGATTCGGGCGTCTTTGAAATGCTTGGCGAACGATTCGAGATTGAACCTCTTGCCAACGAACTCATCCGACTGAATGGTTTGCTAAGCGAAAAATCATGATACATACGCCGTGTGATCCTCGTCACCTAACTCGTCGGTCAAGCGGACACCAATACTTGTTAGCAGGTATTGGTGCCTTCCGTGCTGCGCACTCCGGTACAGCTCACCTTGGGCGTTATACGCTCCAACATCACGAGTCGCGTTAAATGCCACTATCCGAATTTGAGCGAGAAAGAATCGAGAAGCTTTTTGGCGAATATTGCCAGAGTAAGGTTCCGCCCCATGTTCGAAACCAGATCCGAATCGAATACAAAATTAGAGGAAGTGAAGAATCAAAAGGGTCAGACTCAATTGATACTCATTCACTTAAGCAGAAAAAGTATAGATCAAAATACGATCTCAATCGAGTCTGACCCTGAGGTCTCCCCACAAA
>FRDC01005195.1_pt1 | contig 24979 bp, 31 predicted proteins | sample 1106171 | NCBI WGS metagenome assembly FRDC01 (sample SAMEA3930566, study PRJEB13176) | freshwater metagenome | biome: Drinking water system; feature: drinking water; material: water | place: Singapore | collected 2014-12-20 | reverse complement strand
CTCACCTGTCCGTGGAAACGGGGTAGAACCGGGGTCCTCCTTCCTTCAGGTGGCTCCTACATGAAAAAAGGATACCTCGTTGCTCTGGAACCTGCAACAGGGTGGGGGCACTATTCCAACTTGGACTGAATAGGACTAGTGTTTCTCGGCGAGCAGGCGTCGTTTCGCTGCGTGAAAGGCTTGGCAACATCAAATGGATCTACACGAAGTAGGTCAGCAAGCTCATGCGACCGGTCTATGGTGCCACAAGTGAAGAGGATGGTGGAAGGGCGATCTATTGGGCGATCCCATCCTTCTTGTGGAAGTGAGGGACCCATCCATTCACTGACGCGCGTGAGTGCGAGGAGGGCACGCCGTCTGTCGATAGGGTGTGTGGCGTATAGTGAGATCAGAGGAATTGAATCGTCGAGGAATAGGACGGCAGCATCCTATCCGAGGTATAGAGGCATAATGGTTCACTGAGGGCTTGTGCAATTAAGAGTCGGTCGAACGGATCGCGGTGAAGATCTGGCAAGGTGTGCAAGGCGAGGGTGTGCTGGGCGGTGACGGGGAGTTCTCGAAATCCACTGCCATGGATGCCGGCGACCAGATCAAGTGGGTTGGCCTCGAGTCGACGGAGACCAATTTTGATGATGGCTTCCCAGATCGAGGCGGCACTGATGTAGACCTCGTCAGCTTGGTCAATGCGCGCTCGTCGTTTTTTGGTCATCTCCGGGGTGTTGCCCAGGTACCAGAGAAAGAGTTGGGTATCGAGTAGAATTCTCATGCGGGATTCTCAAACGCTTGTTGAAGTTCGTCAGGGAGTGGCGCATTGAAATTTGAGCGTAGCGTGATTTTCCCCTTGAGGAACCCAGGCTTGCGAAGAGGAATGCCGTGATCCAGTGGGACTAATTTCGCAATGGGGGTGCCGGCCTTGGCTATAATGACTTCTTCCCCACCGGCTACCTTGGTCAGGAGCGAGGACAGATGAGTCTTGGCATGATGGATATTGATGACGGCACGATCTTTCATATGCCCCTCTAATAGACTTAGTTGAACTTAGTTTAGAATGAATAAATGGCGCAGTCAAGTCCAGCGCCAGGTGACGAGTCAGTCTTGTGTCCCTTGAGGTTCCGAGGTGTGTATCGTCGTGGGTGGTGAATGACGTCCATGAGTTCCTTCACGCAGATGGCTGGGGTTTCGATCTTAGAGTCTTGCTTGAGCTGCGGGTATCATGATGGGTTTCCTGGCTTGTCCTCTGTGTGACTGTGCATTAACGAAATGTCTTCGAGGTCGTTTCTATCCCGTCTTGCCAAATCTTTTCCCCTCCCCATGTTGGCCTAACCCACGGTTTCTCTTTTGGGTCTTCTTCCGATTGAGTGGATCGAAATCAGGGGGGGGTAATCTCCGCTTCCCTCTTGCGAAACAATGGTTGTTTGTTTTGCAGAGGCCGGAGGAATCGTGACATGCGTTCCGGATGTAAACACATCGACGACTCTGGGACGCCTACCGCGTCCGGGGCTCCATACTCGGCACGACCGTATGCGGTATCTTCGGGGACCCGTACGCGCGGGAGCTCGCCCTACATCGACGGGGGAAAAACCGTCTGCGGCGAGTGCGGACGGGAAAACCGTCCCTTCTACGACCGCAAGGTCGGCGGGTCCGCATCTGTCTTGTCGAGGCTGGCGCATGTACCTGGACGCGCAGATCCACCGCGTCTGCTGCCAACGCTGCGGGATGGCAAGCAGGAGCGCCTGGCGTGGCTGACCGAAAGAGCCCTGGTGAGATTACCCCTCCCGTTTCACTCCATCCATTAAGCTTTGATGAGGCTATGAAAGCGCTCATGGGTGTTGAGCCTCAGCGGGTGGGACTTGGAAATAAACAGACTAAACATAAACCAAAGTCTAAAGGTAAAAAGTCCCATTCCAATAAACGCCTGGCATCGGTGGAAGTGGAGCCGGTGGTTGAGGCTAGATAGGTCAACACTTCGTTACTCCTCTCTCCAAGCTCGTTGGGCCGTTGCGAGCAGCTGATACATCGTCATGGGCTGGATGGGTGACTCAATGAAGCCGCGGGAACGATAAAAACGCTTGGCTTGTTCGGTCAGCGCATGCACCAGCAGTGCCGTAATCCCAGCGATCTCAGCCGCTTGGATCGTTCGCAGAATGGCGTCACGCAGCAGTGCCGTGCCGATGCCTTTCTGCTGGTGGTCTTTGTGGATTGCTAGACGACCGAGAACCATCACTGGAATCGGATCGGGCCGGTTCCGGCGCATGGCACTGGGAGCTTCGGCGTCGCCAATCGCTCCGGCTGACAGGCAATAATAGCCGATGACCGTCTGTCCTTCACAGACAACGTACGTTCGCGATGAGTCATTCGCCTGATTTTTGGCGGCACGGCGCTTGAGCCAGTCATCGAGTGACGGCACGCCGCTGTCAAAATCGGTAAGTTGATGCTGTGCGGTGAGCGGCGTGGGCGCCGAAATCATTGGCCCGGTTCCCAAGGAACGGACGCCTTCATTGTGCGACGAAGCCGGTCAGTGGGAGCAGGGGGCGCATCGAGCAACGCCTGAAACGCAGCAAAGCCCTTGGCGTCGAGCGCAAAATAGGTTTGATCGAGCAATACATCTTCCGCCTGTCTGCAGGCAGCTTCTAGCATGAAGTCTGAACGACTACGACCAAGTCGGTCGGCAGCCTGATCAATCAGATCACGCTGCCCAGCCTTGGCGCGAATGCTGATCGTGACGGGTTCCTTGTGTTGCAACACGCTACACCTCCCTGTATTGCATATATGTTACATATTAGTGCGTCAAAGTCAATACTGACATGTTTGGACGCTGTCGGGATGAGTGTGGCGTCTTCTTGAGACGCCTCACGATGCGTATAAACCGTTTCTTTCGTTCAGGCTCAGCTACCGCTATGATTGCCACCTGAACGATAAGTGACAATTAACACATATCAGAGTATCGGCTACTCTAGATCATGATTCAGAGTTTCAGGCACAAGGGGTTGAAAAAGCTGTTCGAAAAGGGAGAGCTCAAAGGTATCCGCGCCGACCAGCTGGAAAAATCGAAAACATCTTGTTCGTTCTTTCTCGGGCCCGCAAGCCTAAAGACGCGGATCTTCCTGGTTTTCACCTGCACCCCCTCAAAAAAGGCGAGATGAAGGGCCTATGGGCGGTGACCGTCAGGGCAAACTGACATGTGACTTTCCGCTTTAAAAAGGCGAGGCTTGCGACGTGGATGTAGTTGATTATCACGAGGAGGAGACAAGCGATGCGTCTGAACAACCCACCTCATCCCGGCCGCATTATTCGGCAAGAGTGCATTAGACCGCTCGGCCTGTCCGTGACCGCAGCCGCGCGCGCTTGGCGTGGAGCGACAGACCCTGAACAATCTGGTCAACGAGAAGTCCCGTATATTCCCGGAAATGGCGATCAGGCTGGAATAGTGGTTCGGCAGTTCCGCCGAAATGTGGTATGGCTTGCAGATGGAGCATGACCTTGCACAGGCAGAAAAGCATGCCGACAAGATCAAAGTTGCGCGCATCAGGTAGAATCAGCTCATCTGCTAGCCAGTGTAAGCGGCTGGGAAGGAGCCAACGTCGACGCGGGACAATGCCCACCAGATGCGGTCCAGTGTGTTATCTCCCCGCACTATCCAAGCCAGTATAGAGAAACAACCAAGGGCACCCTCGGGTGCGCCTTTTCTTTTTAGCGATCAGCATATTGTTTCTAACCCAGTGATCGGTTCGCTTTAGCGTACGGGAAGTAATGCCGTTGATAGAAGGTCGGGAGTCATGGCGGAAATCCTATCCGAGAATCGAGCGAGGGGCCTGTCAACAGAGTCGCTTACAAATGTAAAGAGATGTACTTCCACGGACAACTGTGCGGCAACATTGGGAGGCTGAATACTAGGGAGAACGGACACGGAGCTTGGGGTAGGGGCTCCAGGATTGTTCTTCACGATTTCCCGGTTTGGCGGATCCGTCTTGCGATCCATTTGCTGACTTGTCGTTCGACAGTCTGAATGTCTTCCCTGTTCAGCTGTGTTTTGCTCCTTTCGATCAGTTCATCGACAGAATGGAATTGGTGTCGGGCTGCGAGTTGTCCCCAGAAGAGAGCTTCTTTCACATTACGCGTTTGCCCAGCTCGACCTTCGAAGTAGATCGATGCCAGTTCGTATTGTGCGTAAGGGAAGTCTTGGTTGGCCGCTTCTCGATACCAGAACATCGCCTGCTCGAAATCCTGTCGGAAGTTGAGTCCTACTTCATAATTCGCGCCCATCAGGAGTTGGGCGTCTGGGAGTCGTAACCTGGCCGCTTGTTCAAGCCAGGCGAGGGGGACATTCTCCTTGTCGCTGGGCGTGTAGGAGAGGCAGAAACAAGCAAGGGCGTTGTTGTGTGCTGCGCGCTGCAGCCAGATCTGATAGAGGCTTGAACGACTGTGGGCCGTATCGATTTCTGCTCGACACTGGTTGACCGCAGGAAGGTCGGAGAATTGTGTTCGTCCAAGTCCGGGAAGACTAACCATGATGGTAAACACGATCAAAGATATTGAGGATTTCAGCGGGCGCATGGGTCTATCCTTTCAAGAAAAGTTAAGGGAATGCCTGCTTACATTGAAGTTATACGAGATAGCACTTTCTCTCACGGAGTCTGATGGCTAGGAGGGTCTGTGTGAATCACAGACTTATAGGTGTTGATTGGTGAGGAAAGCAGTTCAGTAAGGACATGGGAAAAAAATGAAGGTTTGGCAAACTTATGGCCATGCGATTCCGATGAGATGAGAGAGTCTCGCAGGCGTGGCTCCAGTGTTGACCAGTTGCTCGATCGGCAATTGTCTGATGCGAGGAGCGAATGATTTCAGGGGATCCGAATGGACCAGGCGACCAGCTTTAGTGGAGGAAGTGGCTCGACAATTGGTCTCAGAAGATGCTCAAGGCAACGCGTGGCTTTCTCGGGCTCTTTCTTCTTCAGGAGAATCAATGCGTTGAGAGCTTCCTCGTAGGAGATGAGTGTGTCTCCTTGATTATTGGCTGCGCGTGAGATGAGTCGTTTGAGTGTTGGTCGGTATTCGACGACGACCGCGTCGTTTTCATATTTGGCTTCTGAGGCTCTCGTAAAGGGGATGCGGTGAGCGATTAGCCACTGTTCGAGATCGGGAAATCGTCCGTCGCTGGCTTGCGTGTCACACAATCGGAGATGGCCGTCTTCATTGAGCACGCATAAGATCTCCTTCTCGTGTTGCGGTTGGAAAGGGCCGCCATCCCATTCTGTTGAGATTCCTTCATCGGCGATGGCCTTGAACAATCCCGTGAGATCTTTCTGTTGAATTTCTCCTCCGATCGTAATCTGAGCAGCGTATCGATCAGACATCGTGTCTCCATTTGATTGGTTGGCCTCTTTCCGTTCCCGACATTGTCCGGGGACCCCCCTATGGTGGCCTCGGTACTTCTCATGCCAACGTCCCACTACCCCTGAGGTAATACCTGCTTCAATATCTACAAGCAGCGACCACTTTGTGAGCGTGGTTTCTGGGATGACAAAAGGGAGGTCGAAACTATGAGATAGGCTTGCCGGTGATGAATCCCTCATCAGCAAAACTATAGTATCGGTTGTTCGCTCCGAAGATGATGTGATCGAGAACGTGAATGCCGAGCAATTCGCCAGCTTGTTCGAGGCGTTTCGTGAGTTCACGATCTTCTCGACTCGGTGTGGGGTCGCCCGAAGGGTGATTGTGAAAAAGAGCGCAGGCTGCACTCGAAAGAAGGATAGCAGTCTTGAACACTTCTCGAGGATGGACAAGGGCTGTCGTGAGAGTTCCAACAGCGATTGTGTGAAATCCGATAATTTTGTGTTTGGCGTCAATGCAGGCGATCGAAAAATGCTCTCGGTCATATTGCTCGAACATTGTCCCGAAAACATCTGCAAACTCTTTCGAGCAGCTGATCGTGGGGTATTCCTTTATCGAGATAGTTCCTTCGCGGATCAGTCCAACCGAATAACGAGGAATGGCATAAGGGGTGCTTAGCCCATCTTCCATGGTAGATCTCTTCCGTCTCTCACTGGTTAAATGAATTGACAGCCTTTGAATTTCTTGAGCCCTCCAGCATCACGATAATGCCGTTTCTGCCGGTGAAGTGTGGATTGACCGGCCAACGTACCCTCGTAAGCTCCTCCCAATCTGAGAAGGCTTAAAGGGCGAAGGTTCTGAATCTTCGAATGCAATCCCATTACTAGGGGGTTAGGAAGGCTGCTCATCAATTCCTGGGATAGGGCGGGGATGGTATATTTAAGAATACTAACTAGTCCCCATGGTCATTCACCAAGCAGTCTTCTGCGGGGACTGGTCAAATGGCCAGTGGCTCCTGGTCTCCCTACCAGGTTATTTTCTCTTTCTATGCGAATCCGCGATCGTCACGTTATCCGAAGGTGCTCCCGATTGTTTGGACCCCATTCCACCTGTTGTATGTGAGGATGAAATGAGAACGCCGGGTTCGATGAAGCAGACTGAGCCGATGTCGGAAAACGCACACAGTGATCCGTCTGCATTGACGCTTCGAGAGGCTACCCAGTGCGCCTCGCGCATAATCCGTTTCGGCACGCGTGCAGCTACTGTCGAGACGGTCTCTCAACTGCTGTCCGAATATTTATACGATCATTTCCGTGTTCCTGAAACGGCCGCGCCGGCATTGTTATTATCTCGCGTCTTTGTCACGCGGCCTCTTGATACGCTGGAGCCTCGTTTGAAAAGCATGGCGGAGGGGATGGCGGGGAGGCATGAACTGTCTCGTCAGGCCCGATGTTTTGTATTGATGGGGTCGTGTGGCCAGTTTCATTTTTGGTGTCATCCTCGCCTGTCTACGCGCTTCGGCTGCGTGCCGCTTGAGGGCCCTGACTTTCATACCCGGATGCCGATGTTTTCTCACCTTCTAGATCAACTCGAGATTGGGTCATTCTCGGCGCAGCAACACGATGGCGCTTTCTTGTTGAGTGATTTGGATCGGGCATTCAATGTCTTTCATATTGAAGAGGCGTTGGGGCATCCGTTTATTCCGGCGCAAGCGGAATTTGTTCAACAGTATGGGGTGAAATCGGTGATCGGTTTCGGTGGTCGACTCCCATCTGGTGAGGCCTTTGCCGCGGTGCTCTTTTCGGCCGTCCACATTCCTCCTGCGGCCGCCAACCATTTTCGGGTGATTGCGCTGAGTGCGTACCTGGCGTTTCTCAACTCCGATCTCGCGTTTATCGAAGAGAATCTCCGTGATCGAGAACCCTTGAAGGGGCATGACAGGAACGATGTGTCGTCCCGTCTGGTCTTGGAAGCGCAGAGGCGAGGACATGAGCGTATTCTCGATCTCTACGATCGTTTAGGGCGAGAACAGGCAGAGCATATCGAGCGAACGACACAAGAACTGCGCGCACTCACGAGCCGGTTGTTTACTTCGGAAGACAGCTATCGTCGTCAGCTCTCACTTGATTTACATGACGAGCTGAGCTCGAAGATTGGCAGCATTATTTTTAATATGGGGAGCCTTCTTGCCGCCCCTCCTCAGGATCAGCATCAATTGCTCGACAGTATCGGCCGATTCCGAGAAGAACTGGATGTGTTGTCGACCTGGTCTCGCTCAAAAGCGCATGAATTGCATCCAGCCGTTTTGACGAATTTGGGCCTGGTGGCGGCTGTAAAGCGGTTGGCTGCGGAGTATGCGAATCGCTTGAAGTGTCCCGTAGAGGTGCGCGTGGCAGGAGAGAGCGTGCCCGAGATATGTCCTCTTCTCAGCACGACGATCTATCGTGTGATTCAAGAGGCATTGCGTAATGTTGAGAAGCATGCGAAAGCCAGCCGGGTTGAAGTAGCGTTGTCCATGGAAGCGGATGGGCTTCGAGTGCGTATAGAAGACAATGGAGTTGGGTTTGATCGGGAAAAGACACGAAAGGAGGTGGCCGGGATCGGTCTCATTGGTATTGAGGAACGCATTCGGTTAGTCAATGGGGCGTTGTCAATCGGCGAGTGCTGTGGAACCGGAACACGGATAGACGTCATGGTTCCACACCAGAGGAAAGCATGGGAATAGTTTATGCGCGTTGTGATTGCTGATGATCACTATTTTATGGCACAAGGCATGCGCCAACACGTTCGGGACCTCCGTTTGTCTGCTGCGCCGGAAGGATTTGAGGTGGCAGGAGTCGCCACGAATGGTGAAGACTTGGTGGCAAAGGTCCGTGAGCTTCAACCCGATCTCGTCTTTATGGATATTTCTATGCCGAAGCTCAATGGATTTGAAGCCGCGCGGCAAATTCGAGCGATTCAACCTACGGTGAAGATTCTTTTCGTGACCATGCATCAAGAAGCTGACTATGTCGCTCGTGCGTTTGCCTCGGGTGGCAATGCCTATCTCACGAAAAACTGTGATCCGACAGAGATCGGGCAGGCCCTCACACAGTTGTTTCAAGGAAACGCGTATGTAAGCCCGAAAGTCGGGGGTGGTGCGTTACTGGGAGAATCGACTACGGAAGGGGTAGGCAAGCATTCGCTGACTCCACGCCAAGTCGAAGTACTACGACTCTTGGCTCGTGGTCATTCAATCGAAGAGGTTGCGACAGCACTTCGTTTAAGCCGCAAAACGATTGAGTACCACAAAGCGAGGATGATGAAGTCTCAAAAAATCTCGACGAACGCCGATTTGCTGAAGTTTGCGTTGGTGCGGGGCATCACGTAACAAGCTGTGGTGGCAACGGTGGGAGGAGGACTACCTTCGGAATGGAGTCCGATTCTCACCCCGTTGAGACCATGCCGTGGGGGGAGGGAAGCAGCCCTCCTTTGTGTGCTTTGGCAATCGCTTGGGCGCGAGTTGTCGTGTTGAGCTTTTTGAAGATCTCCTCCACATGAAATCGAACCGTTCGTTCGGTGATGTCTAAGATCCTGGCGATTTCCCAAGTCGTTTTTCCCTCTTCGATCCAGACGAGAACTTCTGTCTCGCGAGGTTTTAGCGGTGTCGTTGCAATGGGCTCGTTGGCGGGCACAGGAATGTTCTTGGTCAGGGCGTAATGCAGACATGAACTGATGTAGTCGGCCACGGCTCTATACCGGAGATTGTCTTTGTCGGCTCCTCCGGCGAAGGCGACAAAACTGATTCGTCCTGATCGAGGATCGATCGTTCCGCCGATAATTCCGTTCGCAATCCCATATCCCCGTGCTTCTTCCATAAACTCTTGCTCGATTACCATATTCTGTTTTGTGATCTTGTGATTCCAGACGGTTGTTTGTTGACTCCTCATCCACGTAAGTGCCACTGGATCAATCCCGATGTAGCGATTGTTGAGATACCGTTCCAGCCAGGGGAGAGGATAGGAAATATTGATGACGTTGGCGTGATCCTGATCGAGGCCTTCAGGGGAGAGTGGACCGGCGGCTGCCACAATTTTGTCACATGGCAAGAGAGTCTGGGCAAGTGTCAGCGCACGATGCGTGTCTTCATTGGTTTGGGAGGTGTAGCAGTAATGGACGATTTCAAGTGTTTGCTGCAGCTCCCGTTTGGAAAACCCGATGAAGAGATGAGACGGAAATGGCCTGGACTGTGAGTGGATATACATAGTAATGAATCCTATCTGTATCCTAGGATGCTTGACTATAGCCGATTTTCCGGCGTTTCGCCCAGGGGCAATGCCTCCCCCAAAGGGGGGGGATTGCTTGTCCAGAATTAGTTAGATGGCTATGAGTCTGAGGTCTAGGGGTAGGGGAGGGGCGTGAAAGAGGGGTTGATACAATGGCAGAACAGTCGAGGCAGGACGGTAAGCTGGATTCGAATGAAGCAAGCCAAGGAACTGAAGGGTTCGGCTTGCGATCTCGCCACATCCGGGAGGCAGGTAAGCTGCTGTTCCGGAAAGAAGGAAATGCCTTTCGCTAAGCGAAAAGAGCCATACAAAAACTCAAGCACACCTCGGGAAAGTAAATGTGTGACAGTCCTAAGGCGTTGGAGAAGAAATGGTGTCACCATTCCTGGGCATGTGAGTCACTGACTCGATTATGCTGTCTTCTAGGTTGGGGGTACGGCGGCATTACGTGCTGTCCAGCTGTCTGGAGGCTCGCCATGTGGATGCTATGGCTCCTCAGTCTGTTCTTCATAGCCGTTCCAGCCTCCGCCGAGTTCGGCTTTGACGAGAAATACGAGCGCGACTACGACATCTTCAATCCGATCAATCAACTGCGCCCCGACAATCCTCTGAACCCGATCAATTCGGTGGATCCCAAGAACCCGTTCAACCCCATCAACAGTGTCGATCCGGGGAATCCCGCGAATCCGATCAATCGCTACAACCCAAACAATCCCTTTAATCCGATCAACGAGATCAACCCGAACAATCCGCTGAACCCCATTGATCGGTACAACCCCAACACACCATTCAGACCGCTTCAGACCGCTCAACACTTTTCCCGACCGTCAACGCTAGCCTGCCTGCGAGAAACAGCACAGTAGGGGACTGTGGGGGAGTCACTCATTAGGCCTAGAGTTCTTGGTGGTCGGCGAAGCTGTAGAACCGGTCCTCGCCCAGCACAACATGGTCAAGGACGGTGATGCCGACAAGCTCACCCGCGTCTTTGAGTCGCCGAGTCAAGGTACGGTCCTCCTGACTGGGAGTCGGATCGCCGCTCGGATGGTTATGCGCCAAGAGGACGGCGCTGGCATTCATGAGGATTAGTGGCTTGAAGACTTCGCGGGGGTGGACGATGCTCAGGGTAACCGATCCGATGCTCACGGTGTTGATGCCAATGATGGCATGTTTCGCGTCCAGGCCCACGACCATGAAATGCTCCCGATCGAGTCCATCGAAGAGTGGTTCAAGAAACCGGTGCGCTTTCTGTGAATCGCTGATTCTGACATCGCCCGCATGTCCTCCTGACTCTTTCACCAGCATGACGCGATAACGAGGAGGCGAGTAGGAGCGCATATCTATAATCTCCAAACGAGGAAACAGGTCGTACTGGGGAATCTCGGGAGCGGGCTGTGTCATGACAAGAACAGTGCGAGGGCGAGTTGGCAGTCTCAACGGTCATTGATGAGGAGCGTGCGAGGCGATAGTGGCGCTCACTCTCTGCCTCAAAATCACTTGGTTCCAGTCGGTAACCGTTTCAGATACGCCCGTCTATATTTCTAGATTGACACGGCCAGCCAGCCTGCGATAAGTATCGCGACTAACAACTGAATGATCTCTCGGAGCCCGTAAGGGCGTAACAGGGAAGTCCGGTGAAAAACCGGCGCGGTCCCGCCACTGTAAGTGGGAAGCGACCCCCGTTCAGGCCACTCGACTCATAGGTCGGGGAAGGCTGGGGGAAGCGTTGAGGGTCTGACCTTCTGAACCCACGAGCCAGGAGACCTATCCGAGGTGACATGGCATTCTTTCTCCGCGCGGTAACGGAGAGATGTCTCCTGCCTCTTCGGCATGTGACCTCTTGTTCCCGTTGCGGGACAGGAGGTTTTTTATGCCCTCCGCCATTCTGGATCAGCGTAAGACTGATTGCAGATCCCCAGGCTTGGCAGCGTGTCCCAGACCGATCGGTGCCGCATGACCACCGGATTGCTCATCATCGGGCACGGCAGCCGCGATCCAAGCGCTAATGTGGAGTTCGAATCCTTAGTCGCTGCCTATCGTGCGGCGCGCCCTGACATTGAGGTTGCGTACGGATATGTGGAGCTTGTCCGTCCGTCTCTGCCCGATGCCCTTCGCGATTTGGCGCAACGGACACATTCCGTTGTCGTGATGCCGTTGTTCCTCTTTGCCGCGGGGCATGTGAAGAACGATATCCCTCTCGCGCTCTCACAGGTACGACAGGATTTCCCCACCGTCCGTTTTACCGTGGCCAACGCGTTGGGCGTCCATCCGAACCTTGTGGAACTGGCATTCGAGCGTGCACGAACGGCACTGGAAGGCGCCCGCGAGTCTGCGAAGATCGCCGTCGTGGTCGTGGGCCGTGGCTCAAGCGACCCAGACGCGAACGGTGACTTCTGTAAGGTCGTTCGCCTCCTCGCAGAAGGGCGCGCGATCGGTTGGGTGGTGCCCTGTTTCATCGGCGTCACGCGACCGCTGTTTGAGGAGACGGTGGAACTGGTCGCGCGTGTGCGCCCCGAACGGATTGTCGTGGTGCCGTACTTTCTCTTTGGCGGACGGTTGATCACCAAGATTCGCGAGCAGGTGGAGGCGTTCCAGGCGCGCTATCCGTGGATCAAGACCGAGCTCGCACCACATTTGGGAAGCGACGACCGCCTGCTCACGTTGATGGACGAGCGCCTCTATGAAGCGATGGAGGGGGAACGTCCGCTCCCCTGTGACACCTGTCAGTATCGTGTGCCGGTTTCCGCCGTGACCGAGAACGTGGGCGGTCTCAAAGCGCTTCTCTGGAGTCTGCGGCACGGGTTCACTCATGCGCAGGCCATGCCACACGTGCATGCCCATCGCCCGCTCGCAAAACATGTTCTGGTCTGCGGGAATGCCGATTGCGCTGACGCGGGGAGCATCACGTTGATTGCCACATTGCGGCGGCTTCTCAAAGAAACCGGACGCGAGCTGGATATCCGAGTGACCAGGACCTCCTGCATGGGTCGCTGTGGAGAGGGGCCGACGGTCGCCGTGTACCCCGACGGTGTCTGGTACCGGGGTGTGAAAGAGACGGATGCCAAGGAATTAGTCGAGGAGCATCTGCTCGGCGATCGACTCGTCAGTCGCCTGGTCGACAACATCATGCAGTAACGGAGGATTTACGATGGCCTGTCATGAAATCGCAGGGCTTCGGCTGGGTTTGATGGAAGTGTTGGGTGTAAAGAACGAGGCTGAGCGGCTGCACGAACTGGCTGAGCTTGGCACCGGGGCCGATCAACCAGGACCTATTCGCTCCATGTGCGGGGCCAAGGACTTGGCCACGCTCAAGCAATTTTACGAAGGAGCGGTTGCCGCGCTTGAGCAGCGCGTGTCCGCGACGCGCGCCGACGACCCCAAGCTCCCGTACCTGCGCACGCTCGTCGTGCTCACGAAGAAGGTCGATCTCGATCTGGCGCATCAGATAGAGGGCCTCACGCACCTCTACCGCGATCTCGATGAGATGCATGATTTTGTCCATGAGATCTATCCAGCGGAGTAGAAACGATGGCCGTTGCGAAGACTGCCCGAGTGGTTGGAACCGAGAGGATGGGATCCGATACCCTGCTTCTCGATCTGCTCGCGACCGAACCGTTGGGGTTCGTCGGCGGACAGTACCTCATCCTCGACAGTCGAATCGTCTTGCCGAGCGGCAAGGCCGTCAAGCGGGCCTACTCGTTCCTCACCAGCGATGCGGAACAAATTCGCTTCCAGCTCGCGGTGAAGCGTATTCCCGATGGACTTGGTTCAGCCTTCGTTCATGGGCTTGAAGCGGGTACGGACATTTCGTTCAGCGGACCCTGGGGCAAGTTTGTTCCGCGGGAGGGAGTCTCGGGCCGGACACTGATCCTTGCGACGGACACAGGGATCACTGCAGCGCTTGGCTTCCTGCACGCCACCCGGTTCGCACCGTTGCTCCCTCAGGCCCTGCTCATCTGGCTGCGCGCATCGTCGGATTACTTTCTCCCGGAGGAGTTCGTGCGTACGCACATCCCTGCGGATTGTGGAGAAGTCAGAATTGAAGCGATCCCTGTGGTCGGACATCAAGAGCGGATTCCTCATGCCAGAGCTATTCTCCGTCAGGTGCTGTCGCGCAACAGTCTCGATCAGGCCTTCATCGCGGGCGATGGAGCCGTGAACCAGGTATTGCTCGACGATCTGGTGGCAGCCGGAGTGGCCGTGAGCAAGGACAACGTCGAGTCGTTCTTCAATATGCCGAAGAAATCCGCATGACCGGACGGGACCAGATCCTCGCGGCCATCGAGGCAGCTCTTGCGTTTGGTGATACGAGCGTCATCGTCCGTTCGTCCGGCGCGATTGCCGAGGTCCATGGTCTCCTCACGTTACGGCAAGGGGCTGAGTGGGTCACGCTTGGCGAAGAGGGACGCACCCACGTCCATCTCAAGATTCAGGATGGATGCAGGCTTCGCTATACGCAGCCGGACGAGGGCAATGCGGCACTTGAGCTGTTAGGACCCGACGGGGATGTACTCTGTCGTGTATCCTTCCGAGGCACGAACCAGGCGCGAGCAGAGAGTTACAACCGTGAACGTGCTGCGCACGTACGCGAGCGTTTCGGATGTCTGGCGGAGTGCGCGGGCACATGACCGATGGACAAGAACGTGCCGCCAAAAAATCGAAAGGGGCTGCGGACCGGGTTCACCACCGGCGCATGTGCTGCAGCGGCAGCCAAGGCTGCGACCCGCTGTCTCGTGAAGGGTGCCATGCTATCTGAAATTGAAACGACCCTACCGAATCGGACACGCGTTACGTTCGCGCTTGCCCGTTGCGAGCGTCTGGATGGTCGCGTGGTCTGCAGCATCATCAAAGATGCAGGCGACGATCCCGACTGTACGCATGGGGCCGAATTGACGGCCGAAGTGGAGCTGCGGACCGAACCAGGTATCGAGATCAGGGGAGGCCTGGGCGTGGCCACCGTGACCAAGACCGGCTTGGGTTTGGAGATCGGCGGGCCTGCGATCAATCCGGTCCCTCGCCGCAACATTACGGAGATGGTCGGAGAAGAACTCGCTGGCGCTTCCTACGGGGGCGCGGTCGTGACGATCAGTGTGCCGGGCGGCGAAGAGATGGCCAAGCAGACCACCAACGCGCGGCTTGGCCTCCTGGGCGGTATCTCCATCCTCGGCACGACCGGCATCGTGAGACCCTATTCCACGGTGGCGTTCAAGGCGAGCGTGATGCAGGAGATCAATGTCGCAGCGGCGGGCGGTCTGCGCGAACTGGTGCTCACGACCGGCGGCAAATCGGAACAGTATGCGATGGCGTTGTATCCGCAGTTGCCGGAACAGGCCTTTATCCAGGTGGGCGACTTCATCGGCGTCGGTGTCAAACAATGTGCGAAGCGAGGGATCGCGCGAGCCATCATCGTCGGGATGATGGGGAAACTCTCGAAGATGGCCAACGGCAAGATGCAGACGCATGCAGCAGGATCGGAAGTGGATATGGAGTTTTTGACTTCACTGGCAGTCGAGTTGTCCGCGTCGGACGAATTGGTGGCGGCCATCCGCCAGGCCAATACCGCCCGCCATGTGCTTGAGTTATGCCGCGAGGCTGGTCTCGTCGGTATCACGTCGTTGGTTTGCAAGAAGGTCGTCGAACATTGCCAGAACCACGCGGGCGGCAAGCTGGCAGTGGAAACCTGTCTGGTAGATTTCGGCGGCTCGTTGCTCGGTCGTTACCCGGAGGTTCAGATATGAACGATATGAGACAGATGACCGCGCTCGGACGGAGCATCGAGGATGGCAGTTTCGCGATCATCGACCAGGAGGCAGGTCCGCACGATTTTGGGCCGGACGAATGGCAGGTCGTGCGCCGGGTGATCCATGCCACGGCGGACTTCGAGTTTAAGACCCTGATGCGGTTTCATCCCGACGCCGTTCATGCCGGGGTGGCGGCCCTTCAAGGAGGCTGTCCACTCTTGGTCGATGTGAAGATGATTTCTGCAGGCCTGAACGAGGAACGGCTCTCTTCTTATGGCTGCAAGGTCCATTCGTTTATTTCGGACGAGGATGTCATTGCGACTGCCAAGGCGAATAGCTCGACGCGCGCGATTGAAGCCATGAAAAAGGCGCATCGCCTTAACCTGCTCAATGGAGCGGTGGTGGCGATCGGCAATGCCCCGACTGCCTTATTGGAGTTGGCACGCCTGATTCGCGAGGAGGGAGCGAAGCCGGCTCTCATCATCGGGGTGCCGGTCGGGTTCGTGTCGGCGGCTGAGTCGAAGGAAGTCACGCTGGAACTCTCGACCCCCTCTATCGTGGCCCGCGGCCGTAAGGGGGGCAGCCCTATCGCCGTTGCGATCATCCATGCTTTGTTGCTCCTCTCGGCAAAGGCTCCGGCATGAGTCCAAGGCGCGCCATTACCTTGATCGGGATCGGGGACGACGGCTGTGCAAGCCTGACGAGCCGCGCCGTGAATGCGGTGATGAAGGCGGGGGTGCTCGTGGGTGGCGAGCGCCATCTCGAGTTCTTCCCGCAGTTTCAGGGCGAGAAGATCGTCCTCAAGGGCGGCGTGGCGTCGGTGCTCGACCAGGTGGCGGAACTGGCAGAGGAACAGAATGTTTGTGTCGTGGCGTCCGGCGATCCATTATTTTTCGGCATCGGCAGTCTGGTGATTAAGAGGCTGGGCGCTGAGCATGTTGAGGTGTTGCCTCAGCCCAGTTCGATGCAATGGGCCTTTGCCCGAGCCGGTTTGAAGTGGGACGACGCAGCGTTTGTGTCCTTGCATGGCCGCTCGTCCGAGGGATTCCTTACCAGGCTTAAGGGGCAGGCTAAGGTGGCGATCTTCACCGACGAGAAGAATTCGCCGGCGGTCTTGGGGCAGCGCATGGTCGAACATGGAGAGACCGCCTGGGTTGCCTGGGTCTGTGAAAACCTCGGCGGCCCGGATGAGCGGGTCCGGCGATTCGACGTCGTGGATCTGGCGGCTTGCCAGGACGTCGGGGCGCTCAATGTCCTGTTGCTCGTTCGCTCCGATCCATCCTGGCGAGCCCCTGCGACCATTCCCTTTCTCCATGAGGATCAGTTTGCGAAGCGGATGCCCAAGAAGGGGCTCATCACCAAGCGCGAAGTGCGGCTCTTGTCGTTGGCCGCAATGGGGATCAGGCCGGACAGCGTGGTGTGGGATATCGGGGCCGGTTCCGGGTCCGTGTCGATCGAGGCGGCCTTGCTTGCGCCGAAAGGTCTGGTCTACGCAATCGAGGTCGATCCGGAAGGCGTTGAGATCTGCCGCGAAAATCTGTTGGCCCATGTGGTGGACAATGTGCGAGTCATTGCAGGCCGAGCGCCGGAGGCGCTGGCAGACTTGGATGCGCCGGAGGCGGTCTTCATCGGTGGCAGCAAGGGGAGCATGGAGGAGATCATCGACGTCGTTATGGAGCGTCTGCAACCGGGCGGCCGTCTGGTCGTGAACGCCATCACGCTGGAGAATGTGGCGGAAACCTATCAGACCCTGCGCAAGCGAGGGTTGGTGCCGGATGTTACCTTGCTCCAAGTGTCGCGAGCCGAACCCTTGGCCCATTACCTTCGTTATGAATCCTTGAACCCCATTCAAATTTTTGCGGTCGAGAAGCCCAGCCAGACAGGAGCGGTCTCATGAACTACGGAACGTTATATGGAGTCGGGGTCGGTCCCGGCGCGCCGGACCTGATCACGCTGCGGGCGCTCAATGTGTTGAAACAGGCGCAGGTTCTCGCGCTGCCGCGCAGTTCCGATTACGGAGAGTCGATGGCCTGGAAAATCCTCAAGCCGACCTTGGGGGAGGTGCCCGGACAGGAGCGCGTCTTTCTGACGTTCCCGATGAACAAGGATCCTGAGCGCCTTCGGCCAGCCTGGGATGTCGCCTTTACGGCCATCGGGGAACGTCTAGAGCGGGGCTTGTCAGTGGCGTTTGCGACGGAAGGGGATCCCTCGCTCTTTAGTACGTTCATTTATCTGCGTCAGGAAGCCCCGCTGCGCTGGCCCGGCATCCGTATCGAAGTCGTTCCAGGTGTCTCGTCGATCATGGCGGTGCCTTCTGTGACCGGTGTGCCTCTGGCCGATGGACAGGAGCGGATCGCCATTCTGCCCGCCAGCTATGGGGTGGAGGATTTGAATCAGGTGCTGGAGCTGTTCGATACGGTCGTGTTGATGAAGATGGGCGCCGAGATTCCCAAGGTGGTCGAGGCACTGGACCGCCAAGGCCTGACCGACCGGGCGGTCTATGTGTCGAAGGCTACAATGGCCGAACAACGAATTGTCCAGGACATCCGCACGCTCCAAACGGAGCGGGGCGATTGTTTTGCGATGATGATCGTATCGCGCAAAGAACGGAGCGGATTGCTGGCCGGGCTGGTCCCGGCCACGCCGCGGCCGGCTGCCAGAGAGACCGGGGCATGACGTCCGAACGCAAGCCATTTGCCGTCTATGCCATTACGAAGCATGGGATCGCGATTGCCTCCCGTTTGCTGCCGCAACTGTCCGGCGCAGATCTCTTCGTGTCGGAAAAGCTGTTTGCGTCGGCGCCGGCCGGTGCGCTTCGCCTGTCTCTGCCCATGGGTCCCACCTTGATCGAGACGTTTACGGCCTATGATTGTCATATCTTTATTATTAGTGTTGGAGCGGTGGTGCGGATGATTGCGCCGCTCTTGAAGAACAAGAAGGTCGATCCGGCGGTGGTCTGCATCGACGACGCAGCCCGTTTTTCGATCTGCGTCCTGTCGGGCCACGTTGGCCGCGGCAATGTATTCACCGAGCGAGTCGCCCAGGCCTTGGGCGCTCAGTCGGTTGTGACGACCGCGTCTGATGCGATCGGCACCCTGACGGTGGATATTCTGGGCCGTGATCTGGGATGGACGCTCGACGATGTGGACCGCAACGTGACGAGGGGCTGTGCCGCGGTGGTGAATGCGACCAAGGTGCTCTTTGTGCAGGAGACGGGAGAGCCGGACTGGTGGCCGGCTGAGAAACCTTTGCCTGAAGGTGTCCACTATGCCACCTCGCTGGAGGGCGTGGATCCGAACGAGTTTGAAATCCTCTTGATCGCGACGGATCGTGAGATCGGCGAGTCGCATCCGGCCTATTGGAAGAATGCTGTCATCTATCGCCCGAAGAGCCTCGTGCTCGGCATTGGCTGCGACAGGGGAACGGCTCCTGATCTGGTGGAGCGGGGAGTCATGGTTCTCTTGGCCAAACATGGCCTCTCCCACAAGTCCGTGAAAGAGTTGGCGACCATTGATGTGAAGAAGGATGAACCTGCATTGCTGGCCTTGAGCGAGCGATATGGCTGGCCGCTACGCACCTATCCGCCGGAGCAATTGGACGTGGTGCCGGGTATCCAGAATCCATCGGAGAAGGTAAAGCAACACGTTGGCTCGCGAGGGGTTTCTGAGCCGGCTGCGTTGCTCGCAGCAGGGGTGGAAGAACTCCTCGTCCCCAAGCAAATTTATACGGAGCCTGGTGCAGGACGATCGATGACCTTGGCGGTGGCGCGGCGGGCTTTTGTGAAACGGCAGATGGAGGTGGGTAGCCTATGAGCGATTCGAAAGGGACTCTCTACGTTGTGGGCATCGGGCCGGGAGCGCAGGATCATGCGACTCCGGCCGCCTTGAAGGCGATCGCCGAGTCTCAGCTCGTCGTCGGTTATAGCACCTATATCAAGCTGGTCCGCCATCTGCTCGAAGGGAAGGACATCGTCAAGACCGGGATGACGGAAGAGATCGGCCGTGCCCGCGCCGCCATTGAACGGGCGAAAGCCGGCGCCACTGTTTCGTTGATCTCTTCCGGCGATGCGGGCGTCTACGGGATGGCCGGCTTGGTCTTCCAGGTTTTGAAAGAGATGGGCTGGAAGAGGGGCGACTCGCCCGAGCTTCGGCTCATCCCAGGAATGACCGCGCTCAACTCTTGCGCCTCCCTGGTTGGCGCGCCGTTGGTCCACGACTTCTGCTCGATTTCGCTCTCGGATTTGCTGACCCCCTGGCCTGTGATCGAGCGAAGGATCGAAGCGGCTGCCAGCGCGGATTTCGTGATCGGTTTGTACAATCCGGCCAGCGGCAGACGCACGAGGCAGATTGTCGATGCCCAGGCGATTATCCGTCGTCACCGCGAGGGGCGCACGCCAGTGGCCCTCGTGAAGAGCGCCTATCGCGACATGGAGCATGTGATTCTGACGGATCTGGAGAATTTTCTGGATTACGAGATCGGGATGTTGACCACCGTCATCATCGGGTCGAGCAATACCTTCATGTTCGAGGGCTACATGGTCACGCCGCGCGGCTATACCAACAAGTACAGTTTCGACGGGGCCGTGCTTCCCGGTCAGCGGCCGGGCTTTTCGCTCGTCGTGCCTCCTGCATTGGAGGCTGACTGATGGCGCTGGTTGGACGTTTAGCCGGAGCCATTCTGGCCGAGACGGAAGGACAAGTTTTTTTGGTGGGCAATCCCAAGGAGCCTTGCGACTTTGCTGCGGTGGGTTTCGAGTCCCCCGGCGTGATCGATGCGATGGAACGGCCCTTTATCAGGCTCTCGCCTCTTCGCCCGGTTCAGGTTCCGCAACCGTACGTGACCATGAATGTCGAGGGAGAAGCCTTAGCCCGGTTGCTGGTCGATCGGTTCGTGATCCAGCGGAATGGATCGGTGAGCGATCGCCTTTGGCGTCTGGTGACCGATCCCAAGCAGGAGAATCGGGCAGCGCCGGTTGGCAATATCGACGCGCGGTGGTTGGGAGAGATCCCGGCAGAGATTTGGCAAATTGTGCGAGAGACCGTGTTGAAGTGCAGCTAAGGAGATACGATGCGCGTCTATATCATTGGAGCAGGGCCGGGCGATCCAAAACTTCTCACTCTTCGCGGAGCGGAGTTGATTTCGTCCTGCCCCGTCGTGCTCTACACCGGCTCGCTGGTCCCCAAGGACGTCATCGCCCATGCCAGGCCCGATGCCAAGGTATTGGACTCATCGGGAATGACGCTCGACCAGATCGTCGACGTGATCGTGGCAGCCCGCGATGCGGACCAGGATGTGGCGCGGGTCCATACGGGTGATCCGATGATCTTCGGATCCACCGCCGAGCAGATGCGCCGGCTGACGGGGCTGGGGATCGGCTACGAGATTATTCCCGGTGTCTCCTCTTTCACCGCTGCGGCGGCGGCGCTGGGCCGCGAACTTACCCTTCCAGAACTGTCTCAGACGGTGATCCTGACCAGAGCGGAAGGGCGGACCTCGATGCCGGAGGGCGAGAAGCTAGAAGACCTTGCGCGGCATCAAGCGACCTTGGCGTTGTTTCTGAGTATCACGCTTCTCAAGGATGTCGTGCGTTCCCTGACTCCTTCTTACGGAGCGGATTGCCCCGTTGCGGTCGTCCATAAGGCTTCTTGGCCGGATCAGATGATTGTGACCGGGACCTTGTCGGATATCGAAGGCAAGGTGAAGGCCGCTAAGCTCAACTCCACGTCGATGGTGTTGGTGGGGCGTGTGCTCACGGCCACCGAGTTTGCCAATTCTCGATTGTACGATCCGGAGTTTACCCATCGGTTCCGGAAGGGCGAGTCGGCAACCAGGAAGCAAGGAGACGCTCGTGCCGACTGAGTCAGGTGTTCGAAAAGGAATGGTCTATTTGGTCGGGGCAGGACCAGGCGATCCCGGGCTTCTCACCGTCCGCGCACTGGAATTGCTGCGTGCCGCCGACGTGGTGGCCTACGACGCTTTGGTCTCGCCGGCCATCCTCTCGCTCGTCAGGCCGGAGGCTGAGTTGCTGCCAGTGGGCCGACGCCATGGCACGGGAGAGACCGCCTATCGATTGCATCCAGAGGTGCTGGCTCGCGCCAAGGCAGGCTACACCGTCGTTCGGTTGAAGGCGGGCGACCCGCTCATCTTTGGGCGTGGAGGGGAGGAAGCGGAGGAACTGGCGGAAGCTGGCATTCCTTGTACGATCGTCCCGGGAATTTCCGCAGCCCTTGGCGCCGCAGCCTATGCAGGCATTCCGCTTACGCATCGCCTGCACGCGTCCGATGTGACCTTCATGAGTGGCCACGATGTTGACGGGAGCCGTCACAGTCTCACCGAGTGGTCCAAGGCTGCCACCGGCAAGGGCACCCTGGTGCTCTTCATGGCTGCCAGAAAACTCTCAGCGAATCTCCAGCGTCTGATTCAGACAGGCCGCTCCGCAGAGACCCCCGCGGCGTATATCGCCTCCGCCACCACTCCCGATCAGAAGGTCATCGTCGGTACGTTGGCGACCCTTCCGGAAAAGACACGAGATGTCGATTTCACCATTCCGGCTCTCGTCATCGTCGGCGACATCGTGGGTTTGCGTGAGCGGATTGCCTGGTTCGAGCGCCGTCCCCTGGCTGGCCAGCGACTGCTCGTCGCCCGCGCGCGCCCTGGCCGCTCTGCGATTGCGGCAGCACTCCGCGCGCTCGGAGCCGAGGTGCTGGAAATTCCCGAGGTCCAGACGGTGCCCCTCAAGGGAGCGTCTCCCATTGATGCGGCCCTTGCGCGCCTCCACGAATTCCGTGGCATCGTCTTTGGGTGCACCGCTGGTGTCGACGTGGTGGTTTCACATGCTCCCACCCTCGACCTGCCGGTCATCGCGGTCGGGGCCGCGGCTGCGCAGGCGCTGTCCCGGCATGGCATTACAACCGCTGTTTGTCTGCGAGGTGCCTGTCAAGAAGCGCTAGGCGGGCACTCGGTTCTTTTTCAGAACGGGCCATTCCTCCTTGTCACGTCGGAGGACGGTCGCCCGAACTTACACGACGCACTCACGAAGATTGGTGCGGAGGTCGAAACGGTGGCCGCGTACCGCTATGTTCACCGGATCCCGAGTCTCCCCTTGCCGCCGATCGACCTCGTGGTGCTGCCCAGTTCCTCGGCGGCCCGCAGAGTGCTCTCGGGCGACCTCGGCGAGACCTTGCGTGGCGTGCCCATGGCGGCGATAGGGCCGCAGACCGAGGAAGCGGCGCGCCACTGCGGGGCGCAGTCTGTGGTTCGGGCTGAGGAAGACAGCATGGCATCGCTGGTGTCCCTCGCTGTTTCGATGGTGGGGACCCTATGACGGATCACGCCTTTCCTGAAGCCTGGCGCCGAGGCCTCTATGAGACGATTACGCGACGTCGCGACATGCGGTCCTTCCTCCCCGATCCCATTCCGGACGAGACCCTGGCTCGTATCCTCTTGGCGGCGCATCAGGCGGGGTCAGTCGGTCTCTCGCAACCGTGGAACTTTCTCGTAGTTGAGAATCGCGAGGTCCGCAGGCAGGTTCATGCACACGTCGAGGAGGAGCGGCTGCGCGCCGCAGAAGCGTTTGAGCAGGAGCGCCGAGAGAAGTATCTCTCCTTCAAGTTGGAGGGGATCCTTGATGCGCCCATCAACCTATGCGTGACGTGCGACCAGGAGCGCTTCGGGCCGGCGATCATCGGGCGGAACACGATTCCAGAAACCGCGGCCTATAGTACCTGCTGCGCCATCCAAAACCTTTGGCTCGCCGCACGAGCAGAAGGTGTCGGCGTCGGCTGGGTAAGTATCATGGAGCCTGCCGTCCTCCGTATGATCCTGGGAATCCCGGACCGGATCCTCCCGGTTGCCTACCTCTGCGTCGGCTTTGTGGAGAGCTTTCCCGAGCGGCCCATGCTTGAGACGCAGGGCTGGTTGCCGCGGCTTCCGCTCCAAGACGTGGTCTTTCATGACCGCTGGGCCGAGCGGTCGCGGCCCGACCTCCTTCGCGCGCTAGAGACGAGCCGGATTGACGGCGAGCGCGCGAGCGAAGATATACGTCCGCAAACTCCACCGAGGGCACACCCGAATGGCGACGAACAGCCCGGAAAGGTGGAGTCAGTACGAAAAGGGCTGCTTCTGGTCTACACGGGTCAGGGCAAAGGGAAGACGACGGCTGCCTTGGGCATCGTCTTTCGGGCCATCGGGCGCGGTCTTCGGGTAGCCGTGGTTCAGTTTATCAAGGGCAAGTGGAAGACCGGCGAGCGGTTGTTCGCCGAGACAATCCCTGGGCTCACGTTCCTCGTGATGGGGCACGGATTTACCTGGGAGAGTGACGACCTCACACGAGACCGAAACGCGGCGGTGGAGGCCTGGACCAAGGCGAAGGGGCTCATTGCGGGCGGCGAGCATGCCGTGGTGGTCCTCGACGAGATGACATACGCGATCAATTACGGCTTCGTCGCGTTGGCGGACGTCCTGGCCACTCTTCGCGAACGCCCGACCCATGTGCACGTGGTCATCACGGGGCGAAAGGCACAGGAGGAGCTTTGCGAACTGGCCGATCTCGTGACGGAGATGAAGATGGTAAAACACCCGTTTCAACACGGCTTCAAGGCTCAGCCGGGAATCGACTATTGATGATTCCGCGTCTCGTCATCGCAGGTACCTCCAGCAATGTCGGCAAGACGACCGTCATGGTCGGCCTCGTCCGGGCGTTGCGTGCGCGGGGGCTGCGAGTCGCCGTCTTCAAGTGCGGTCCCGATTACCTCGACCCGACGTATCACGTGCGCGCGGCCGGCACTCCCTCTCACAATCTCGATGGATGGATGATGGGGCGTGAGGCGGCCGTCGCGACGTTCGCGCGGGCGTCGCAAGGGGCTGACATCGCACTCCTCGAAGGCGTGATGGGGCTGTTCGATGGCGCCTCACCGACGGGGGAGGAAGGCTCAACCGCCGAAGTCGCCAAGTGGTTACAAGCGCCGGTGTTGCTCGTCTGTGACGCAGGAGGCATGGCTCGGAGCATCGCTGCGCTGGCCCGCGGTTTCGCGACTTTCGATGCCAACCTCCAGGTGGCTGGTCTCATCTGCAACCGGATCGGCAGTCGAGCACACCTGGACCTCCTCCGCAAGGCTACGGGCGGCACGCTACCCGTCATGGGCGGGCTTCCCAAGGAAGCTGCGCTGGCCTTTCCGGACCGACACCTGGGCTTGCACACCGCCGACCGTGGGGCGGTGCCAGACAGCGTCCTGGCAGCGTGGGGCGAGCGGGTTTTCGAGTGGTGTGATGTCGACGCGATCGTGGCGCTGGCCCGTGCTGCTCCGCGGCTCCCGGAAATTTCGACGACGGAAGGGATCGTCGGGGAAGGCGTCCAGTGCCGAATTGGTCTCGCCTTCGATGAGGCGTTCCACTTCTACTATGACGACAACCTCCGGCGTCTTGAGAGTCTCGGCGCGGAGCTCGTGCGGTTCTCACCCATTCGCGATTCTCACCTTCCTGACGTGGATGGTCTCTACTTCGGTGGCGGCTACCCCGAGGTCTATGCGGAGGCGCTGTCCCAGAACACCTCCATGCGGAACGATGTGGCGGCATTTGCCGAGGCCCAAGGGCCCATCTACGGCGAGTGTGGCGGCCTCATGTATTTGTCCCGCGGCATCCGGACGG
>FRDC01001562.1_pt1 | contig 25038 bp, 28 predicted proteins | sample 1106171 | NCBI WGS metagenome assembly FRDC01 (sample SAMEA3930566, study PRJEB13176) | freshwater metagenome | biome: Drinking water system; feature: drinking water; material: water | place: Singapore | collected 2014-12-20 | reverse complement strand
AGAAGCGAGACGCGGCTTATGAGTCCGCTGCTCTGCCAACTGAGCTACACCGCCACAACATCACTGAGAAGGATCCAAATGATAGCCGAAGACGGAGGCTCGTGTCCACCGAGTGCGGGTGCAAGGGCGACGCCATGCCTGGATGAGATTCCTCAAAACCTGGTATGGTCCCTCAAGGATTCCGGAGGAGCGAGATGTCGATCGGGGACAATCGTGCGGTAGTCATCACGGGGGCGTCCACGGGCATTGGAGCGGCCTGTGCGCTGCATCTCGATCGGTTGGGCTTCACGGTTTTTGCCGGAGTGCGGAAGCTGGATGACGGCGTGGTGCTGCAACGGATCAGCTCGGATCGGCTGAGACCTATCATGCTCGATGTCACGGACAGCGCGACGATTCAACGGTCTCACGCGATCGTTTCAGAACGAATCGGAACGAATGGGCTGTATGGATTAGTGAATAATGCCGGTATTGCGGTGCCGGCGCCGCTCGAAGCGATTCCCATCACCGATTTTCGAAGACAACTCGAAGTGAATGTCATCGGCCAAGTGGCCGTCACCCAAGCGTTTCTGCCACTGATCCGGCAGGCGCGTGGTCGTATCGTGAATATGGGTTCCATCGCAGGACTTTCGACGATGCCGCTGATGGGCCCCTATTCGGCATCCAAATTCGCACTGGAAGCCATTACGGACGCGTTGCGTCTCGAAGTCCAACAATGGGGCATTCAGGTCTCCATTATCGAGCCCGGTGCCATTGCGACGCCGATCTGGACCAAGTCCGCTGACGAGGCTGTCGGACGAGAGGCAGCCATAGAGACGGACCTACGCACGCTCTATCAGCCTATCGTGGACGCCGTGAGGAAGGTGGTCGGAGAAGCCTCGAAGCGGGCGATCTCGGCTGATGCGGTGGCCAAAGTGGTCGCAGATGCGCTGACGTCACCCTACCCCAAAACACGCTATCTGGTCGGCAAGGATGCCAAGCTGCGTGCATTGATGGTAAAGATTCTTCCGGATCGTCTTTCAGACAGGATCCTGACGAAGATTCTCGACCTCCCTCACTGAGAAACCGCCGTCGGTTTGATCACTCCGATGCCGAGGTCCCTCTTGGAAATATCGAACGAGAAGCGGAGTTGGACTGCCAAGTATTTCTGGACCAGTCCCGGTCGATCCAACGGCTGGTCTTGTTCGTGATAGACGGCCAGTTCCATATTTCGCCACCGTGCGGCCAGCCCGATGATCCAATCCAATTCCGTCGGTGCAACTTGATTGCCGGCGTCGCGATCCGTAAACAGATTGATATCGCCGTACAGCACCAATTTATTCTTGTAGAGATCCAAATCGACGTGAGCGACGTACCGAAAGAGGGCTCGGCCGGTATTGTCTGGCCGTGCAAAGTAATTGTGGTTATGGAACAGCCAGCCGGCTCCGGCGTAAGCCGTCAAGTTTTGGTTGAGGAAACGGCGCTGCCATCCAGGAAAATCCTGGACTGCCTGAAATTTTGCCGTCGCCAAAACATCCGCATACTCTTGCGTAATACCTCGACGGTCGAGCGGCGCGTCACGTTCGTATTGAAGGCGCCAGTTGAAGTGACCGAGCACACCGGTTAGAGCGTACGTCCCGTCCCACTCACTCAATTCGATCCAGCCGTTGGTGCGGTCGGAGAAAAAGTTCTGGTCCGTGTAAAACGTCAGGTATTGCCTATAGAGATCCGTTTCCAAATGAAGCATGTGGCGCAGACCTACGAGGCCGGTATTATCCGGCCTCGCTGCAAAGGTGGGGTTGGATGCAAAGACACCGGTGAGGAAATAACCGGCGAAAAGGCTTTCCTCTGCCCTTCGCTCATTTTCGGTTGCCTTCAGCTGTGGGAGAGGTCGGCCATACTTCTCCAGAGCGAATGCTTCACATGGCCAAATAATGAAACTGGAAAAAGAAAGGCTCAGAATAAATAATGCCCGACTGTGGGTAAGGTTCATCGCATCGGACCATCGCCAATGGGTAGGAGCAAATCGGCTAAACACCCACGTTCATGTCCGCTCGTTACGGTAGACAGGCTTCGAAGATCTCTTCGCAATCGTTTGAGGCGTCGAATGTCGGTGGGACAAAGCGGTAATGAACATCGACGACTCGATCATCGATCAGGCCGACGGTGGCCCAGCAGCCGTGGCGAATGGTCGCAAAACTGCCTTTGCTTACCGGGCGAGACTCTTCAAGGATCGGTGCTTCACGGTAGTATCGGAGCCATGTTTTCTTGCCCTCCAAACTTTCTTTTTCGGGTGGCCCGGCACAGGCAAGGATCTGCGATTTCGATTTGCCCAGCATGTGTTGCTGATTGGGGTATTGCCCAACGTGTGCCGGGGCCATGCAGCTTGCCAGCGATAGGAGTCCGGCGAGTCCCAACGTGAGCGCGTGAGAATTCCGGAGCATCATGGAACCATTGTTATTCGTGAACGTGTAAACGCAATCGCTTCCGCGAACTGCGAGTAAAGAAGATGGTGAGGCAGGAGAGTGATCAGCCGACAAGATCCGGGTTCAGGCGAGTCAGTGGTGTGACGGAGAGGGCCTTGATCTCATTGTAGACGATCGTACGGCCGACTTGTCTGAGACGACTGAAGACACCCTCGACGATTACTTGATCGCCCTCGTGAACGGCCAGCTGTCCAAGGCTCACAACTTTGAGTGTGCCGGCATGGTCCTGCAGCAAGAAGCCATAGGCAGGCTGTCCCTGACGATTGGTGGCCAATTGGACGTTCATGACCTTTCCCGTGACGACGACATCTTGATGGTCGTACAGTTCAGGATGGGCCAGAAGCTCTGCGATCTCGATCAGGGCGCCCGCCGCAGCCGGCGCGGCGGAGCCAACAAGCGGCTGAGATGGGAGTTGACTGGCGGGGAAGAGAAACAGGAAGAACACCGTCGCGCCGAAGAAAAATGTTCGTGGAGTGGCAGGCCGCATGGTCATCGTCACCGCGCAATTATACCGAACTACCGGAGATTGGCAACCACGAAAGATTACCATTTATCGGAGGCCCGGCCACCACTGATATCTTCTCCAATGAAGTTATGGAGAATGTGCTGTTGTAGCTCCGTCAGTTCGGGGGAGCCGGCCTCGTTCTGGGCCGCGAGCGGCTCCGGCTCTTTTGAAACGGGAGCCGTCCGTTTGAGGAGATCGTCATCCAACGCCTCGTCGCCGGCGTCCACATCATTTTGTATGGAGACCAGCCGTTGGAGGCCGAACAATGTCCGTGTCACCTCACTGTGCATGGCGTTGGAACTGGCTCCATAGACGAGCGCGTTCCAAAATTTCGTTTCCGTCGCCTCCGGTATTCGAATCAGGGCGTAGGCCGCCAGTTTTTCGAGCAACGCCGACTCCGTCCGTTCGAGACCATCGTAGGTGGCGATCGACCGTTCGATGGGGGTCCGAGCGAGTACCTCCATGGTTTCGTTCCAAAGGTCAAGTGAGAGAGGATCGCCTGGTTTTGCCGAAGCCCCGGAGCATGTGGTTTGGAGAGCGGTGAGATACTGTGCCAAGAATTTTACCTTGCGGGCCGCCAAAGTACCGGCCGGAATCCCCCAGATATGGCCGATCTCATGATCGGCCAAGGTCGTACGATTCGACGTGTGTTGCTCGCGCTGCGCCAAATCCAGGCGCTTCTTGAACCGTTCGGCAAAGCGAAGTTGCGTCTGCATCTCCACGGCCAATCGATGCTTTTGGTATTCTTCCGGGGAGATCTCATTTTTGTCCCAGCTCTCCTCCAGGAGGCGCAACGTCGTCGATGGAACGGCGGAACGGGCGTGTTCTGTGAGCCGTTTGATGGTGTCTGAGGACACTCCACGAGCAGTCAGCAGCACGGCGGCTCGAGCGGCCAGTGCGTGCGCCGTATCGGCCAGCTTTTTCAGTGCGACACACTGGAGCCATGTTCGTTCCCGGCGAAGTCGCGCGCGCCGCCGGTATTCATTCCGGCGATCGATCATCGCGGTGATCGATTCCTGGGTCATTGTCGTGACAGGTTTCTTGCCGGACACGCATCGAGGGTCCGGTCTGTCCGCCACCATATAGAGAATTTCCTCATGCGTGACGTCCACGTACTGAATCAGCAGGAGTCGAAGGATGATGCGGCCTTGGATCGGCAGGCCGGCGATCACCTTCTCGATCATCTCAGGCGTCAGCGACGATGTGGCCGGTGTGTGTGCCATGGGGCCTGGTCAGATATCGATCATCCGGGTTCTTTTGAAGGACGGAGTCATTGGTCAGTATCGTGCCGTGTTTTCCGCGATGCGTCTATGCGTTGCCGGCATGTGGTTGATGTTGTTCGAGCTGACGCGCGACATACTCACGGATATCCTGTACGCTGCCGCTGACGAACATTTCTCGTGGGATCTCAACCCGCACAAGTCGGGAAGGATCGATCCCTCGATCTTGGGCATAGAGCTCATCGATATACAGACTCACCGATCCATCGGGAAACCGCAGGGCATAAAGCGCGGTGGTATCAGCCATGGATACTCCAAAATGACATTGTAGAGGTAACACAGGCCTCGTCAGACTGTCAAAGCGGGGGAAACGCGCGGTGCTTGGATCGGCAGCCTCCCCCGCTTCCATGGGCTTATTGGAGGACCCGTCTTCGCGTAAGGACGTACATTGTGGAAAGAACGATGGCTACCAGCAGGGTGTTTCTGATACGGCCGGGACCAAAACATGTCAAATTCACGATGCCGTTCGTAAAGCCGTACGCGGCGTACACCAGGTAGAGGAACAATGCCCATCGACGGAGTCGTACAAAACCGTACCCCACCGTCAAATGGAGGGCCGGTGAAATAGCTTTCGCCATGAATCCCAGGATGCCGCCAGGCTTCGTGCAGAAAAAAGGAAGGGCATAGTCCAGGTTTTTGAGGATGATCCATGCGTCGTTCAGCGCACTGATGAAGAGCAGCACACCGAGGAACCGGATATCGTGGCCACGCTGCCGGACCAGTTCCCAGGTTCGCTGCCGACGAGAAATACCAGGACTCTCTCCCAGGTACGCGTCGTAACACTGCAAAGCCCAGCAGGGGAGAGTCGATACCATGAAAGACAATACTTCAACGGCTCGATCCGTGATGCGTCCGAGCCACATGTTGAGGGCGAACAGAGATATGGTGATAAGGCAAGCGGCAAGGGCGTGAACAATCCGCCCCTGTGAGAGCTGGCCGAGTCCCGGAAGGACTATCGAAAGCAATGCGGCGCGGGTATCACCCGATGAGGTCATTGCCGATAAAAACAAAGGGTCTTCGGTCGTGACGACCGAAGACCCTCATTCGAACGCTGATCCGGATATCTAGCCGCCGAGGGTATCGAGGGTTTCTTTCAAGCTGCGGCGGATGCAGGTGAAGATCGGCGTGTCCCGCAGGGTGTACCGCGATCCCTCCGTCTCCCGCAGCGCCATGACCAAGTCCAGAAAGTCCTCCGGCTTGTCACTTTCAAACGCGACGACCCATTCCTGATCGTCCAAACCGAACGAATAGGTCGTGTTCAACTTCACGGATGGAAACCGGTGCCCGACTTCGATGTGTTCGTCCATCATGCCCTGACGCGCCGCTTTCGTCAGCAAGAACCACTCGCGCGTCTTGAGAAACGGATACACAAAGATGTACTTGCTCTTGCCTGGCACCACCGTCAAACGCTTGCCTTCCTGTCCCGCGTGCGAGTGGTGATCGACATAGACGGATCGTTTGGTCAGCGCCAAGTACGAATAGGGGGTGGAGAGATACTGTCCAAGGCCTGAGGCGAGGATCTTGGTGCCCATGTCCTGAAACAGGTCCAGATCATAGCTGATACGCCACAGCATGAAGTCGCAATCCCCCCGGATACCGATGGTGGAATAGGGGACGACCAGCACTTGACCGTTGAAATCCTCCACCGCCCGAAGGAACTCTTGTTTGCCCTGAGTGCGCACGTCCTCCGGTAGACGCCGCCAGGCCGGATCCACCTTATAAAACACAAAGTTAACGTACTGGCGTCGAGGCGTCGGTGTGGCAGCAGGAGTTTCCGGGGTCGACATTCAAATCTCCTTTAGTAGATTAAAACGAAGCACTTCCTCTTTTTTTCTTCGTTTAGCATTTCCCCTTGAGCCTTGTCAACGGGAGACCAAGGTAGAAGGGCCATCATTGACAGACTCCAGGGGTTCTGTTACTCGCAATCCTGTGAGTTTACCTGCATGGTCTGTGTGGATCGTGGTGATCGGAACCTGGGGGTTCGTGTGTCCGTCGGCCGCGATCGAGGTGCAGCCCACCCCGGCAGAAGTCCGGCTGGCACTCGATCGAGGGAAAGAAGCGGCGACACAGCACCAAGTTCCCGAGACGTTTTATACTCGATTCGGAGATGGCGATGAGTTGCATCCTAGTGGGTTTCTTATCACGAAACTGGGAGGATTATCGGTCATGGCCACCCACATGGCCTTACGAGGGCTTGAACCCAGCGCGGCCGATATTGCACAGGTGATTGAGGCGCCCACGATGCTTGTGAGCACGGTGATCTTTGGGGACAGCCCTTCATTCGCTGTAAACAGTTATATCGTGCTCGACCAGGGGGGAAAGGTCATCAAGCCTGCCACGGTGCGGGTTGATGGCCAAGCTAGTCGGAGTTCGACATGGCCGAGGTCGCCAAAATTTATGGGCAAGGTCGTCGCCACCTTCAGGTATAGCGACTTCGATCCGAACGCGCAAACGACCATCACCGTGTTTCCCGCGAGTGGCGGAGAAGTACGCTTTTCGCTTAACTTCGCAGAAATAGAGTAGCTCATGGCAAGAACAGCAGGAGCACACGTGTGCACGGCGGAAACCATCGCGATTGGTTCCGAACTGCTCGTGGGAGGGCGGTCCGATAGCAATTCGCTGTTTATCGCGGATGCCTTGGCCGCGATCGGCGCCGAAGTCAGATTCAAGACCATCGTTGGCGACGACCAGTCGGATATTGCGGAGGCGCTGAAAACGGCTTGCCGCCGGGTGGGGATCATCATCATGACCGGGGGCTTAGGTCCTACGGTTGACGACTGCACCAGAGAAGCCGTCTCGTCGGTCACTGGCTTCCGACTGGCTCGCCGCAAGGAAGCCTTCGAGAGTATGAGGGCCAGATTGGCTCAATGGGGACGAACCCCGAATCAGGGACAATTGCGGCAAGCCTTGATTCCGTCAGGGGCAATGGTCCTGCACAATCCGGTCGGGTCGGCGCCGGGATTCACGCTGACCTGGCGGAACGCGATCGTGGTTGCCCTGCCTGGCGTGCCGAGCGAGATGCAAGCCATGATGATGAAATCGGTGATTCCGTTCTTGGCTGATCAACTCGGCCGATTGAAGCAGGGACGGCCCCATCCCATTACCCGCTTGGTCTTCCAGACGTGGGGGCTCCCGGAGTCCGACGTGGATGCCAAGCTAAAAGGATTGATCCCGAAACGGACGCCGGTCGCCTTGGGGCTTCTGGCCTCACCGACTGGCGTGCTGGTGTCGCTTACGACGAAGGCTCATCGATCGATCAAGGAAGCCGTCCTTCTGTCATTGGCGGAAGGGGTTCGCACGAGATTGCGCGAATGGATCTATGCCGAAGGACAGGACACGTTGGAACAGGTGGTCGGTCGATTGCTGCAACAGCAGCACCAGACTGTCGCGGTGGCGGAATCGTGCACGGGCGGACTCATCGGCTATCGGCTTACACAAGTCCCTGGATCTTCATCCTATGTTGAGCGAGGAGTGCTCTGCTACAGCAATCAATCCAAAACGGATATGCTCGGTGTGCCGGCATCTTTGATCGAGCAACATGGAGCGGTCAGTCGAGAAGTGGCCGAAGCCATGGCCAAAGGGATGCGGGACCGTGCGGGCGTGTCGGTGGCATTGAGTGTGACGGGCATCGCTGGACCGGGCGGGGCGACCGAGACTAAACCCGTCGGATTGGTATACATCGGGCTTGATGGAGGTAGTGGTGCCGTTATGACAAAGGAGTTTCGATTTCACGGCGATCGATCCGTCATTCGTCAGCGTGCGGCGCAAGCAGCTCTCGATCTGCTTCGTCGATGGCTCATTGCAAGAGGGGAGGCATGATACGGACATTCCTTGCCGTAGAACTGGGCGACGACTTCCGCAACCAGATCAGGCTGGTTCAACAAGACTTGAGACAACGACTCGACGGCGGATCCTCAAAGGACATCCGGATCACGTGGGTAGAACCGTCGTCCATTCACTTGACGATGAAGTTTCTCGGTGACACTGATGAGGAACTCATTGGGCCCATTCGTGAGGCACTTGAACGAGCAATGATCGGCTTTGAACGGGTCATGATGCCGGTCGAGCGGCTCGGTGTCTTCCCTCGCCTTCAGCAACCACGTGTGCTGTGGGTCGGTCCATCGGAGCAGTGGGAACATGGTGATGATGCAAAGCGATTGGTGGCACTGCATCGTGCCGTGGAGGATTGTTGCCAACCATTCGGCTTCGCACCAGAAGACAGGCCATGGAGTCCACACCTGACGCTTGCACGGGTCAAGGCAGGAGAGCGCCATGTCGGCCAAGCCTTGGCCAAGAGCGATGTCATGGACCGGCCCATTTCATTAGGCTTGCTGGCGGTGGAGTCGATCGTGCTGATGAAGAGCGAATTGCTCCCAGGAGGAGCCGTCTATACGAAACTATAGGAGGTTAGATGATTTATCCAATGTCTCGCCGTCTCCATCAAGTTCGTATCAATCCGACCCTTCGTTCCATCGCCCTACAGTGAAAAGTGACGATCTAACAGCGAAGTAAGAAACATGTGAATGTAGGGCGATGTGGTGGAACGAGGTTTCTTTCGAGCCTCAAGGAAAGCCTCCTTGCTTATGGCCGTACAGCACCCGTTCCGGAACCGGCTGCGGAAACTTGCCGACACTTCAGAGCGATTCCCGTGAGTGAGCGAGGTTCCTTGCCGGCTTCGAAGTGGAGCTCCACTGCCGTAGCGATGTGGTTGTCGCCCGGACAGAGCGCCCAACGTCTCCAGTTGTTGTTGCAGTTCGGTCGCTCATCCCGAGGTTCTTCAGGCGCAACTCGCCGGATTCCGGCGACACTTTGGCCTTCATTGTTCGGCTCCAAATTACTGAGCCGCCCCTCCTCGTTAATGGCCCCGCCACGGATCTGAATGCCCTTGACTCTGGTATTGTCGTTGTTCATGCAGACTCGTACACCGGTGACGAATGAACGTTTCCCATAGGATGAGTCCGTGTAGGCCGCGACGATCTCTTTGCTGCGTTCCTTTCCGTCGCAAAGTTCTTTCTTCAAGTCCAGTTTGAGGTTGGGATCGTTGACGTTCTCCGTTTTGACTGTGACGTAGCAGGGATGATCCTTCCGTTCTTCCGACGCGATGCCGAAGATCGCATACTCATCCGGAGCTGCACTGTCGGGAATGCCTAACTCAAAGGCCGTTCCTTTGAAGCCGGACATATGCTCGGACGGGACTGCCGTGCCGGTGAGCCTTACGTCGTTGACATAGCGTTCGGCATGCGATTGCGGCGCGCCGAGCACAAGCATCAAAAACGCCAAACTGCCATAGACGGCATGATGGGGGTTGAGATTGTCACGATGTGCCATGATGATGATCCCTTTCTGTCGTTTACCACCCTCACGTCGTTTTGGCGGTAGTGGTTTGAGTGGATGTCGGTCCAAAATTCAGGCTTTGAGCGTTCTCTACCTTGAGCAAGGCTTCTTGGTAACGATCAGGCGGGAAATGATCGCGGAAGTTAAGCGCAACTTGCGCCATGGGATAGCTGTTGCTCACGATCCCATCCTTATCGATGTAGAACAGCGTGTCGGCAGTCCGATACTGCTGGCCGGCCTGGGGTATGATAGGTGTTCCTAGTCCGATATGGATCCCGGCCAAGTCCAAGCCAATGGGGTGTTCGAAGGTTATCGGGAAATTAGGACCCAGCGGCGGCAGGTGGACGACTGGATCGCCGCCGAATGCGATGAGCGTCGATTTATTGACCCGTTCGGCGAGAAGATTGTTCAGATTGGCATCTCCCACTCGCGGCGCCGCAAAGGTAAAGAGTTCTACCGGGATCGTTCCGTTGCCGTTGGCCCTGTCGATAGCGGCCATGCCTTCGGCGATATCCAAGGCGGCCAGTACTGCCAGTGCGCCTCCCAGCGAGTAGCCTGTGACAAAAATGCGTCTTGCTGGTGTCATCTGCGTCGCCTGGCGAGTGACTTCCGCCATCAAGACGTTACGAATGATCTGATACGCTTGCCAAAACCCCGCATGCACCCACCGTTGATCCGGCCAGGATTTGGGTGCCGGCGGGTAGGCAATACGCTCCGATCGAAAGTTGGTGAGTGCCCAATCCCTGAAACCACCTGATGGAGTGAAAGGAGATTCGGACCCACGAAAGGCCACGATCACATCATTGCCATTGCTGCGGGCCACGAAACACTCGGTGTCGCTCTTCCAATTTTTGCCGCTGATTGCCCGTGCTTCACCTATTGTTTCCCCACGAAGGGAGAAGCCATCAATTGTGCCCCCGACCTCCACGTTCCATGTCAGGTTGAGCAATTCCTGAGCGAGCTTGATGTCAAGCCTACGCGGTCCCGGCGCACTGGCGGTGGCAAGAGCGTGCTTTTCCTGAAGTCGAATGTCCTCAATCATGTCCTTTTTCGTATCTTGAATGCGGTCAAGGCTGTCTCGCTTGTCATCCTTGGCGTCACGGATCGCTTCCTGTTTATCGTCCCGTACGTCTGCTTTTGCTTCGCGTTTCTCTTCGCCGTTTAGATTGGACTGACGGATCTCTTTCATGTCATCGCGCTTGTCCTGTCGCGCTTCCTTTTTGTCATCCCGTGCGTCTTGTCGCGCTTCTTTCTTTTCTTCGCGCGCGTCTTGCCGAGCCTCTTTGCGGTCTTCGCGTGCCTCTTTCTTGATCTCCTTCGCCTCCGCTTCCCGTCGTTTTTCCGGGTCAGTTTTTTTGTCGAAGACTTCGCCTAAGAGTCCCATGTGATCCTCCTTATTAAGTTAAGTAGGGTGGCCTCTGGATCCTTCGCTCTTCTCTGATAGCGGTATGATTCTTAACGCTCTCATCCGGAAATGCATTCGTAACCGATGCATGTCAATGGAGCACGATCGATGCCATGTGTTATTGGGGATTGGGATTTCCCCGTCTCGTGCTTTGGTGATGCAACTGTGTGCGGCTGAAGATCGAGAGGCGCTCTCTATATGCACCAGTGTTATCTCTTCAGATACATCCCAGTATCTGACTGGATACGCATGAAACCGGCGTCATGTCTGTTTCGGATCGAGCGTTTATGATTCCGGTGTGCCCTCTATTCTTAATGGGTCAATCACGGTGGCTTCTCCTTCATGAAGTTCCGAATTGGAAAGGAAAGATAGTCACCTTTACAAAATTCGATAAGCGGTTCGCGCGGCATTCATGTCGAGGCATGCTGGCGGTGGAATCGAACGTGCTGATGAACAGCGAACGGTGTCCGACAGAAGCTTTGTCGAGAAGACATCGTGCTTAAGAGCGTCGGTGGTTTGCCGTTAAGATGTAGACGGATGTCACGGCTCGAGGAGAGGGATCAGCGCTGTGTGGCCTTGTTGTTGAGCCAAATCCACCGGGCGCTCGCCGGATGACAATCGAGCATTCTTGTCCGCTCCATGTTGAAGCAGGAGTGTGATGATCTCCTGATCGCCTCGGTAGGCTCCGATGTGCAACAACGTGACTCCGCCGATCTTCGCCGGTGAGTTCACATCCGCTCCTTTTTCCAAAAGCAGAGCCGCCACATCCCGTCGTCCCTCTTGGACGGCGATGAAGAGCGGAGTCACACCGTCCTGCCTAGCGGGATTCACCGATGCTCCTCGTTGCAGCAGAAGAATCGCTACGTCGCGATGTCCATGTTTTGCCGCCATGAAGAGCGGCGTTACGCCGCGTTCATCGGCCGCCTGAGCATGGACTCCCTGTTCGAGGAATGTTTCGACCCGGAGGCGATTCCCCTCTGCGGCGGCCATTCTTAACTTCTCCTCCGGCGTAGTGGCACAGCCAGCTAAGAGGCCAACTGCGAGCGTACAGAGGGCTAGCTTCCAGCGCGGCTCGACCGCCGTCATTCCACAGGCTCCTTTCCCGTTGTGTCAACTCGCAAAAAAGAACGGAAACCCGACTCTTACGGTTTCAGAAGAGGAAGCAGTGCAGTGTGGCCTTGTTGCCGAGCGAGGTCGATCGGGCGCTCGCCGGATTGCGTTTTCGCGCGTTTGTTCCCTCCGTGCTTGAGTAGGAGCGTCACGATCTCCCGATTGCCATGATAGGCAGCCAGATGCAAGGGGGTCTTTCCGTCAGTAGTCTGCGCGTTGATCGATGCTCCTTTTTTCAAAAGGAGTGTCGCCATCTCCCGATAGCCTGCTGCCGTTGCGATGTGGAGGGGGGTAGCCCCATCAGGCGTTGATTGGTTCACCAAGGCGCCTTTTTCCAAGAGGAGCGCCGTGACGTCCCGGTGATTATTCTGCACGGCGAGAAAGAGCGGCGTCGCATGGTTCCGTGCTCGTTGATTGATGGCAGCCTTCTGGTTCAGCAGGAAGGTAACGATTTCCCGGTGACCATTCTGCGCCGCCACGTGGAGCGGAGTCACACCATTATGGACGGCTTGATTTACGAGCGCTCCCTGTTCGAACAAGAGTCTCACGATGGCGAGATGTCCGTTCTGTGCCGCAACAAGAAGTGGCGTCGCGCCGTCCGTCATGGCCTGGTTCACCGCCGCGCCCTTATCCACGAGGAGCGACACGGTTTCGACATGACCATTTTGGGCCGCGACGAATAGTGGCGTCGAACCGTCTGCCAAGGCGAGATTCCCATCGGCTCCCTGTTGAAGCAGCCGCTGGATCACATCGTGATGTCCTTTCTGCGCGGCGATGAACAGGGGCGTGACCCCGTCTTCTGCCGCCCGATTCGGGTCGGCTTTGTGTTGGAGCAAGAGCGCCACGATCTCCCGATGGCCGTTCTGTGCGGCGATGAACAGCGGCGTCACCCCGATGTTGGTGGCGTGATCCACCGTTGCGCCATTATTCACCAAGAGCGCGGCCACCGCCGGATGACCGTTCTGTGCCGCAATATAGAGCGGAGTGGCCCCGACGCTGGTTGTATGATTCACCGGAGCCGCTTTGCGCAGTAAAAACGCGACCACGTCGCGATGCCCATTCCAGGCCGCGGCATGGAGTGACGTCGTGCCCTGCTCATTGGCCGCTTGCACGTTCGCTCCCTCCTCGACCAAGGCCTTGACCTGGTTGAGATTCCCATCTCTGGCGGCGATCAAGAGTTTCTCATCCACTGGTCGCATGGCCAGAAGCAGCGGCAGCAGGGCGCAGACCAGACTGAGCGTTACCCAGCGTGAGATCATGGCAGTTTCCAAACCTAAAAAGAGTGGTAAGCAATACGGGTAGTCGGCATCTGGATAATGCTCATTTCAGAACCAAAGTCCATATCTGGAGATAAATAAGAGTTAGGCGCGGTGGGCTTCGAGACGGTCCATCCTGGCCTTGAGCATGGAGATGTCCGTTTCGAGTGTGCGGATTCGTAGATCGAGTTGTGAGAATGAGAGTCGTATGAGGGCGCGCATTTCTTTGAATTCATCTCGGAATTCGTCTCGCATCTCCTGCAACTCATGTCGAATGCCCGAATGGCCCTCAGCGATTTGGCGGATGTCACTTCGGAGGGCCTCTGCGACGACGCCAAAGTGTCGCTTGATTTCTTCAACTTGAGCATCAGTCATGGGCTGCTTGTATAGCCTGATCCATTTGGAAAAGCAATGCCAGAGGGAGTCAAGGCACGAATCGCTATTCTCGGGTCTTTCGGCTGATCCTCTCCGTCAGCACTTCGTACACAGATTGACGGTGACCCACGGCCATCAGGCGAATGATGTGTTTCTTCCAGTTAACGGCATAGACGATCCTAAAGCGGCGGACGCGATATTTTCGCAGCCCATCGAGTTCCCGCTTGAGCGGCTTAAATGAACCGGTCAGTGATTGCCGTGCGATGTGTGTAAGGAGGTGAGCATTGCGCGTGCGGGCTCAGGTAGGCTTCAAATGCCGGAAGACCGATGGAAAACGGCTTCCCGTCGCTTCTTCTCTTTTTTGCTGGCCAAGTAGAGATGCCGGATGTACCAGGTGTAGAGCAGCGACAGAAGCACGAAGTTGGGAATGAGAATGCCAGGTGTCATCCATTGCCATCCGTCGAATTTCCAGTTGGAGATGGGCCATAGCACCGGGGTGGGAAAAAAGGCATACGAATGCAAAGGCACGTCGGTCAAGACATGCAGACCCCATGCTCCGAGTTCCCAGACGGGTCGTCTCAGGAAGAGCCACACTAGGACGAAGGCGATAAGAAATACGACGAAACTATGGGTGTAATTGTAGAGTTGATGGACGTATTGAGGAATCGTCGATTCCGGAGGAGTACCGTGACTGAAGTCGGGCTTCGGCGATACGCCGAGTGCGGCTGCGATGTACAAAACTCCGAATGAAAAAAGATCGGGCGCCATGCCGACGGCGAATGCTAATCCGAAACTTGATCGGTTCCTCCGACCAAAGGTAATCGACCCCCAGAGGCCGTGAGATATGAAGTCCATCAGATCCTTTCTCCAGAGCGTAACGGCCGTATTTTACTTGGGCGGGTCTCTTCCGGTCCATTGCGGCTTTTCTCATGGGGCATTGAACGAGATGCGGCCTCAGAATTGCCATGCGTGCCATCTCTATAGAGGGGAGCAATACGATGTGCTTCTATTAATGAGTATCATCAGCGTAGTTTCAGTCCCCCATTATCCCTGATGGACTGGTTCGCGGAACAGATTGACGGCTTTCAGGAGCGTGCGCATGGAGGCGGGGAGTTGTGCCGCAGTGGCCAGGACGACACCCAGTAATTCTTTCGCCGCGCGGCGATTGGCCGATTGGCGTTCCCGACGTCGATCAAAGGCCTGTGCCCCGCGGAGAATATATTCTTCGGTGAGATAGCCAGTACGTAACGTCAAGAATGCGCTTCCCATCCCCTGCAACAACGCATGGACGATCAGATGCATGCCGGGAATGGCGGACATGACGCCGCCGCCGACCGACGCGCTCAGGGGTGGAAACACATCTTCCAGTTGCATGTCCTCGACTCGTTCGGCGATCAAGGCGGCGGTGAGGATTTGTCCATACATCGTCAGCAAAGCGGGAAACGACGGTCGAAAACCAAAGTGAGTGACCAGGGCGCGCACGAGCTTGAGATTGGCATAGGCCAGCATCAGCGCATCGAGGCTGCCGTTTTGGATGACGGCCGTGCTGAGGAAGGCCAGCCGCGCATGGTCTTTCACGATCTGGCCTGCGCCCGTGCGTTTCTCCGCGAGCGCGGCTTTCACCTCCTGTTCCAACCCAACACCGGACCACACCGACTCCTCCAATCTCTTCGCGGCCTCCACCGACAGCCCGCCGCTCTGGAGGAAACGTCTGGCCACGGCCTTGTATTCCTTCTGGGTCACGCCGCTGTCAGAGACGAGCAGGCGCTGAAGCGGATGCGTGCTCATGCTGATCACGGCGAGCACCGGTCTGATGAGCAGGCCATAGATGGCGCAGAGGACAAGTGCGTAAAACGCAAATTCCAGAGCATGATGGAGGCGGCTGAGGCGCTCACCGATATCCAGGACGTTGGCCAGGGCGATGAGGCTGAGGAAAAGAAGAGCGCCGAATCCGAGCAATATCCAGAACGGCGGTTTCCATCGAGGATTGTCGGGGAGAGCCTGGTCTACTGGAGGGGACATGTGGCGGCTTTCCCGGTTTGTCTGGAGCGTTCGATTAGCGCGGGATCACGCAGTGACCGACTACTGTCTTCTTAGTGTCATCCTACCGAATGGAGGTATTCCATGCAAGGTCCGCACTGGTGCGGCAGATGTTGGAATGATGACAGAATTCGAATGTTTCGACGAGACGTCACAATGGTTATGCCGGACGGCTGCCGGTGCTGAAGTGACCATCCGATGATCGTTCTTTGCACCTACAGTACAGATCCGCTACTTCGGCCGGACGGTGTCATGGAGGGCGGAGCCGGAGCCGCCGTTCCGTCAGATTCAGACTAGGTTTCCCGTGGCCGCTTCGGTATAATCCCTCGGATACATTCTTCTCATCTTGTTAGGAGATCCGTATGTCAGAGAAAGAGGATAAGAAGCGCGCGCTCGATTTAGCCCTGTCCCAGATAGAGAAGCAGTATGGGAAGGGAGCGATCATGAAATTGGGGGCCGAGGAGAAGATCGACGTCCCGGCGATCTCCACCGGTTCGTTGGGCCTCGACATTGCGCTCGGAGTCGGTGGGCTTCCGCGCGGACGGGTGATCGAGATCTTTGGGCCGGAGGCGTCCGGAAAAACGACGATGACGCTGCACTGCATCGCCGAAATTCAAAAGGCGGGCGGGGTCGCCGCGTTTATCGATGCCGAACATGCGCTGGATCTGACCTATGCCAAGAAACTCGGCGTGCAGGCCGATGATCTGTTGGTGTCACAACCGGATACAGGAGAACAGGCTCTGGAGATCGCCGAAACCTTGGTGCGGAGCGGGGCCATCGACTTGATCGTCATCGATTCGGTCGCAGCCTTGACGCCGCGCGCGGAAATCGAAGGCGAAATGGGGGATTCCCATATGGGCCTTCAGGCGCGGCTCATGTCGCAGGCGCTCAGAAAACTCACGGGGGCAATTTCAAAATCACTGACGACGGTGATCTTCATCAATCAGATTCGCATGAAGCTCGGCGTGATGTTCGGGAATCCCGAAACCACCACCGGCGGGAACGCCCTCAAGTTCTATTCGTCCGTCCGGTTGGACATCCGTCGCATCGAATCGATCAAGGAAGGTCAGGACGTCATGGGCAGTCGCGTCCGTGTGAAGGTCGTGAAAAACAAGATGGCTCCGCCGTTTCGACAGGCGGAGTTCGACATCATGTTTGCCGAGGGAATCTCCAAGACCGGCGAATTGGTCGATATGGGCGTTGACAAGAAGATCATCGAAAAATCAGGGGCCTGGTATTCCTATAAAGGGGAACGGATCGGCCAAGGGCGTGACGCGGCCCGGGACTTCCTGAAGAACAATGTCGCGACGGCTCGCGAGATCGAAATGAAACTTCGCGAGGCGGCCGGCGTTCCGGCTCGGAGTGAGAAAAAAGCTGAAGCCAAAGAAAAAGAAGACAAGCCCGCCGGGCGCGGCGAAGACAAGCGGGCGCATCGGTAGCGGGAGCGGCAGAGAGCTTCGCTCGCAAACGGTATCCGAACGTCAGGCGGATCCGGTTCACCTCGCGATCCGCTTCTTGGCGACCAGAGATCGGACGATCGCCCAAGTCGAACAGTTCCTCAGATCAAAGGGAGTTTCGTCTCTTCGGATCACGCAAGCGATTCATCGATTGTCCGACCTCCGGTACCTCGACGATCATGCCTATGCCCGGCGATGGGTTGCCAAACGGCTGACGGCTCGGCCGATGGGAGCAGCACGGCTGAAGGCTGAGTTGCAGGCCAAAGGAATTTCCGAATCCTTGGCCGCTCGGATGTCAGCCGAGGCCGTCCGCGAGATCGATGAAGAGACGTTGGCTCATCGGGCGATTCAGGCGGTTCAACGCCATGGCCGCCGATTGACCTCGTCCCAAATGGTGCGACTCCTCCATCAGCGGGGTTTCAGTGAGGAGGCCATCGATCGTATGATAGAACAGTTCAGGAGCAGCAGCGAGGAATCTGTCTATGAAGAATAGCGCGGCGGACCTGCGACGGGCCTTTATCCGATATTTTGAACAGCACGGCCATCAGGCGGTGCCGAGCTCCGCGTTGATTCCTCAAGCGGACCCGACCCTGCTCTTTACCAATGCCGGAATGAACCAATTCAAGCGGGTCTTTCTGGGCGAAGAATCCCGGCCTTACAAGCGGGCCGCGTCCGTGCAAAAGTGTCTGCGCGCCGGCGGAAAACACAACGATCTTGAAAACGTAGGGTATACCAGGCGGCATCACACGTTCTTCGAGATGCTCGGCAACTTTTCGTTCGGCGATTATTTCAAGGAGGACGCCATCCGGTTCGGATGGGAGTTTTTGACACAGACGGTCGGACTGCAAAAAGACCGGTTGTGGGTGACGATCTTCCGGGAAGACGACGAAGCAGAGCAGTTGTGGAAAAAAATCGGAGTCTTGCCGTCGCGCATCGTCCGGTGCGACGAAAAGGACAACTTCTGGCAAATGGCGGACACCGGTCCCTGCGGTCCTTGCTCCGAAATTCACTTCGATCAGGGGCCTTCCGTGCCCGGCGACGATCAGCCGAACGGCGAGGGCGACCGCGTGATCGAGATCTGGAACCTCGTGTTCATGCAGTACAACCGTGACGCTTCCGGAACGCTCCACCCGCTGCCGAAACCGAGCATCGACACGGGGATGGGACTCGAGCGGCTGGCCGCGGTGGCCCAGGGCGTCTACAGCAACTACGACAGCGATCTCTTCACGCCGTTGCTTGCGGCGATCGCCCGTCGGGCCGGCATGGAGTACGGCGAAAAGGACTCCTCCGACCGTTCGATGCGCGTGATTGCGGACCATCTGCGCGCCATCACATTTTTGATGGCGGATGGCGTGCTGCCGTCGAATGAAGGACGCGGGTATGTGTTAAGGCGGATTCTTCGCCGCGCGGCCCGCCACGGCCGGCTGCTGGGGATCGTCGAACCTTTTTTGCATGAACTCAGCGCCACGGTGGTGGATCAGATGACCGCCGCTTATTCGGAAGTGGGCGCGGCCTCCGGCACGATCGCCGAAGCCACGAAAGGCGAAGAGGAACGGTTTATCGCGACGCTCGACCAGGGCTTGCCGATCTTGAACGAGATGATCGAACGGGCGAAAACGGCGGGGCAAATGGTCTTGGCGGGCGCGGACGTCTTCAAACTCTACGACACCTACGGCTTCCCGATGGACTTGATCTGCGAAGCCTGCCGGGAACAGGGTATGACGGTCGACGAACGGGGTTTCGACGCGGCGATCGAGGAGCAGCGGACTCGCGCGCGCAAGACCGGCGGATTCGAGCAGGAAACGGCCAGGCCGGCCGTCGCGGAGCTCGCGAAACGGATCGGGGCCACGACGTTCGTCGGCTACGACCATTTGGAAAGCAACGGCGTGTTGCGCGCGATTCTGCGAGGCGAACAACTGGTGAAGGAAGCGGTGGAAGGGGAGACGGTCGAGTTGGCGATGGATGTCACGCCCTTCTATGCCGAAGGTGGCGGCCAGGTCGGAGATCAGGGGACCTTGACCGGCCCTGAAGGGGTGGTGGAGATCAAGGAAACGACGAGAGCCGCGCCGACGGTCGTTTTGCACAAGGGAATCGTCCGCAAGGGACGTATCCGGGAAGGCGAATCGCTCCATATGGCGGTGAATGCCTCCACGCGCCGGGACGCCGCGCGCAACCATACGGCAACGCATCTTGTCCATGCGGCTCTGCGCGATCTGCTGGGGCCGCATGTGAAGCAGTATGGCTCGTTGGTTGCGCCCAACCGCCTGCGGTTCGACTTTGCCCATTTCCGACCGCTGTCGTCCCGTGACATCGACGACATCGAATCGACGGTCAATGAAGAGATCCGCAAGAACGAAGCCGTCCGCACCGAAGTGATGAGCATTCAAGACGCCGTGGCGAACGGCGCCCTGGCGTTTTTCGGCGACAAGTACGGCGAACAGGTGCGTGTCGTGAGCGTCGAATCGTTCAGCAAAGAACTGTGCGGCGGTACCCATTGCCGACAGACCGGCGACATCGGACTGTTCCGCATTGTCTCGGAAGGGGGCGTGGCAGCGGGCGTGCGCCGGATCGAAGCTCAAACCGGCAGCGGTGCGTACGGACTCATGAAAAAACTGGAAGCCGATGTCCGTGAGCTGTCGGAGCTGTTGAAGGCCGGACAGTCGGAACTGGTCGCCAAGACACGCAAGCTGATGACGCAGCTCAAGGACAAAGAGCGGGAGCTGGAAGAGCTGAAATTGAAAATGGCAGGCGGCGCCTCGGTGGCCTCCACCGAGCGGACGGTTTCCGGTGTGACGGTGCGATCACAGCGGGTCGACGGCCTGGACGTCAACGGCATGCGGGCGCTGGCGGACCAGCTTCGGGATAAGATGAAGAGCGGCGTGATCGCGCTCGGGGCGGCGACCGGCGACGGGAAAGTCTCATTGTTGGTCGTGGTGACGAAAGACTTGATCGGTAAGCTGAAAGCCGGTGAGCTCATCAAGTCGATGGCCGCCGAGGTGGGCGGAACCGGAGGCGGCCGACCGGAAATGGCCCAAGCCGGGGGGAAGGATCCGTCCCAACTCGACGCCGCGTTGGAAAAAGTGTTTGGCCTGGTTGAAACGACCCTCGGGCGGTAGAATCATGCCTGGCCGCATTCTCGCGCTCGATTACGGCACCAAGCGAATCGGCGTCGCGCTGAGCGACGAATTAGGCTGGACGGCGCAGCCGCTCGAAACGTTTGAGCGGAGAACGCTGGATTGGGATGTCGCCCACATTGCCGCGTTGGTCGGATCGCATCAGGTGGAGCGGGTGGTGCTGGGATTGCCGCTCCAGCTGGACGGACGGGAAGGACCAGCCGTCCGCGCCATGCGCGAGTTCACCCTGAAACTGGAAGCGGGTTTGTCCGTGCCGGTCGTCCAATGGGACGAACGGATGACGACCAAAGCGGCGGAAGACCTGTTGATCGCCGCCGATGTCAGTCGGAAGAAACGCAAAGGCATCGTCGATCGTATTGCCGCGGCGATTCTCCTGCGAAGTTACCTTGAGGCGCACGACCAGGCCTCCGCGCCATCCGCCGCAGACCGATCGGCCGGGGAGACGCGAGAAGAGTGGGAGACATGGTCTTCCGCCGACCTATCTTATGACGCTGCGTCTGATCCTCATCGTCGTGATCGCCCTCGTCGTGCTCGCCGGCGGGGTCGGTTATCAGATGATTCGGTGGGCTGAAGCGCCCGTCCTGTCCGAAGCCGATCATCCTTCCCCGAAGATCGTCGTGATCCCGGAAGGCGCGACGTTTCAACAGGCGGCGACGTTGCTCGAACGGGAGCAGCTGATCCGGAGCCGGTCGGCCTTTGTGCTTCTCGGGAAGGCCCAGGAGGCCGACCGCAAGATCCATCCCGGAGAGTATGAGTTCAACGCCGCCATGGCGCCGGCGGAGATTCTTGCCAAGTTGTTGGCCGGACGCGTGGTGTTGCATGCCGTTACGATTCCCGAAGGGCATACGATCACGCAGATCGCCGATATACTGGATGAACACCGCATCACAAATCGCATCGACTTTCTTCGTCTGGCCATGGACAAGGCCTTCATCACCACGTTGGGGATTGATGCGGAGACGGCGGAAGGGTATCTCTACCCCGACACGTACCGTTTTGCCAGACCGACGGCGGCGAAGGAGGTCATCAAGACCATGGTGGAACAACTCGGCCATGTCATGACGCAAGAATGGCAGGCCCGTGCCAAAGACATCAATTTGACGGTGCACGAAGTGTTGACATTGGCCTCGGTGATCGAGAAGGAAACCGGCTCGGGGGACGAACGGCCTCACATCTCATCCGTTTTCCACAATCGGCTCAAGAAAAAGATCCCGCTGCAAAGTGATCCGACCGTCATTTATGGCTTGCCGAATTTCGACGGCAATCTCCACAAGAAAGATCTCTCCCACCCCAGTCCCTACAATACGTACCGGTGGGCCGGTCTGCCGCCTGGGCCGATTGCAAACCCCGGAGCGGAGTCGATCCGTGCCGCCTTGTATCCCGTGCCTTCCGCGAATCTGTACTTCGTTTCGAAGAACGACGGCACCCATCAATTCTCCGCGACGCTCATCGAACATAACAAGGCCGTAGAGAAGTACCAGAAGCGCCCCTTCCGGCGCGGCAATCGTTCGCAGACACTGATACTTCCCGATGGGAGCCCAACGCATCAGCAAGAAGGAGTATCGTAACGCATGGTTGGATGGAACCTCCCTGCTCTGATCGACCATACGGTCTTGAGGCCGGATGCCACGAAGGCGGATGTGTTGCGGCTGTGCCAAGAAGCGAAGGACCACGGCTTCACGGTTATTTTTGTTCCACCCTGCTATGTCGATGAGGCTGCGGCGGCGGTGGCCGGCACCGGCATTCACGTCGGCATTCCGATCGGGTTCCCGTTAGGAGGACACAGTATCAGGACCAAGGTGGCCGAAGCGGTGGAGGCGGTGCAGCGCGGCGCGACGGTGTTGGACATGGTCTTGAACATCAGCCGACTGAAGTCGCGCGATCATGACTATGTACGGACGGACATCGCTGAAGTCGTGAAGTCTACAGGAGGGGTGGAGCATAAAGTGATTCTGGAAACCTGTTATCTCACGCAGCAGGAGAAACAGACGGCTTGTCAGTTGGTCGTCGAAGCCGGGGCTGATTATGTGAAGACGTCCACCGGCTTCGGAGCCGCGGGGGCCACGGTCGACGATGTTCGATTGCTGAAAGAGACCGTAGCGGGACGGGCGAAGGTGAAGGCGTCCGGTGGGATCCGCGATTGGAACACGGCGCTGGCGATGCTGAAAGCCGGAGCGGACAGAATCGGTACCAGTGCCAGCCTCAAAATCATCGACGAATGGCGGGCGACAATCCGTACACAACTATAGCACCGTGAAAGATGAGCGGCGGATTCTCTGCCGACAGGTGGATGCTCCGGTTATTTTTGTGTCCCCGAAGATGTCCCAAGAACATGTGAGGGGACGATCAAACAATGTATGCCACAGTATCAATCCACGGATCATGCGGACGACTTCAGAATGTCTCAAGCCTAGGTCCTCCTGGATCCGGCTATCGGTTCCATACGTCCCTATGCCGGATCGACAGCGATTGAGTATAGTGAGCCGATGATCAAACGAATCATTCTTCTCGTCATCGATGGTTTTGGAGTCGGCGCATTGCCGGATGGAGGAGATGACGGCGATGCCGATGCAAACACCCTTGTGCATCTGGCCGACACGGTTGATGGATTGAATTTGCCGAATTTCGAGATGCTGGGGCTGGGGCACGTCGCCTCGATCAAAGGCGTACGAGCCATGGTTCAGCCGAACGGCTCCTTCGGACGACTAGGCTTCGCATCGGCTGGTAAAGATTCCATCGTCGGCTACTGGGAACTCGGAGGGGTGGTCCGGAAAGACGCTCCGACCGTTTGTGGTTCCGGGGTGCCGGCCAGGATCGTGAACATCGTCGAACAGCTCTTGGGCAGGAAGTCGATCGGTCGAGGCATCTCGACCATGGAGCCGATGCTCCGCCGGCATAGTATGGAACACATGGCCACCGGAGCGCCTATTCTATGGACGGACGGGGGCAATACATGTTTTCTGGCCATGCATGAGTCCCTCATGGGGCCTCCGGATTTCCTACAACGTTGTCGTGAGATCAGGAAAGCGGTGAAGGATGCGGGCGTTCTCATTCGTGTCGTCGGACAGCCGGTCACGGGCGGTCACGACTTGCTTCAGCCTCAGGGGGGCCGAAGGGACTTTGTGAGCGAGCCGCCGGGCGTGACGGTGTTCGATGTCCTCAGTCGATCCGGCCAAATTGCGATGGGGGTCGGCAAGGTCTACGACCTCTTCAGCGGGCGTGGGTTGACGAAATTCTTTCCGGTTGCATCGGGAATGGCGGCTTGTGAAGAAGTCATCGGTATGTTGAATAAGGTACCTCGTGGGCTCATCTGTGCCAGCCTGGACCTGTTGTCTGAAGATGCCGCCCGGTCGGCCACCGCCCTACAGGAATTTGATCGCCGTCTGTCGGATCTGTTCGAAAAACTACGTCTTGGGGATATGGTGATCGTGACAGGTGATCATGGAAGGGATTTCTCTCTATCCAACAGAACCTCCACGCGAGAATATGTCCCGATCTTCGCGACCGGCCCGAAACTGGCCCAGGGGGTCGATTTAGGGGCTCGGGCGACGGCCTCGGATGTGGGACAGACGATTGCCGAAGCACTCGGCGCCGAGCGGTTACCGCTCGGTGAGAGTTTCTTGGACGCGCTTAGACCGGGATAGAACCGGACGAACCATGTCGTACGAGCAGCGACTCAAACGATTGGCCCTTGAATTGCCGAATCCACCGAAGCCGGTGGCGAACTATGTGCCCGTTGTCAGGGCCGGCAACCTTTTGTTTTTATCGGGGGTGTTGCCGTCGCGCGATGGACAACTGGTGATGATCGGCAAACTCGGAGGGGATCTCACGATCGAACAGGGAGTCGAAGCCGCGCGAGTGGCTGTCATGAACGGGCTCAGCATCATACGGAGCGAAGCCGGATCGCTGGATCGAGTCAAACAGATCGTCAAGATGGTCGGCCATATCGCTTCCGCTCCCGGCTTCACCGATCAACCGCACGTGCTCAATGGCGCCTCCGATCTCCTCGTGTCGCTGTTCGGAGAGGCTGGCCGTCATGCCCGAGTCGCGGTCGGCGCCGCCGAGTTGCCGCGCCAGGCTCCCGTCGAAATTGAATTGATCGTGGAACTGTTCCCCTCCTAGTCACGCGTTCCCCCTAGGGAGGACCCTAGTTCCGATCTCCCGGAGAATTACCTACATTGCGGGACGCAGTAAGCCGCCCCATCTCTTCGCTACGTCTCATCGACTTGAAGGATAGTTTTCCGTGCGAGAGACCAAGGTCGCTATTTCCGAAACTCATGCCGGATGGATGTCGCCGGCTGTAGCCCTTTGCTTTGTCTCGTTAGGGGGAGCGGTCACATCGTCGATAAAGAAAGGTGGTCGATCATATCTTTTGCAAAGCCTTGCCGCGGTGCTGCTCTTCATCGGTGCACCGGCCTTACTGGGATATCTCTTCCATACGCAGGCGCTCTATGTCTTCCCCTCGTACACCTTGATGGCACTGCATACCGGTTTATCCTTCGTGCTGCTGAGTGTGGCTCTGTTCTGCCTTGAGCCCGGTCAGGCTCGATGAGAGCAGCGACGGCCGCCACGGCGGGGTGGCTCCATGCGGCAGCGCGTGGTGCCTCTGATGGTCGGGATGGTCGTCATCATCGAATGGATCCATCTAGGGAACGTCTGATTAATTCATGTTTACACGAA
>FRDC01002215.1_pt1 | contig 25040 bp, 32 predicted proteins | sample 1106171 | NCBI WGS metagenome assembly FRDC01 (sample SAMEA3930566, study PRJEB13176) | freshwater metagenome | biome: Drinking water system; feature: drinking water; material: water | place: Singapore | collected 2014-12-20 | reverse complement strand
GTGCCCCGCTCCCGCGTCGAAGCTGTCTTGGGTCCTTCCAAGCGCCGGACGAAATACTGAGCACAAAGGCGCGGTTGATTGGTGGGGGTGAGGCGGCAGACCCCGTTTGATTGTTGTTATTGTTCAGGGGGTTAGGTGTGGATGATCTGCGGTCACTGGCGGAGACGGCGGCATTCTTTGGGGTGTCGCAGCCGACGGTGAAGCGGTGGATCGATGCGGGCTGCCCGGTTGCGGAGAAGGGCAGCAACGGCATCGCCTACCAGATGGACCTGGCCGCGGTGGCGGGGTGGCGCCGGGACCAGGACGTGCAGGCCGAGGCTGATGCGCAGGCCCGGGCGGAGCGGGATGCGCAGCTCCGCCTGGAGCTGCTCGGCCCGCATGCCCTGACGGTCGACCCGGACGCCCCCGCCCTGTCTCCGCGCCAGCGGGCCGATGCGTTGCAGGCCGAGGTATCCCGCACACGCCTCGGCGCCATGCGGCGGGAGCTGGTGCCGGCCGAGCCCATGGCCCTGGCCCTGTCCGAGGTGCTGGCCCTGCTGAAGCAGCGGCTGCGGCAGCTGCCCGATGCCCTGGCACCGGAACTCGGGCTGTCCGAATCGCAGTCCGCCAGGATGCTCGATCTGGTCGACGACGCCCTGAACGACACCGCCGACGCGATCGAGGCGCTGCTGACCGATGATCCGGCTTCCCCACCGTGAGGATCCTCTGCCCGGCTTTGTCTCGCCGGGCGAGGTGGTGCGGGCCGCTGCCTCTGCGCTGCGACCCCCGCGCAAGATCACGGTGTCCGAGGCCGCGGAAAAGTGGCGGTGGCTGCGCAACCCGGGCGGCGGCTACGTGGGGCCCTGGCGCAACGACCTGACGCCGATGCTGGCCGAGCCGATGGACGCCCTGACGGACCGCGACGTGGCGGAGGTCTGCGTCCTCGGGCCGGCGCAGTTCGGCAAGACGGAAATCCTGCTGAACGCCGCCGTCTATCAGGCGGCAGAGGGTGGGGCTGACTTCCTGGTGTTCCAGCCGACCCAGGCGCTGGCGGTGGACTTCGCCGAGCGGCGCCTGGAAAAGGCCTTCGACCAGACGCAGGATCTGCGCAGCCTGCTGGGCGGCAGCCGGTCCGACGATAAGCTGCTGTCCAAACTGTTCCGCAACGGGTCGCGGATCACTATCGGGTGGCCGGTCTCCGCACAGTTGTCGTCCCGCCCCGTGCCATGGGTGGCGTTGGACGAGCTGGACAGCATGGACCGCGACATCGGTGGCGAGGGCGACCCGGTGGACCTGGCGCGGCAACGCACCACGACCTTCGGCCGCAACGCCAAGGTGCTGACCCTGTCCACGCCGAAGCGGCAGGACGGCAGCGGCATCATCGCCCGCTACCGCCAGGGCGACCAGCGCCTGTGGCACTGGCCCTGCCCGCATTGCGGCGAGTACTTCACCCCCGGGTTCGATGCGGACCGCAAGCCCACCCTGGCGCATCTGCGGATCCCCGAGGGCGCCACCGAGGACCAGGCGCGCGCCGCGGTGGTCATGATCTGCCCGGCGAATGGCTGCGTGATCGACGAAGGCCGCAAGCCTGCCATGAACGCCCGTGGCACCTGGCTGCCGCTGGGTGCGACGATCTCGGCCGAGGGCGCGATCGGCGGCGCCGGATTGCGCAGCCGGACGCGCAGCTTCTGGTTCAGCGGGTTGTCGCAGCGCAACCGCGCCTGGGGGGACATCGCGGCAGCCTATGTGGTGGCGCGGCGCGCGCTGAAGGAGCGGCAGGACGAAGAGCCGCTGCGCACCTTCTGGAACACCACGCTGGGCGCGCCGTACAAGTCCGTGCTGACCGGCGCCGCGGCGCTGGACCCGGACGAGCTGCGCGAGCGCGCGGAAGACCTGCCCCTCGGGCGCGTGCCGGCGTGGGCGGGCTTCGTGACCTGCGCCGTCGACGTGCAGGGCAACCGCTTCGACTGCCAGGCGATCGCCTGGGGGCCGGATAACCGGGGCCAGGTGATCGACGCCTGGCAGATATTCAAGACGCGCGATCCGGATGGCACCGAGCGCCTGCTGGATCCGCCCCGCCGAGCGGAGGACTGGCAGCACCTGACCCGCGACGTGCTGGGCCGAGCGTGGCCAGGCGAGGCCGGCACGGAGTTCCGCGCGGTGACCGTGGTGGTGGATACGGGCGGCGCCGACGGCACCACGGGCCAGGCGTACGACTGGTGGCACGGCCTGCGGCGGAGCGATCCGGCGGTGCTGCGGCGGGTGATGCTGATCAAGGGCGAAAGCCGCCGGGACGCGCCGCTGCTGTCCGTGCGGAAGATCGAATCGAACGCCAAGGGCCAGCGCATGAAGCGCGGCATCGCGCTGGTGCTGCTGAACACCGAGGCCCTGAAGGACCAGGTTGACCTACGGCTGCGCATGGTGCGCCCGGGCCCGGGCTGGCTGCACCTGCCGAAGGACCTGCCGGCACGGTTCTGGGAAGAAGCGACGGCCGAGCACCGGGACCCGAAAAAGGGCTGGGACAAGCACAGGCCGCGCAACGAAAGCTGGGATCTGCTGGTCTACAACCTGGCCGCCTGGCACCGCCGCGGCGGCCCACGGATCGACTGGAACCACCCGCCCGATTGGGCGAAGCCGCGGGCGGCGACGCCGATCGAGGCGATGGCGGCGATGCTGTCCGCGGTCGCGGGTGCCGGCGACGCGCCGGCGAAGCCGAAACCTGTCGCCATGGTGCCATCGGCGCCTCCCCCCGGCCGCAGCCGCTTCTGGCGTGGCCCGCGGCGCGCGGCTGGCGCCATGGTGCGCTTCTGAAGGACGACGCATGAACGAGGTCCCGACACGCATCGTGGCCGGAGACAGCGTGTCCTTCCGGTGGGAGGACGGCGCGTATCCGGCGACCTCGGGCTGGTCATCCGCCTGGCGGCTGGTCGGCGCCGGCATAGCGCTGACGTTGTCCAGCGCCGCGGAGGATGTCGGGTTTCGCGTGACCGCGACGGCCGTCGCGACGGCGGCCCTGGCGGTCAGCAGCGCGCGCGGCGTGCCGTGTTCGCTGTTCGGCACCGTCGCCAGCGGCGCGACCCGCACCACGGTCTACCAGGCGCCCTGCCTGCTGCTGCCGAACCCGGCCAGTATCACGGGCGACCAGAGAGGCCACGCCACCACGACGCTGGCGGCGATCGATGCCCTGCTGGAAGGGCGCGCGACGAAGGACCAGCAGAGCTACCGCATCGGCGACCGGGAGCTTGCGCGAATTCCCGTGCCGGAACTGCTGGCGCTGCGAGACTACTACAAGGCGGAGGCCCGGCGCGAAGCGGATGCGGCGCTGATCGGCAGTGGCCAGCCGGCGCGTCCGCGGCGCGTCTTCGCGCGGATGGCGAGGGGCTGACATGGCCCAGCTGGACCTGTCCCGCCGAGGCCGCCGCGAAGCGCCGCAGGTGGTTGGCGTGGTCGGCGCAGTGGCGGGTTGGGCGCCGCCGAGGCCTGGCGCGACGCAGGCGCGCACCTGGCTGGCCGCGCAGCCTTCCCGCCTGCTGGCGGACCTGCCTGGGGCCGTGGCGCCGTCCTTCAACCGGGACTTACGGCAGGCGCTGCCGTACCTGCGCAACCGAAGCCGCTGGCTGGCGCAGAACGATGGCTACACCCGCGGCTACCTGGCGCTGTTGCGCCGCAACGTCGTGGGCCCTTCGGGCTTCAGCCTGCAGATGGCGGTGCGCAGCGATCGCGGCGACGCGCCGGACGCAGACGCGAATGCCCGGATCGAGGCGGCCTGGGATGAATGGTGCGGCGCGTGCGAAGTCACGGGGAAACTGACGTTCAGCGACCTGACCCGCCAGACGATCATCGGCGTGGCGCGCGATGGGGAAGCGCTGTTCCGCAAGATCAGGATGCCCGGCTTCAATCGCCACGGCTTCGCGCTGCAGGTGCTCGACCCGGCGATGCTGGACGAGGCGGTGAACGGCAGGCCGCAGGATGGCGCGGCCGGCGTGGCCGACGGCAACGTCGTGCGCTCCGGCGTGGAGATCGATGCGTGGGGCAGGCCGGCGGCCTACTGGCTGCGCAGCGCGGTGCCGCACGATGACCCGATGCAGCCCAGCGCGCGGCGGCTTGTGCGCGTGCCCGCGGGGGAGATGCTGCACCTGTTCGTCCCGGAATGGCCGCACCAGGTGCGCGGCGTTCCGTGGCTTTCCGCCAGCCTGCGCACCCTGGCGATGCTGGACGGGTATTCCGAGGCGGAGTTGACCGCGGCGCGGGTCGCGGCCGGCAAGATGGGGTTCTACAAGCAGGCCGATCCCGAGGATATCGACGCCGCGCTGGCCGAGGACGGCAAGCTGGTGCAGGAAGCCGAGGCCGGCACCTTCGAGCTGCTGCCGAAGGGGGTGGAGTTCGAGACATACGACCCGCAGCATCCGAACGCGGCGTTCAAGGACTTCGTGGCCGCGCAGCAGCGCCAGGCGGCGGCTGGTGCCAATGTCAGCTACGCCGCCTTCGCCAATGACCCGGGCAGCCTGAACTATTCGGGGCTGCGGCATGTGGCCCTGGAAGACCGCGACGAATACCGGACCTTGCAGGATTGGATGATCGGCGCCTTCCCGATGCGCTTCTTCGGCGAATGGCTGACCGATACGCTGCTGGCCGGCGTCACCGGCCTGCCGCCGGCCAAGGCGTTCAAGTTCAACGCGCCAAGGTTCCGGCCGCGCGGCTGGCAGTGGGTGGATCCGCAGAACGAGATTGCGGCCATCAAGGAAGAAATCGCCCTCGGCCTCAACAGCCGGACCAAGGCCGCGGCGGAGCGGGGCGAAGACCTCGAAGACATCGTCAGCAACCTGCGGCGCGAGCAGGAGATGATGTCCGGCATCACGCCGCCGCCAGGCGCCGCGGGCGCCGTTCCGGCGAAGCCCTGAACCATCAGCGGAGACCCGCGCATGAGCCTTCTGAACCTGCCGCAGGGCGTGCAGGCGCGCCAACACCGCGTCGCCGTCTTCGACCGGGCGAGCGTCGATGTCGATGCGCGCACGGCCGACCTCGCCTTCTCCTCGGAAACGCCGGTCGAGCGATTCTGGGGCGTCGAAATCCTGGGCCACGCCGCCGGAGAGGTGGACGCGGCCTGGATCAGTGGGGGCACCGCTCCCCTGCTGCTCGACCACAACTCCCGCGAGCTGGTGGGGGTGGTGGAACGTGCTGCCGTGGACGCGGACCGGAAGGGCCGCTGCACGGTCCGGTTCAGTCGTAGCGCCAAGGCCACCGAGGTGCTGCAGGACGTGGCCGACGGCATCCGCACGAATGTCTCGGTCGGGTACGAGATCCTCGAAGCCCGGCTGGACCGTGAGGAGAAGGGCAAGCCGCCCGTCTATCGCATCACGCGCTGGAAGCCGCTGGAAGTGTCGCTTGTCGCCATCCCCGCCGACGACACGGTCGGGGTGGGCCGCAGCGATCCGGCCCGCCCCCCCATTCCCGCACAACCGAAGGAGTCCCGCATGGACCCGATCACCGACCCGCAGGCGCCGCCTGCGCCGCCCAACCCCGACGCCGCCGGCGCCGCCGAATCTCGCCGGCAGAAGGACATCATGGATCTCGCCAGACTGGCGAACTGTGCAGACCATGGCGTCGAAGCCGTGCTGCGCGGCGTGACGGTGGAGGCGTTCCGCGGCGAGGTGCTGCTGGCCCGTCGCGGCCAGCAGAAGCCGCTGGGCACGCCCGCGGCCGAGATCGGCATGACGCCGAAGGAGGTCGAGCGCTACAGCATGGTGAAGGCCATGCGTGCGCTGACGGAGCGCAACTGGGACAAGGCCGGCCTGGAACTGGAGGCATCGGAGGCCGTCGCCAAGCGGATGGGCCGGACGCCGCAGGGCTTCTTCGTGCCGCTGGAGGTGCAGGAACGCGCGGCGCCGCCCAGCGGGCAGCGCGACCTGTCCGCCGTGGCCGCCCCGGCCGGCGGCTACCTGGTGCCGACGGCCAACCAGGGGTTCATCGACCAGCTGCGGGGCCGCAGCGTGACGATGAACATGGGCGCCACGCGGCTGACCGGCCTTTCCGGCAACATCACCGTGCCGCGGCAGACCAACCCCGCCACCGCCGTCTGGCTGGGCACGGAGACCACGGCGGCGACCGAGACCCAGCAGACCTTCGGGCAGATGCCGCTGACGCCCAAGAACGTCGCGGCCTATACCGAGGTCTCGCGCCAGCTGCTGCTGCAGTCCTCCCTCGCGGTCGACCAGCTGGTCATGGGCGACCTGGCGGCGGTGGTCGCGCTGGCGCTGGACCTGGCGGCGATCGCCGGCACGGGCGCGGGTGGGCAGCCGCTGGGCATCAACAACACCGCCGGCATCGGGTCCGTCACCGGAACCACGCTGGGCTGGGCCGGCATCGTGGAATTCCAGACCGACACGGCAGGCGCGAATGCGCTGATCAACCTGGGTGACTGCGGCTACGTCACCACGGTTCCGGTCGCCGGGCTGATGATGCAGCGCCAGCGCTTCACCAGCACCGATACGCCGCTGTGGCAGGGCGGCGTCATGGACGGCACCATGGGCGGCTTCAAGGCGATGTCGTCCACCCAGATGCCGACCGCCACCATGCTGTTCGGCGACTGGTCGCAGCTGGTCATCGCCGAGTGGGGCGCGCTGGACATCGAGATGAATCCGTTCGCCAACTTCCCGGCGGGCATCTACGGGTTCCGCGCGTTCTACACGGCGGATGTCGGCGTCCGCTACCCGGCGAGCTTCAGCCTGGCGACGGGCATCACCTGATGCCCGCCACCGCCGAATCGGCGGCGGCCGCCGCCCCCGAGGGGCCCGCCCCGGGCGCCGAACCCCTGCCGCCGACGGACACGCCGGCGGAGGCCACCCCTGCCGCCGAGCCCCTGCCGCCGACGGACACGCCGGCGGAGGATGCCGCGCCGACGGAGGCCGCCCCGGCCGACGGCCAGGTCGCGGTCCGCGTGCTGCGCCCCTTCCGCATCCAGGGCGAATCGGTGCCGGCCGGCACCGAGATGCGCCTGCCGATCCACCTCGCGCTGGCGCTCGAGCCCACGTTCAAGGTCGAGATCCTGCGCTGATCCGGGCGGCGCGCGGCGCCGCCCTTCCCGCACCCTGCAAGCCCGCCGAGCGGGCCGGAGACCCTTCGCATGACCGCCCTTTCCGATCGCGGCAACACGGTTGCCGTCAGCTCCCTCCGCGCCACGGCCGCGATCACCGCGACCGGGCAGGGCAGCGCCGTCGATGTCCGCACCCGCCGCGGCCTTGGCGTCATCATCCTCGACAGCGCCGCCGGCACCGGCACCAGCCCGACGCTGGACGCGGTGATCCAGGACAGTGCCGACGGATCCACCGGCTGGGCCACGGTGGCGGGCGCCACCTTCACCCAGGTGGCCGGCGCCGCCAGCCTGCAGACCCTTGTCTTCGACTTCGACGCCTGCCGCGGGTTCATCCGCGTGTCGGAAACCGTGGGCGGCACGACGCCGAGCTTCACGCGCAGCATCAACGCGGTGGCCTGGACCGGCGCGTAGCCCAGGGCCGTGCCGGCGCCGGCGCGGGGTGGCGCCGGCGTTTCGCCGAAAGGAATGCGCATGAGCAATCTTCTCGACCGGTTCAGCCCCTTGACGCTGGTCAACATCCTGCCGGTGGCGAACATCACCGTCACAACGCAGGGTGCGGCGTTCGATGTGCGACAGGCGACCGGGATGGGTCAGTTCCTGCTGATGGCGGATGCCGGGGGCGGGGCAAGCCGCACGCTGGACATGATCATCGAAGACAGCGCCGACGGGTCCACCGGCTGGGCGACCTTCGGGGTCTTCCCGCAGCAGGTTCAGCCCGCGGCGGCGCTCTGCCTGGGCCTGATCCTGAACCTGGATGCGGCGCGCGGCTTCGTCCGGGCGAATGCGGTGTTGGCGAACGTGACGAACTGGCGCATCGGCCTGGGCCTGCTGGCGCGGTACTGACCCATGGCCATCGAAAGCGATGCCGACATCCTGGCGATGTTCGACACGGCCGATCACGCATCGGCCGCGATCTACACGCCGCAGGGCGAGGCGCCGCTGGCGGTATCGGTGATCCTGGATCGTGACGAGGCGCCCACGCTGGCCGGCGCCGGCCTGCAGGCCACGGCCTGGCGGGCGATGATGCCGGTGGCGCAGGTGCCCGACCGGCCGGTGCGTGGGGAACTGCTGAGCGTCGGCGACCGGGACTTCACGATCGAAACCGCCGACACCGACATGGCCGGGGCAATCTGGACCATGACGCTGCGGCGCAACCCCTGATGCGCGTCCCCTCCGACCTGCGCCACAGCGCGGCGCTGGCCACGCTGGTCTACGCTGCCGCCATCGTCGCTGGCGCCCTGATCCTGCTGGTGGGCTGACCCATGCCCCAGATAGCCGCCCGCGAAGCCGCCCTGGCGGCCATCGCCGCCCGCCTGACCGCACAGCTTGCGGGCGTGGCGGTCGAGCGAGGCCGCCGGAGCATGATTGGCGTGGAAGAGACCCTGCCGCGCATCGTGCTGGTCATGGGCGGGCACGAGGAACAGGACCCGGACGCCGTCGGCATGGTGCTGTACCGCTGCACCGCGCAGGTCGAAGGCTATGTCGCCGCCACCACGGACGAAGCCCTGGAAGGCGCCATCAACGACCTGCATGCCCGCTGCGCCGCGGCGCTGGTCGGCGCCGAGATCGCCTACGGCGTCGTCGGCGACGATCTGTGGGTCACCGGCCAGGGCTTTGCGCCCGAGGCCGCGCTGCTGACCGCCAGCGACGCGCCGATCGGCGGCTTCACCTGGACCATCGGCTTCGACATCCGCGCGCCCGATGCGGGCGGCCCCTACACCACCGCCTGACCCACCGGAGCACGCCATGCAGATACGCACGCTGCGCCCCACCGAAATCGCCGGGCGTCATGCCCGGCGCTTCGCCTGCCTCGACCTGCCGCAGGCCGAAGCCGAGGCGATGATCGATGCCGGCCTGGCGGAGCCCTGGCCGCCCGCCCCCGACGCCCCCGCCCTTTCCGCCCCTTCGGCGCCATCCGACGCCGCGCAGCCGGAGTAACCCGCCATGGCCACCACCGACGTCCGCGAGCGGCTTTCGCAGATCGCCTTCAAGGTCGAGACGACGCCCGGCACGGATGCCATCGCCGGCACGCCGGCCGCGGGCGACTATGTCACCTGCAACGCGACCATCCGCTTCAACCAGGACGCCGCGCTGAACCCGGTGGAAACCGGCGCCTATGACGATGGCGTCCCGATCCCCGGTGCATTGCGGGCGGAGATCAGCGTCCAGGTGCCGATCGTCGGCAGCGGCACCGCCGGCACCGCGCCGGAATGGGGCAAGCTGCTGCGCGCCGCGGCGATGATCGAGACGGTCACCGGCAGCGCCGTCGGCGCGCCCACCGCCGCCACCGCGGGCACCGCGACGACCGCGACGGCACAGACGCCCTTCGGCACCACGACGCAGCAGTATCGCGGCATGCCCGTGCTGCTGGCCGGCAACCCGGCCGCCGGCGCGACCGACGTGATCATCAACTACACCACCGGCCGCGTCGCCACCCTGGCCGGCGGATCGGTCGGCGCCACCGGCTATTCCCCGGTGCTCAGCGTGTCGACGACGCTGCAGGTGCCGATCAACGTGCTCTACAGCCCGACCAGCGACGACAGCCTGGAAAGCTGGCTGACCGTCTATGCCTGGCAGGACGAGCTGCGCCACATCGTGACCGGCGCCAAGGCGACCAGCATGTCCATCGCCCTGCGCGACGGCAGCTACGCCATGCTGAACATGACCTTCACCGGCCAGGTCGTCAGCCGCTTCCAGAACGTGACGCGCCCCGCCGGCTATGCACCCGTCACGCGGCAGCCGCCGCTGTGGCGCGCCGGCATGAGCCGCCTCAACAACACGCTGGCGGCGGTCGCCAGCGCCGGCTTCGACATGGGCCTGCGCGGATCCTACCTGGAAAACCCGGAGGCCGCGCAAGGGTACGACCCGGCCATCATCGTCGGCCGCGCGCCCGTGGTGACAATCGACCCCTTCGCGCACAGCAGCAACAGCCCGCTGCGCAGCGGTGCCATGGACGCGCAGTCCAACTGGCCTTTCGCCGCCATCTGGGGCAGCACCGCGGGCAACCGCTTCGCCCTGTCCTGCCCGTCCGGCATCATCCTGGACATGAACCCGGGCAGCCGCAGCGGCATGCAGACCGACCAGATCGTGCTGCGCCCCAACCTGATCGACGCCGGCTTCTTCCTGGCCTGCTTCTGATCCTGATCCCCCAACAGCAGAGGCACCGGCATGCCTTCCGAAACCCATGTGACTGGCACGGGCCAGCGCATCACCGTCACCTGCGGCGACCGCAGCTATCAGCTTCGCCCCATCACCTTCGGCGAAGCCGCCGCCCTGGCGCAGGAAGAGGCGGGCGAGAGCAACGCCACCGCCGCCACCCTGCGGGAGGCCGAGCGCCAGGCCCTGGAACGCCTTGGCGGCGCGCATCTGGAACAGCGCCTGGCGATCATGGATGCGCACGAGACGGCGGAGATCGCGCTGATCGCCGTGCGCGGGGCGGAGCCGCACCCGCAGGAGCCGCCGGAGGCCTTCACCGCCTGGCGGAAGGAACGCCAGGACGCGCACGCGGCGCTGCTGGGCGCGGCCGTGAGGAAGGCGACGGTGGAACGGCTGGTTGCCGCGGATGACGCGGTGCGGGCGATCCATGCGGGCCTCGAGGCCGGGGCGTGGCGCCGGCGGTCGCGGCTGCTGCAACTCTGCCTCGGGCTGACGGAAGACCAGGTCGCGGCGCTGCCGGCGGGCGACGCGGAGACGCTGTTCCTGCGCGCCGAGGCGCTGCGCCGGCCCGGAACCGCGGAGGGAAAAGCCTGAGGGCTGCCCTGCTGGTCGCGCGAGATCCGGCGCAGTTCCGCGGCGGCTGGCGCGACCCGGGGGGTGGCCTGTGGATCATCCCGGCGGCCGGGGAGGATGACCCGGAAATGCGGTGGCGCGGCAACCCGCGCCTGGCCGTGCCGCCGGCAGCGATGCACGCGGTGCGGCTGTACTACCGCAACAAGGGCGGCATGGCGCCGGGGCCGCTGCCGGATGCCGGTGGGGTCAATGACCAGGCGGCGTGGCTGATGACGGCCTTCGGGGTGCTGGCGGCGGTCGAGGCGGAGTGGGAGGAAGCGGCGAATGATCAGGATCGCCGCCACCGCCCCTGACATGAAGGCGCCGCTGCGTGCCGCCGAGGGCGAGATCCTCGGCGCCCTGAAAGCGGCGATCGCGGGCGGCACGGCATTCGCCTTGGCCGAGATGCGCGACGCCATTCGCGCCCGCACCACCAGTACCCGCCTGCCCAACATCATCGGCGCGAGGGTCTATCCCGAAGGCGCGCGCCTGGCGCGGGAACCGGCCGGCGAGATCGCGCCGCGCGGCCGCAAGGCGGAGATGATCCTGAAGCAGCTTGCCGAAGGCGCGGTCATCACCGTCCGCCGCAAGCGGGCCCTGGCCATCCCGGTGCACAACATGCGGGACGCGAACGGCGCGCTGCTGCCGCCCGCGGCCTTCCCGACGCTGATCTACATCCCGTCGAAGCAGCGCGACGGCGTGCATGTCGGGGTGCTGGCGCTGGCGACGAACCGCACCAAGCGCGGCGCCCTGCGTGCCGTCGATCGGCGCCGCCAGGCCGCCGCCAGCCGCAACCGAACGCAACCCGGCGTGGGGGAGGACTTCACCGTGATGTTCATCCTGGTCCGCTCCGTCCGCATCGCGCAGGCCTTCCGCCCCGACGACATCATGCGTCGGGCGGAGCAGAAGCTGCCCGGGCTGTTCGACACGGCGCTGGCGCAGCTGCGGGCGCCGCGCTGATGGCGCAGTCCTATACCTTCCGCCTGACCGCCGAGGGCCTCGACAAGTTCAAGGCCGACCTGACCGCGCTGGGTGCGGAGGGCGAGCGCGTCTTCAACGGGCTGCGCGCCGCGAGCCCGGCCCTGCAGACGGCGATGGAGCGGGCGGAGGTTGCGACCCAGCGCAGCACCCAGGCGCTGCGCGAGCACGCGGCGGTCAACGACAACGTCAACCGCGGCATGCAGGGGCTGGGGCAGACAGTCGGTCAGGCCGGCTTCCAGCTGCAGGACTTCGCGGTCCAGGTGCAGGCCGGCACGTCCTGGCTGACGGCGCTGTCGCAGCAGGGCAGCCAGTTCCTGGGCATCTTCGGCACGGGCGGCGCCATCGCCGGCGCCGTGCTGACCGTGGGGGCGCTGGCGGCGGGCTTCATCGACACCAGCAGCGCGACGGAGCGCGCGAAGAACGAGGCCGAAGCCTACAAGAAGAGCCTGGAAAGCCTGGCCGAGCTGATGGACAGCGCCTTCGAAAAGGCGCGCAAGCTGCGCGAGGAATCGGTCCAGAGCATCGTCGCCACGCAGCGGCGCATCGCGGAGGCCGAGACGCTGCGGGGCGAGCAGCTCGGCGCGACGATCATGCAGGTCGAGGATTCGCTGCGCGCGGCGCAGCAACAGCGGTCGGTCACGCCGCAGGGCGGCCTGGTCGGGCAGCGGCTGGACGCCAACATCGCCGACCTCGAGCGGCGGCTGGCGTCGCTGCGCGGTGACAGTGCCCGCACGACAGCGTCGGTCGGCGAATCCATGCGCATCATCCGCCAGGCGGAGAACGCCGGCGGAGAGAACCTGTTCTACTACGAGACCGGCAACGGCACCGTCTTCCCGATGGACGCGGTCGAAGGCCCGCTGGCACGGCTGCGGCAGCAGCAGGCGCGCGACGCGTCGCGCTCTGGCCGGGCAGGCCCGGCGCTGCCGGCGTACGGCCCCGGCATGGATGACTTCATCCGCAGCCAGCGGCAGATCTGGGGCGACGACGAAAAGACCGCGGCCGCGACATCGAAGGCGATCGCAGACGCGGAGAAGCGGCAGCAGCAGTCCTTCGATCGCACGGTGGAGCGCTACTCGGCCGACCTCGCCAAGGGCACCACCGACGCCCTGTTCGAGGGCTTCAGCAACGGCGCGAATTTCGCCACCACCATGGCCAGCACGCTGTCGCGCGCGCTGCGCACCGCGGTGGCTTCCGCCCTGGATGTGGAGCTGTTCCGGCCGCTGATCTCCGGCCTGCTGGGCGGCGGCACGGGCACGGCTGGCGGCGGTGCGCTGTCGGGCCTGACCGGGATGCTGGGGCTGAACGGCATCGGCGGGCAGATCAGCAGCGCCTTCGGCGGCAGCGGCCTTCTGTCCGGCGTGGGTTCTTCCGTCAGTGGCTTCCTGGGGACGCCGCTGTTCGGCAGTGGCGCCCTCTCCGGCGCCACGAACAGCGCACTCGATGCCCTCGGCGGGGCGTATGGGCCTGCGCTGCCGTCGTCCCTGGGGCTTGGCGGCCTGACGATCGGCAGTGCGATCGGGCAGGCTGGCCTCGGCTTCGGCGCGGGGTCGCTGGCGGGAAGCCTGGTGCAGAACCTGCGCGGCACGTCGGGGCCGGGTGCCAGCATCGGCGCTGCGATCGGCTCACTGGCGGGGCTGGCCTTTGGGCCACTCGGCGCCCTCGCGGGCGGCATCCTCGGCGGTGCTGGCGGCGGCCTGTTCGGCCCCACCCAGAAGGGCCTCGAATCCCGGTCCGGCGTCGCGGGCATCTACACCCTGGACAGCAACGGCTTCCTGAAGATCCAGGATGTCGGCGGCAAGCGCGGCGACACGGCGGGCTTCACCGCCGGCCTGCAGGCGCAGTTGACCGACATCAACACCGCCCTGCAATCGCGCGGCCTGGCGCTGGGCTATGGCGGCGGCGCGGCCTGGTCGGTCGGCACCGGCCCGGCCGCGGCGGGGCTGGCCAGCGGCGTCAACCCGAACAACTTCAGCAGCATGATCTGGGCGCCCGGCGGTGGGAATGTCGGGCAGGCCGTCGCCGCGCTGCGCGGCCAGGGCGCGGACTTCAACAGCGTGTTGTCCGGCGTCGACTGGGTGAAGCAGGTCTATGAACCAATGGTCGCCACCACGTCGGTCGCCGACCAGTTCCAGACCGCGATCGACAACGTCAACAGCAGCTTCGGTGCGATCATCGACCGCGCCACGCAGCTCGGCCTCGCCACCGATGCGCTGGTCCGCAAGCGGGACGAGGAAGTCGCTGCCATCGAAAAGCAGCGCAGCGCGCAGACCGACCTTACCAGCAGCCGCCTGACGGATACCGCGAACGGCCTGTTCTACGACCTGAGCTTCGGCGGCAATTCCTCCCTGGCGCCGGAATCGCAGTACTTCGCGGCGGTCAGCACGCTGCGCAAGGCGGGCTCCGCCCTGGCGGGCGGTGGAGAGGACGCGCTGAACCGCTACACCGGCCTGGCGCGCAGCGTGCTGCCGGTGGCGCGCGGCTTCCTCGGCACGTCCGAACGCTATGGCGACCTGGTTGCGGAGGTCTCCCGCACCCTGCGCGGGGCCGCGCCGGGTGCCGACCTGTCGCTCGCCTCCCTCCTCGAGGGCCAGGCCGGCGGCACCGACCGCCTGATCGAGATCACGGCCGCCTACGGCGCGCAGCAGGTCGATCTGCTGCGTGGCGTGAAAGCCGAAATCAGCGGCCTGTCCGCCCAGATCACCGGCATTCTCGCCCGCCTCGCGGCTTGAGCGGAGACATCCATGGCCATTCCCCAGTACCGCGGCAAGCAGACCACGGCCACGACCGGCACCGGCACCCTCACGCTGGATGCCGCCGCGGCGAACCTGCGCAGCATGCAGGTCGCGCTGGGGTCGTCTGCCGTGAAGGCGCGCTTCGTCATCAGCAGCGCCACCGGCTACGAGGTCTTCGTCGGCACCTATGACGGCGCCAGCCCGGGCACCATTACGCGCGATACGGTCATCGCCAGCAGCAACGCGGGGGCGCTGGTCAACTGGGGCGCAGGCACAAAGGACGTTTTCGTCCTGCCGGATTTCGACCGGCCCATCCTGTCCATCTCGGGCGGGACCACGCTGACGCTGGCGGATCTTGGCAATCTGGTCAGCGTCGCCGGCAGCGCCAGTGCCACCATCAACCTGCCGGCCATCGCCACCGTCCCGCCTGGTTCGGGGTTCGAGGTCGTGAACGGCGCGTCCTACGCGTCCGGCGCCATCGTGACGCTGGACCCGAGCGGGGCAGAGACCGTGAACGGCGCGACGACCGCGGTGATGGCGCCAGGCGAGCGCTGCACATTGTATCGCGTCGGGTCTGCATGGATCGCGGCGGGGCTCGGCACCGGGCTGGTGACGCTGCGCCGCCAGACCACAATCAGCAGCCAGACCGTCATCGACTTCGTCCTGCCGGCGGGATTCGAGGCCTTCCAGCTTCGCGCGCGCGGGCTGGCGGCGGCCAGCGGCACGCCGGGCTTGTACATGCGATTCAGCACCGACGGTGGCAGCACCTTCCTGGCCGGCGCATCGGACTACTACTGGGGCGCGTTGGACATCGAACCGGGGCCGGCTGCCCGTGCTGCCAGTTACTCGGGTTCCGAAATCCAGATCTGGTCAGCGATGCAATCGTCGCTGGCGCTCGGGCATAATGGCGTGATCGACATTGCGGGTGCGGCCGATGCGGCAATGTCGACGTCCGTCACCGCGCACCTTGGTTTCGCCCGCGCGGGCGTGGTGAACGCGCCGTCGCTGACCGGCGGCGCGACGCAGGCAAGCGCGGTGCACAACGCGGTGCGCCTGGTCATTTCCACATCCGTCGCGTTCAGGGATGGGGCGGTGGTCACACAGCTGGGGCTGCGCTGATGGAATTCGACGCGCCAGGCATGCTGGCGCCGGCGGAACTGCCAGCCGCGCTGATCTCGGCCTCTGACGCAGCCGGGCGGGCGCTGCTGGTCGCTGGTGGGCAGCCCGGCGCCGTCGTGCTGCTGCTGAACATCACCGCCCGCGGCATTTCCATCCTTGCCTTGGCGCTGTTCCTGGTGGCCGTGGCATGACGGTCTTCGCCGCCGGCTTCGACGCGCCCGGCATCTGGGCGCCGGCTGAACTGCCGGCCGGGTTGTTGGCGCCGCAGGGTACCCAGACCCTGCGCGTCGCAAGCTATCCCTACGGCTCGGCGGAATCGCGCGGCAGCAACGCGAGTGCACTCTATTGGCCGCCGCGAATCCTGTCCGATGTCGTCGTGCAGCAATCCGCCATCGACGCGGTGGGCATGGGCGGCGTGCTGGCGCTGTCGGCCGCCGATATCGAACTTGCGGATGGGGATGACTGGTCCGCCGCGCTGGACCGCTACGATACAGCCGTCGGTCGCGCCGCCACGCTGCGCCAGGTGGCCGCGCGCAACTCTCAGGCGACTGACCTGGGCACCCACTGGCTGGACGCGCCGACGGTCTTCGCCGGGGTGGTGCGCGCCATCCGCCGCGTCGGTGGGCAGCGTGCGCGGGTCTCTCTCGGCGACATCACGGACAGGCTGAACGCGCCGCTGCAGCCGACGCTGTACCAGGGCACTGGCAGCACGGAAGGCGATGCAGGCCTGAAGGGGCGCCCCAAGCCGGTTTGCCTGGGCCAATGTTTCAACGTTCCGGGCGTCTTCCTCGGCAACCTCGACCTTGGCGCCGGTAGCCTGCCGACCTATCAGGTGCACTGGCGGGCGGTGGAAGCGATCGACGCGGTGCGGATCCGCGGCGTGACGCAGACGCTGGTCGGAGGCACCCCCGTCACGGGGCAGGCGCGAACCTGGCTGGCGCAGGGCATGTTTCAGCTCGGCGCTTCCCCCGATGGCGAAGTCCGCGCGGATGTTCGTGGCGACAATACGCCAGCCTTTGCCAGCAGCACGCCGGCTGTGCTGGACCGGTTGCTGCAGTCGCTTGGCGCCCAGTACACGCTGGCGGAGCTGGACCAGGTCGCCTGGGCTGACGCGACCGTGGCGCTGCCCGGAGCGATCGGCTTCTTTCAGGGGCCGGAGCCCACCGGCGCCGCGCAAGCGGTGCAGTCCATCTGCGCCGGCGCGGGTTGCGTCGTCGCCGGCGGGCGCATCGGCCAGGTTCGCCTGTTCGATCCCATCGCCACCGGCGCCCCGCAATTCGACGTGCGCAGCGAATGGGTGATCGAGGCCGAGCCGATACCGCTGCCGCAGGCCTTGGCCCCGCTGCCGATCGCAGTGCGCGTCGCCTGGGGGCGCAACTGGGGCCCCTTCAGCGGCGTGGCGGGAAGTGTGGCGGCCGCGGACCGGCTGCGCCTTGAAGGAAGCGAGGTGCAGCTATCCCGCGTGGCCTGCCCTGGCAACCAGGCGCGCGTCGCGCTGCAGCGCAGCCTGGACCTGCCGGGCCTCTACTACGCGGAATCCGACGCCAATGCGCGGGCCAGCCTGATGGCAGCCTGGGCAGACACCGCACCACGGGCAATGCGGATCGTGACGGACCGCTACCTCGGGCAGGTGGATCTCGGGCACATCGGCCGTGTCACCTATCCGGCCTTCGGCCTGGCCGCCGGCTTCACCGGCGTGGTGATGGGCTGGCGTGAATCGCTGACCGCCCGGCGGGTGGAGTTCACTCTTGTCGGGGCAGGCTGATGCCGGGCGCATTCCTCTACCAGAACAGGATCCTGCAGGGGGTTGGGCTGACCAGCGGCTTCGCCACGGTCACGGGGCTGCCGCTGTCCAACCTGATCGACGACCAGCCGCGCACCCGCTCGCGCTTCATCGGCACCTCCGGCGCTGGAGGCTTCTATGCAAGCCTGAGGATCGATCTGCTGGCGCAGGTGACGGTCGGCTGCGTCGCGCTGGTATCGAGCACGCTCGACAGCACGCTGTCACCCGTCTTGGTGCGGGCGCGGCTGGCGACCGCCGACGCGACGGGGCTTGCGGGCGACGCCTGGGATACCGGAGCGATCCTGGCGCAGACGAGCGCCGCCGCGAACGGCAACGTCGTGCTGGTTCGCGGCGCGGGCGCCGCGACAGGGCGGTACATGCTGATCGAGGTAGGCGCCCATGCGCAGCAGGAAATCGACATCGGGCGCATCATCGCGGGACCGCTCTGGCTGCTGCAGCGCGCCCACGCCTATGGGATCGAGGAAGGGCGGTTGATGCTGGACCGCCGCGACCGCAACGCGTTGACCGGGGCGGAGTTCCCGCTGCCGGCGCTGCGCAACCCGCGGTACGCCGCCTTCACGCTGCCGGTGATGACCACCGCGGAGGCGCGGGGCGAGCATCGGACCATGCTCGCCACCATAGGCGCCGCCGGCGAGGTGCTGTGGATCCCGGACGTCGGGTTGAGCCAGTCGGAGCTGAACCTGAGGTCCCTGTGGGGCGCGCATGCCCAGCCGGGCGACCTGGCCGGCGCGGCGCGGACTGTGCTGCCGGTGCACGCGCGTAGCTTCCGCATCACCGAAAGGATCTGACCGATGGTCGATATCGTCGCGTCGGTCCGCTTCGGGCCGCGGGTGCTGTCGCGCGAGACGCGGGTGATCATCGGGTCATCCGTGCCGGTGACGCTGGAATTCCGCGACCGCGATGCGAACGACGCCGGCTATGCGGTTTCCGGTGTGGCGCTGGCGTTGACGCGGCCGGACGGAACCACCGTGTCGTGGAACCAGGCGGCGTTGACCGCCGGCGCGACCGGGGTCTGGACTGTCGTGGCGACGCCGTCGCAGCTCACCGGCCTCGGCGACCATCGCTTCGTGGCGAGCTGCTCGTCGCCGACGCCGGAAGCTGCCGCCGGCATCGTGCGCGTGCTGGCGGTGAACGACACCAGCATGGGCGATGGCGGCGCGGTGCCGGAAGGGTCGGCCGCGACGGCAGCCGCCGGCAGCGCGGCCAGCGCGGCATCGTCCGCCGCCTCCGCCAGCGCACTGGCGACCGCGAAGCAGGACAAGCTGGTCGCGGTGACCAAGATGGGTGCGCAGCTTGAGAACACGCGCCCGCGGGAGATCCTGGACCGGCACGGGGAGCGGCAGAACCTGCGCGACTGGTGGTCGGGCACGGGTGACGCGGCAGTCGCGTTCAATGCCCTGGCGGCGGAGGTTGCGGCGCGCGGCGGCGGCGTGATCGAATACGTGCCCGGCGACCGGCCCGTGATCGATACCGCCGATGTCGAGATCCCGATGGGCTGCGCGCTGCAGCCCGTGGGCTACGGCCGTCCGCGCGGCCAGGTCAAGGCTGCCGGGTCGGTGGAGACCGACTACACCCGCACCGACGCCGGCGCGCTGTTCGTGAAGAGCACCCGCACCGTGAAGGTGCGCGCGGGCGCCGCGGTGCGGGGCAACCAGATTCTGCGCCAGGGCCTGGGCAAGATCACGAACCTGACGACGGCGCTCAGCGAGGCCGCGGCGATGGCCGGCACCGCCCTGACCCTGGGCTATGGCGGGTCGGGCAACCGCAGCAACGATGTGGAGATCGCGCACAACCACTTCGTCGGGTTCGATCGCGCGATCGACGGCAAGAACATGCCGCGGCTGCTGATCGATGACCTGCGCGGCGACTGCCGCAACCCCGTGTATCTGGAAGACATCGGCAGCCTGCCATGGCTCGGGCGGATGCACTTCTTCCCGTTCCTGACGAACGGCGCGGAAGGCGGCGCGCTTGCGGGGCACACCATCACCGCGATCGGCGCAGGCACGGGCGGCCGGTTCCGCGTGACGATCGGCCCGGTGGACAGCGGGGAGAACGGCAACATCCCGACCGACTATCGCGCGCAGTTCCAGCACCTGATGGAGGTGAACGTCGCGGAGTGCACCGGCACGGGCGCGTCCGCGATCAACCGCCGCTGGAAGCTGTTCGATATCGGCAACAGCGCCGTGACGACGATCTGGGAGCTGGTGGCGCCCGCGAGCACGAGCGGCAGCACCGTCGAGGGGCCGTTGTTCAACGGCGGCCTGACCTACACGGCGTCACGCCTGTGGTCCTATCCCGGCAGGCGTAGCGGGACGGGGTTCTGGCTGAAAGACGTTGGCGGGCATTTGGGCCACGTCTACGCCAAGGGCTTCGATACCGGATACATCCTGGATAGCTGCACCATCGAATGGCAGTACCTGGAATACGAGGGCCAGGTGGAGCTCTGGGATGACCTCAACCGCGGCGTGCGGGTGCTGAATGCGAACCGTGGCCTGCGCGGGATGGGCGGCAGCATCAACAGCGCGGCGGAGCCGCTGTACTTCGACGCCCTGTGTTCCGGTGAATCGCGGCTGTTCGGCATGAACTTCGATGGCGGCCGGGACTGGTCGCTGTTCCAGGAAGGCGGGACGCTCGAGCTGCTGGGATGCGACTTCAGCAAGGGCCGGGGCACGGCTGCGTGGTATGCGCTGCTGGGCAATGGCGCCGTCGGGTTGGCTGTGCACGGCGACAACCTGGTCGACTTCGCTGCCCACCCGTCGAATACGGCGGCGAACCTGGCGAAGATCCGCCGATCGGTGACCGCGCCGATCGGCGCGCTGGGCGGCATCGTGCCCACGGTGCTGACGGCGACAACCACCGATGCGGCAAGCACGGCCCTGACCACCGGGGGCGGTGCGGCGGCGGGCACCGCCAGCGGCTTCGCCATCGCCGCGGATCGGCTGGCGCAGGGGCTGGCGATCACCGTGACGGCGCAGAGGACGAATGGCTCCGGCGCGGGGACCAACAGCGAGTGCGCGCTGTGGTCCCTTGCGCCGCTGTTGAGCCGCGGCGGGTCGGTAGGGTCCACCGTGATCGTGCGCGCGGGCGGGCTCGGGCCGCTCGCGCCGACCGAGTTCAACGATGCCGATGCGGGCGCCTGGCGCCTGACCCTGGCGACGAATGGCGCGGGGCTGGTCGTGAATGTGACCGGCGCCGCCGGCGCGACCATCGCGTGGCGCGCCGAAATCCTGGCCGTCCAGGCCGGCTAGCGCAGTGATTTCGCCCCCGCCCGGTTCCGACGGGCAGGGGCGCCGCCGGAGCGGACCTCCGGCCCGGGACGGCAGCCCCGGGGCCAGACGCGATGCGACACTGGCATGCGCCGCCACCCTCACGGGATCGCAGTTTCGTGAGGTCTAATCCATTTGGGCGAGAGGGCGCGATGCCGAGCGAACCAGGGGATGTGACGACGATGGCAGCACTGGCGGCGGCTGGCGGCGGCGTGGGCCGCATCCTGATGGCGCTACACGGCGGGGAGCGGAAGCCGCTGGCGCTGCTGATCGAAGCGGGGTTGGGGTGCCTGCTGGGCATCGTGACGGCCTCGGGCGTCGTCTATTTCGATAGCGGCCTGCAGGCGCCGGGCTGGCCCTATCTGATCGTGGGCGGGTTCGCCGGCTGCGCGGGGGCCATCGGCACGCGCATGCTGGACATCGTGACGGACGCGTTGCGGAAGCGGCTGGGCTGAGGCCGCCGCACCTCGACATCCCTCCATCCGATCCGGAGATGCAGCCCATGCTGCCGCTGATCCCCCTTGCCTTGACCCTCGCGCCGTCGCTCGCCCGCTGGCTTGGCGGCAACGACGCGGGCGCCGTGACGGCGCAGGTGGCCGAGGTGGCCCGCGCCGTCGTCGGCACGGACGATGCCGGCCAGGTCGCAGCGCGCATCGATGCCGATCCGTCCAAGCGCGCGGACTTGCAGGTAGAGCTGGCGCGCATCGCCGTGGAGTATGATGCGCGTGAGCATGAGGCGCGGGTGGAGGAGATGCGCGTGGCGGCTGCCGATCGCGCCAGTGCGCGGCAGATGGCGCAGAGCGGCAGCGCCCTGGCCTGGGGCGCGGCAACTGTCACGGGCCTGTCGTTCGCGCTGCTGGCGGCCGTGCTGGCATCACTGGTCTTTGCAGATATCCCGGCGGGGAACCGAGAGATCGTCAATATGCTGGCTGGGCTGATCGCCACCGCGTTCATCAGCGCCGTGACCTTCTGGGTCGGCAGCTCCGCCGGCAGCGCGGGAAAGAGCGGGCTGATGGGGGGCAGCGGCACCCTTCCTTTCGGGCAGGGGAGGGGGTAGCGGGCATGAGCCTCTGGGATCGTCTCTGGCGTCGCAGCCCGGCCGCGCCACCGCGGCCGCCCGCGCCGCCCAACGGGGCGGTGGCCAATGCGGCGCGCGACGCCGTCCTGGCCACCGCGATCAACCCGGCCCTGGGGTGGCTGTCCTTGCGCGCGGTGCCGGCGGACGACACGGCCCGGCTGATCCTGCTGGCGATCACGGGCCAAGAGGCCGACGCGAGGTTCCGGCGCCAGCATGGCAACGGGCCGGCACGCGGGCTGTGGCAATTCGAACGCGGCGGCGGAGTGGCGGGGGTCCTGGGCCATCGGGCCAGCATCGGCCTGGCAGGGGCGCTGTGCGCCTGGCGCGGGGTGCTGGCAGGATCCACGGAGGTGCATGCGGCGCTGGAGCACGACGACGTGCTGGCGGCGGGATTCGCGCGGCTGCTGCTATGGACCGATCCGAAGCCCCTCCCGGCCGATGAGGAAGGGGCATGGGCGCTATACCTGCGCACCTGGCGGCCGGGGGCCTACACGCGCGGAAGCGAGGCTGAGAGGGCCAGGCTGCGCGCGAAGTGGGGGGAGCAGTGGCGGCTGGCGCGGGAGGTGGTGCAGGGATAGCGGCGCCGGCCTTCAGGGCGGCAAGACGGCGCGGCTATGCGGCCCGGTGGGGAGACCTGCCGGGCCGTTTCGCGTTCGGGCGTTTCTAAGACTGCTGGCCCGGCCACGGCAGAGGCGGCAGCAGGATCGGCGTCCAGTGGGTGTGATAGCCGGGCCAGCCACTATCGCCCGGCGTGCCTGCGTAGGGCGGCTCCTCCACCGGAAACTTCCACCACAAGGCGGGGCCGCAATCGTCATGCCATTCGGCCAACGGGCGGGCTCGGTGCGGCCCGTAGCGATTCTGAACGCGCGCCATGTCGGCCTCCGGGGATTGCTGGATAATCAGGCTGCCCGGTCGAGCCGCTCGATTTCGGCAGTGAGCATTGCGGCGGCCCGGACCAGATCGCCACGCCTGTCGCCAGTGGTGAACGGGTCGTCGCCCCAGGGCGACAGCCAGGCGACGCAGTCCAACTTCTCGCTGCCATTGGCGGCGTAGCAGATTGCCGCCCGGGCCAGTTCGCCGTTGTCGTGGCCGTCGTCATGCTCGGCATCGAAGCCCTTCGCTTCCTGCCGGCGCCGCTCGGCGGCGATGTCATTCAGAGCCTTGCTCAAAGCGGCCTCCAAGCTGGGGGTTGTCAGACTTCAACGAGACGGTCGACGCGGGTGGCCATCTTCCACACCGCGCCCGCAAAATCCGCGTCCTGGCGCGCCACACGAAGCACCGTCGCCAGCAGGTCATCCTTCGCCATCTTGCGGAATGCCTTGGGGCGGGCCTGCTGCGTCATCCGCTCGCAAGCGGCGATCAGCCATCAGCGGCGCGCCACTTCGTCGTGGAACGCCTTCTCGATCTCCTGCGCTTCGTCGCTGCCGGGCTCGGCGCCGGCGGCCTTGATGCGCTCGGCCAGTTCGGCATTCAGCGCGGCCATCTCGGCGGCGGTGTAACCCTCAGTGTTGTCGGCGGAGTAGGTCATCGGGGTAGCTCCTTGTCTGTGCTTGCAGTTCTAAACGATATCGGTTATCCCGTCAATAGGCGATATCGCTTAATGAGGCTCGCTTGGCAGATTTTCCGATACCGGTTACGGCGGGGCGCATGGGAAGGCCCGCACTCGGCGTGAAGCCCACTGTCGTAAGGCTGAGCGAGACGGTGCGCGAGCGCATCGCTGCGCTGGTCGGCGCATCGGGCATGGCCGGCTTCATCCGTGAGGCGGTCGATGCCGAACTTACCAAGCGAGAGAAAGCGTCCGGCAAATCGTCCAAAAACCCTGCCCTTCCAATTGCCAAGCCGCCAGAATGACAGAGTGGCAATTGATGGCAGCAACGATTGGCCGACCCGGAAGTCATGGAGCCGACTGGCTGGCTGGTCGGCTACGCTCGCGTCAGCACCGAGGATCAGCACCTCACGCTGCAACTCGACGCGTTGACGAAATTCGGCGTCCCGGCCGAGAACATCCACACGGACCAGGCCAGCGGGGTGGACTTTTCCCGGCCCGGCTTTGTCGCTGCGATGAAGGATCTTCGGCCGGGCGACACGTTCGTCATATGGAAGCTGGACCGGCTGGGCCGCGATTTGTTGCAGCTACTTCGGACGGCGGAGCGGCTGCGCGAAAAGCAGGTGCGCCTGGTTGTGCTGACGGAGGCGATCGACACCTCGACGCCGATGGGCCGGTTCATGTTCGGCGTGATGGGCGCCTTCGCCCAGCTCGAGCGCGAGATGATCCAGGAGCGCACGCGCGCCGGCCTGCTGGCTGCCAAGGCCAGGGGCCGCGTCGGCGGCCGGCGCCCGACCTTCTCGGCCGAGGACTATGCCCAGGCGGCGCGGCTGACCCAGGACGAGGCCGAAGGCGGCGAGGGGCTGTCGGTGGCCCATGCCGCCAAGCGGCTCGGCATGTCGAAGTCCAGCCTGCACAAGTGGATGAAGGAGCAAGCCGATGCCGCAGGGGCCAGTGATCTCGACTGAGGGTGTCCAGCAAGGGACCAGGGATGTCTACAAGGAGGCGCGCGAGCTTGGCGGCATCATCCGCGATCTGCGGGCTCGCGTGGCCGCCTTGGAGGCGCGCACAGCCCGCGCGGGCGTGACAGAGCCGCCACGCGGCTGCGTTTGCCCGGCTGGGGCCGAGGCTACGTGCAAAGGGCTGGGTTGCCCGCGCAGGAGTTCCGCTTGCCATGACCGATGCAGTCCAGAAGACGACCTCGCCACGCACGTTGGAGGAAGTCATCGCCTCGCCGGGCTTTCAGGCGGCGTGGCGCGCGGTGGAGGCCAACTGCCTTGAGATCGCCCGCGTCGTGGTCGATGGCGAGGTCGGGGTGCCGGCCGGTGGCCTGTAAGATCGCGCAGCTTGCGCCGCCACCGCCCGCGAAAAGGTCGACGATCATCTCGTGGGGGAGGATCAAGCCGGCCACTCCCGATGCTCGCGGCCGTCGAGCAGCACACCGGCCGCCTTCTTGCCGACCCTGAACATCAGTGCTGGCCGCACGCCTTCCTGCGCACTGGGAACTCGACGCCATGGCTCCGGCACGGCCTCTCGGAAGTGCGCCCAATCGGGCCGATGCTGCCACTCCCCCACCTGCTTGAAGAAGAACGGCACGCCCGCCGCGGCGCACTGGTCGCGCAGGCTGCGGGACCAATCGGGGTGGCTCGGCCGCGCGTGCGGGCCGCTCTCGCC
>FRDC01001832.1_pt4 | contig 25043 bp, 24 predicted proteins | sample 1106171 | NCBI WGS metagenome assembly FRDC01 (sample SAMEA3930566, study PRJEB13176) | freshwater metagenome | biome: Drinking water system; feature: drinking water; material: water | place: Singapore | collected 2014-12-20 | reverse complement strand
AATCAAATTCTCAGTTTGGTCCCCAACTGAAATTCGAAAATATTCAGTAGCTGAAATCACTGCACCAGAAACATACGACGAAGACGGTATGGCAGTGCAAGGTGGATTGATGGATGGAAGATTGGGAACACTAGAGCCTGGACAAAAATGCCTCACATGCGGAAACACCGCAGCAAGATGTCCTGGTCACTTTGGTCATATAGAACTAGCAGAGCCAGTCTTGCACATTGCATTCATTGATAACATTCACAAATTATTGCTTGCAACATGTCGCTCTTGCTCTAGACTAAAGCTTCCGCAAGAAGACTTGGACAGCTATGCGCAAATTCTCAAAAAAGAAGCAGCATATACTATTATTTCACAAAAAAGAATTCCAGAAGAAATCCTAGACAAGGCAAAAAAAGCAAAAGAATGCCCACACTGCGGCAAGCCACAATATGACATGATATTTACAAAACCAACCATATTCATAGAAAAAACCGAAATCGGCGAACACAGATTATTACCAATTACCATACGTGAAAGATTTACACAAATCCGAGACGAAGACTTGCGATTACTAGGCTATGATCCAAACACTGCAAGACCAGAATGGTTCATCCTCCAAGTATTGCCAGTACCACCAGTAACAGTTAGACCATCAATCATCTTGGAGACAGGAATCAGATCAGAAGATGATCTGACACACAAAATGGTCGATATCATTCGTGTCAACCAAAGACTAAAGGAAAGCAAGGACGCAGGAACCCCACCACTAATTGTACAAGACCTAGTTGACCTATTACAGTATCACACAACTACATACTTTGATAACGAAGTTTCCGGAATTCCACAAGCTCACCACAGATCCGGCAGACCACTAAAGACACTAACACAACGACTCAAAGGAAAGGAAGGAAGATTCAGAGGCTCACTTTCTGGAAAAAGAGTAGACTTTTCCAGCAGAACTGTAATCTCGCCAGACCCAAGCCTTGATCTGTCCGAAGTTGGCGTGCCCGAAGCAGTAGCAAAGAAGTTAACAATTCCAGAAATCGTAACAGAATGGAACATTGAGCGAATGCGAGAACTAGTCATCAACGGACCAGACAAGTTCCCCGGCGTCAATTATATCGTAAGACCAGACGGCGTTAAAATCAGACTAGATTTCGTAGAGGACCGCTCTATAATCGCACAAAACCTAGAAGTCGGATATCTAGTTGAGCGACACCTAGCAGACGGCGACATTGTCATGTTTAACCGACAGCCATCACTGCACCAAATGTCAATTATGGCTCATTATGTTAGAGTATTGCCAGGAAAAACATTCAGACTGCACCCATCAGTATGCCCACCATACAACGCAGACTTTGATGGGGATGAAATGAACTTGCATGTCCCACAAAGCGAAGAAGCAAGAGCAGAAGCAATTCTTTTGATGAGAGTTCAAGACCAACTGATCTCACCAAGATACGGCGGACCAATCATTGGAGGCCTTAGAGACTTTATCACTGGTTCATATCTCCTAACAAAAGACGATACATTCCTTACGCCACAAGAATTTGCAAACTATGCAATGCTTGGTGGATACGAGGGAGCATTCCCAGAGCCAGCATCAAAGGGCAAAGATGGCCCACTGTACAGCGGCAAACAGCTATTCTCATTATTCCTGCCAACTGACTTTAACTTTGTAATTACCTCAAAGTGGTCCAAGGGAACAAAAGGAACACAAAAAGACGTTGTAATCAAAAACGGTCAGCTAATCAGCGGTGTAATTGACAAGGCATCAATTGGAGCAGAAGAGCCAGAAAGTGTTTTGCACAGAATTGCAAAAGACTATGGCAACGCTACAGCAAAGAAATTCCTCAACTCTGTACTGATAGTGGCAAAGCAATTCATCACTCACTATGGATTCAGCTACGGCTATGCAGACTTGGAACTATCTGACAAGGTAAAATCCGACATTCACGCAGGAATCGACGAATCCTACAATACTGTTTATGATCTTATTTCGCAGGCAAAGAAAGGCACACTAAAGCTAACTAGAGGTCTGTCAGCAGATGAGGCATTAGAGGCCTATATTGTAAATGAATTATCAAAGGCAAGAGACAAGGCAGGCAACACAGCAGACCAACAGCTAGAGAAAAACAATGCAGCTAGAATCATGGCAACAACTGGTGCTAGAGGATCATCACTAAACATAGGCCAGATGGCAGGAGCCCTTGGTCAGCAATCAATTCGTGGTAATAGACTAAACAAAGGCTACAACAACCGTGCATTGCCGCACTTTAAGGAAAATGATGACAACCCAGATGCACACGGATTTGTAAAATCAAACTATAGAGACGGACTGTCCACAATAGAGTTCTTTTTCCACGCAATGGGAGGAAGAGAGGGGCTAGTCGACACTGCAGTCAGAACCCAGCAATCTGGTTACATGCAAAGAAGACTGGTAAACGCACTAGAACACATCAAGCTAGAATATGACAACACAGTTCGAGACCCACACGGCCACATCATCCAGTTCCTGTATGGAGAAGATGGAATAGATGTTGCAAAGTCCGACCACGGTGAGGCATTTAACATCAATAGACTAATCGAATCAGAAACTATTGTTGATTCTGGCAAAAAAGTATCAAAGGAAGAAGCAGAAGATCTGCTCAAAAAATACACCAAAGTCTTCAACCCAAGACTGACCAGCCTAGTAGAAGAAGCAATTTTGCATTCAAAATTATCCAAAGAGGGAACTGACAAAGTGCTCAAAAAAGCACTTGACTTGTACCACAAGGCAAAAGCAGAACCAGGACAAGCAGTGGGAATTGTCACTGCTCAATCAATTGGTGAGCCAGGAACTCAGATGACACTTAGAACCTTCCACTTTGCAGGAATTAGAGAACGAAACGTAACCCTAGGTTTGCCAAGACTAATTGAGCTAGTAGATGCAAGAAAGAAGCCAGTAACACCAACTATGGATATCTACTTGGAAGAAAAATACAAAAAATCTAGAGAAAAGGCAATCGAAGTTGCAAGAAACACACTGCAAACCAAAGTCTCTGCACTAATTGAAAGCGCAGACACTGACTATGCAACACAGATTACACTGGAGCTAAGCTCAGTTGCTCTATCACAGCGAGGTTGCACAGTAGAAGAAGTAGAGGCAGCATTATCATCAAACAAGAAATTCAAGCATGAAACAAGTGGCAACACAATAACACTAACACTGGCAGAAGAATCTGATGCGCCAACAGTAATTGCAATTAGAAACAAAGTACTAAATACAATAGTAAAAGGTGTGCCAGACATTACGCGTGTCACAGTTGCACAAAAAGACGAAGAATGGGTTATTCAGACGACTGGTTCCAATCTAGCTAAAGTACTTGAAATTGACGGCATTGACAAAAGAAATGTCAGAACAAACAATGTCTTTGAGATTGCTGCAACACTTGGAATTGAGGCAGCAAGAAACGCACTAATCAACGAATTATCCACAACACTAGAAGATCAAGGACTAGAAGTTGATTCCAGATACATCATGCTAGTATCAGACATGATGTGTTCTCGTGGATACTTGCAGCAAATTGGTCGTCATGGTATAGCTGGAACCAAGGATTCGGTTTTGGCAAGAGCGGCATTTGAAATCACAGTTCCAACAATAGCAGAAGCAGCATTGACTGGAGAAATCGAGGAGCTCAAAGGAGTAACAGAGAACGTAATTGTTGGCTCTAACATCCCAGTAGGCTCTGGAACAGTAGACTTGTACATGCAAGTCTCCAAGAACTAATCATTAGTTATCTTCAAAAGCCAGCTCTGTTCTGTTATGAGTAATTGCTAGCATTATTTCTGATATCGTTGTTATTGCCTGCAGCATTTGCAGAGCCAATACCAGACTATGACAAGCCATATGCACCGATTTATTTTGATAAAAAAGTGTACAGCTGGACTGACAAGGTCAGAATAACAATTGCAGCGCCTGCATGGAATGCAAACGAATACGGAATTGACTCCATTGGAAACGATGCAGATCATCCGGTGAAAATCTCGACATCATCAAAGAACTTGGACATGTACGAGCTAACAGAAACTTCGCCAAACAGTGGAGTATTTGCAGGAGAAATAACACTGAGTGGATTTGCGCATGACGCGGACGGTGATGGAGACAATGACATTACACCTAGAACTAGTGGCAATGGCCCAACAAATGGGTTTTTGGAAGCACAGCGAGATGACGGCCTTACAATATCATTTGAATTTGCAGAAGGAGTCGTGGTGACAAAATCTGCCAAAGTAAGCTGGAATGTTGGCGAGGTACAATTTTCAAATCCAAACTATTTGCAAGATGATACCATAATCATACAAGTAGTAGATCCTGACATGAATCTAAATCCAGAAACCATTGACGATGTTGAAATTGATGTGTATTCTGATTCGGATTCATCTGGTATAACAGTTGTTGCAACAGAAACGGATGACGAATCTGGAATCTTTGAGGCAGAAATAATCCTAACACCAAACGATGATTCTAGCGGAAACAGACTGCGTGCATTGCCCACTGACACTATCACTGCAATTTACAAGGACAGAACCCTGCCAAAACCGTATTCTACACAAGATGAGCTTGATATAATTTCAAAATCACTAATTGATTCTGATTCTTCTGCAACTGAGAGGATCGCAATTGACCAAATCTATTTGGCAGACTCGCAAGGAAACCAAATTGAATTCCCACAACGAAACAAGCAAGTCCAAATCATAACAAAAATCCAAAACATGCAGGGATACGGTCAAGACTTTACCAACATTATACAAATTACCGACAAGGCAGGAACAATAGTATCGCTTTCTTGGATTGCAGGTACATTAAATGAATCACAGGAATTTGAGATATCGCAGTCTTGGATGCCAAAGAATCCTGGTCAGTACACCATTGAGACGTTTGTGTGGAAGTCCCTTGATAATGCCTCACCATTATCTCAAACACAAACACAAATTGTCACTGTACAGTAGTATGGTATTGCCCAAGAATCTTATACTGATTTGATGTTGTGGAATTATGGCTAAAACAGCACTGTCGCTATTGACAGTAAGCGTTTTGTTGTCTGCCGCATTTTTTGCCTCGTTTGCAATGCAAACAGTTGATGCCGAAAAGGCAAAGGGTTCCCCACAATCACAGGGAGCAAAAGCCTATGGCTCAAAGTCAAAAATCTGCGGTGACAAGTTGTGCAAAGATGCAAACAAGTCACAAAAAGCAAAGCCTGGCGCATGCACCAAAGAATTCATGCCAGTTTGCGGAGTAGATGGAATAACATATGGTAACATGTGCATGCTAAAAGCTCAAGGGATGGGGCTTGCACACAAAGGAGAATGCAAATCCATGGAAAAACCAACTGACGCAAAACCAATGCACAAGTATGGTGTAACATCCAAGACAGTCACATCTGTAACTGATCCAGGCCTAGGCCACGAATCACACCAGCTTGCCATTATCTTGCCGCCAACGGACAAGATCTACAAGGGTACTCTGACATATTCTGCATCCGAGCCAGTCCAGCTAGTATCACTCACTGGACCACTGGCAGAGGGCGAGGATAAGGGCCAGCCAATATGGACACCAGACGGCACAACAAAATTCGCATTAACAATAGTAGACCCACAGGTAACATCTGGAAGCTGGAGCTTTGCAGGAAATGCTCTGGCAGTTCACACAAAGAAAACTGAGCCATTCACAGTAAGCTACACTGTCAGTTACATGGAAAAGGAAACAACTGACACAGTAAAGACTGGAACCATGACTTCTGCTACTGATCCTGGAATAGGACACGAATCGCACCAGCTTGCAGTAATTTTGGCACCATCTGAAAAACCATACAGCGGACTGCTCACGTATTCCGCATCAGAGCCAATCCAAGTCATAGCACTGCACGGACCTCTAGCAGAAGGCGAAGCTAAAGGTCAGCCAATCTGGACACCAGACGGCAAGACCAAATTCGCACTGACTATAGTGGATACGCAAACAACATCTGGAACTTGGAGCTTTGCAGGAAATGCTTTGGCAGTTCACACCAAAAACGCAGAACCATTTACTGTCAGCTATACTGTAGTTGCATCTCAGTAACTTTCTTTTCTTATTTTTAATTAAAATTGCAAAACTGCACGTTTGATCAATTTGCCTAGTGATAAATCTATAAAGGAGCGATTTCGAATCGTGATTACAAATGGGAAAACTCTTAGAAAAAGCACTCAAGGACGCACTGTCTGATAACAAGTGCATATTGGGTGAAAAGCAAGTAGTGCAGTCAATTAAGAACGCAAAGCTAGTTGTTATTTCAAAATCGCTTTCCGAAGACGCACTTGAAAAACTCCAAGACTCGGCAAAAAATGAAAAAGTCTCCACACTTCAATTTGATGGAACATCAGTAGCACTTGGAAAATTATGTGGTTTACAGTTTAGAGTTTCCGCAGCATCACTAACATCAATTGCCGATTCAAACATCAAGGCAATACTAAAAGAAGAATCAAAATGAAATCAACCTCTCAAAGTTTAAATGAGCCCCATCTCGGTTTGAGATAATCCGTCGATATGCCACAAACAATCAAACTAACAACTGATCAAATGCGATTAATCTCGCTTTTTCAAAACGTTACCGGCGCATCTGCGCGTGATTGTGTGGAAGACGAAAAGCAAAACCGAGTTATCTTTGTAGTAAATGAGGGCAAGATGGGCCTAGCGATAGGAAAAGGCGGCGCCCACATTAGAAACCTGCAAAACATTGTAAAAAAGAACGTAGAACTAGTTGAATATTCTGATGATCCTGTCACATTCTTGAAAAACATGCTAAACCCAAAACTTGTAACCGAAGTCAAAATGAACAAACGCCTTGATGGCTCCATGCAGGCTATTGTATTGGTGGATGCCAAAAAGAAGGGAATCGTAGTTGGACGAGAGGGCAGAAATGCCGAAAAGGCAAGACTGCTGGCAAAACGCTACTTTGAGATTACAAGCGTTTTAATTAACAGTCCAGACAAAATGATGGAGTGATAGTATGGCAAAGTCACCACTAGGACTATTCGCAGGACGTGTACTAAAATCAAAACGCAAGCGACAACGCTGGCAAATTGGTACCTACAAGCGAAGACTGCTAGGACTTAACATAAAGGCAAACCCGCTAGGGGGCTCTCCTCAAGCAAGAGGAATCGTACTAGAAAAAGTAGGAGTGGAGGCAAAGCAGCCAAACTCTGCAGTTCGAAAATGTGTCAGAGTGCAATTAATCAAAAACGGAAAAACAGTTACAGCATTTTTGCCACGAGACGGCGCAATGAACTTTATTGACGAACATGACGAAGTCCACGTAGAGGGAATGGGTGCAACACAAGGTGGTGCAATGGGAGACATTCCTGGTGTGAGATTCAAGGTTTTCAAAGTTAACGGAACTTCATTACGAGAGCTAGTCCGCGGAAGAAAAGAAAAACCAAGGAGATAATACCGTATGGCCGAAACTCAAAACCTTTTGTTATTTAGAAAATGGGATTTATCTGGCGTTGAAATCAAAGACCCAGGATTAAAGACAGTAATTTCTCTGCGCAAAGTAATCTACCCACACACATTTGGCTCATCAGCATTAAAGAAATTCAACAAGGCCGAAGTAAACATTGTAGAGCGACTGGCAAACAAGCTCATGCACTTTGGCAAAAAATATGCAAAAAACACAGGCAGAATGGGCGGCAAAAAGGCAAGAACAATGAACACTGTCAAAGCTGCACTTGAAATCATACACCTAAAGACTGGCAAAAACCCAGTAGAAGTACTAGTTCGCGCAATTGAACATTCATCACCAAACGAAGACACTACACGTATAGTGTATGGTGGTACTGCATACCATGTATCAGTTGATGTCTCACCACTAAGACGAGTTGACTTGGCATTGCGATTCATCTCTGATGGCGTAAAGGAATCATCATTTTCAAATCCAAAATCAATGGAAGAATATCTTAGCAGAGCACCTAATTGCAGCAGCTGCAAACGATGCGGCAGCTCCTTCTGTTAAGAAAAAGAACGAATTGGAAAGAGTAGCTCAAGCATCCAGATAGTAAAATTATATTGTAAAAGTAGCCCGAGGCAGATTCGAACTGCCGTCTCGGCGTATCCTCTCTAATGATCCAGAGCGCCGAATCCTTAACCTGAAAATTCATTTGGCCGCTAGACTATCGGGCTACTGAAAAAACCACGAAGGCCTAGCAATATAAGATTTCTATTTGACACGGACTTCTTTGATTGCAGTTGCATAATCGCATTCTGCCTTTAATCTCATGTATGGTATTAGCCTATAGTGAATTGAATACAGATCATTTTCTTTGAATAAAATATTTTTTTGCAATAATGATACCAGCCCTCTTGATGACACCGATAATGGAATGTTTTTGGCATTGCAGATCTCGTCTCGTTTTTTTTGATACTGCAATAGAGTAAATGATACCTCGTTTAGCTCCAAAATTAAAGGCCAGACAATTTCCTTCCAGACAAATCTGCGGTTTTCAGTCCCTGATGCGTACTTGCCTTTCTCACTCAAATTATTAATAATCTGCACAAATTAGTTATAACTGCATTTGTCGTATTCGCACATTTCTGAATCACTGGACTTGCTGAAGAAAAACTGGGAGATTGACCCAATACTAGTTGATTTTATGCTTGGACAAAGAAGCGATGTTACAGACCACGCAGTTAAGGTAGGCCAAGTCGTATTTCACATTCCGTATATTTCTGGTGAGAAAAAATTCATTTTATGGAAATGCTACTGGCCTGACTGCCACAACTGTTGTGAGAGACAGGGAAGGCTACCTCTGACATCAGATGATCTAATTACTATAGGCAAGGGTTTGAAATATCAAAAAACATCCGACTTTGTCAAAAACGAAACAATAACTGCGACCTGGCTGGAATCAGGACCTTCTGGCAATGATGTACTGATGACATCTGTTAATCTCAAAAGAAAAGAAAATGAAACAGAGGCGGACGATGGTACCCACATTCGATGCAGGTTCCTAGATGACAAGGGAGCGTGTTCTATGCATCCTAATCGACCGGGTGTATGCTATCTGTATCCATTTTCCACATGGCTTGAAAACGAAAACGGACGTGCACGGGTGCACTCTACATACCAGTTTACCGGCGACTGTCCTGGGTTTTACCTTGCTGATACCCTTGATGCCATGAAGGAGACTTTGAAAGAATATTCGCAGTCAATATACGAGTATAACATGAAATACACTCGGACTGTACGCGAAGGGTATAGTCTTGCAAGCTTTGTCTAGATTAACAAAATCTCTTGCGTGGCAAAGTAATTTTGACTATATCCTAGAATAATGCATAATCAAAAACACACCTAGGAATTGTCAGGAATTGAAGTAATCGGGGATTTGGGATACTTGCTGCTATTTTCGGCAGCAATTGGAATAATTGCGTATTTGCTAAAGCAGCCCCTTGTTTTGGGGTTTTTAGTAGCAGGAATCTTGATTGGCCCATTTGGTCCCTTTAGCCTAATCAAAGACACCAGCATGCTGAATAATTTTTCAGACATTGCCATTGTGTTATTGTTGTTTGGGGTGGGCCTTACCTTTCCAATATCACATCTCAGATCCATTGGAAAACTAGGTGCAGTAATTGCTATAGTGGAAGTATTGGCAATGCTTGGAATTGGGTTTGGCCTGGGCTCTTTGTTTGGCTGGTCTGTAATTGATTCAATGTTTTTGGGTGCTGCAATTTCTATTAGCTCTACTGCTATTATAGTAAAAGTATTGGAGGAAATGAACGTAATAGAAGAGCCGTCATCTCTTCTGATAATAGGAGTATTGGTAATTGAGGATTTGATTGCAGCTGTTTTGATTTCTACTTTGCATTCTTCTATTCTTGCAGGTGGATTTGGCATTGATCAAATGTTTTGGAAAATAGCTGAAATTGGAATATTCATTGGTGGAACGGTGGTATTGGGTTGTCTTGGAATGCCGCGGGTGTTTTCGTTATTGTCTAATTTGCAAAGATACGAGTTTACTATTCTGGTTGCACTGGGTCTTGCGTTTGGCCTGTCGTTTTTGTCGTACGAGCTAGGATTTTCAGCTGCTACTGGTGCATTTTTGGCAGGCGTTATCTTGGCAGGCTCTAAATTCTCCGAAGATATTACCAATTTGATTACGCCTATTCGTGAGGTCTTTACTGCGATATTTTTTGTAACAATTGGCGCTCTGATGAATGTCAGTATAATTGCGGAATATTGGCTGCCTATTTTGATAATTACAATAGTTACAATAGTTGGCAAGACTGCGTCTGTGTATTTGGGGGTGCGTCTGTTCCAGCTTGGGCCAAGCAATGCAATGGGAATTGGGTTATCAATGGCGCAGCTAGGCGAGTTTTCATTTATTGTACTAATGGTAGGCCAAGACTTGGGTGTTACCAGCTCTTTCTTGTTCCCAATAGTTGGCATGGTAGTTGTGTTGACTACGGTATTGGCTCCGATCTTGATCAAAAGGGGAACTAAGATGCTGGTTGCGTATTAAATATTAAATTAAAGATGTTATTTCTGCTGTTCCGTTTATGATTGATATCAATAATCCTAATGTAAACACAGATGAAAATCCTGCCAAAAATGTTGGTAAATGTGCATTTGGTATAATTCTTACGTAGTATAGTATTTCGCTTATGAGTGTGAGTATTATTGCAGCTATTGCAGTGTATGTGTAAAATGTTTGAAGGAATACTCTGTATGCAAGATCATCAGACCAACCAAGCATGAGATTATTTCCTACCTTAAACAAACTAAATGGAAATATGTCGTATACTGCCTGATTAAACTCCCATATGGAACTGAAAAAATTTATCATAATGTAGAATACTAATCCCAAAATTGTACCAAGAAAAAATTCTAACTGTTCTATTTTTTCTACCATGACTAGGCTTTTGCGACCTTCATCAAGTCACGCATATGAATTTCCATTCCAAATCTCTGCTCATTTTTCTTCATGTATCTGAATATGGAGATCAAATCTACAATACTTCTAATGGCTGAAAACTTACCGTGCATTTTAGCACGAACAAAATTGAGGACTTTGCCATAAATTGCAAAATATTCCAGAACTTCCTCTCTATATTTTGGTAAATTGTTCATATTTCTAACAAAAATGTCTGCGCAGATCATGCTGGGAATGATTCCCTCACCAAGTAACGGATACACAGTACCAATCGATTCGCCAACGCCGACTACTTTGCCATGGTAAAATGGCTCACACATATTTGGAGTGGCCAGTCTAATTGGACGGCCAACTGTCTTGGTAATTTTTCCACCATATTTTTTGAAAAACTCGTCAGTTTCCTCCACATGGTTTTTCTTGTAATCACCGGCTCCAATGTGGGCCATATTGTCATTTAGTGGGAAATACCAGAAATATCCAGTCATTTTTGCAAACGGTTTTACAAAGAAATCATCAATTGGGACCTTTTCATCATATTGAATCTTGTACTGATATGTTGGCAGGAAAAAGTCTTTTTCTATTTTTGGCAAGTAACCACGATAAAATCCAGTACAATCAACTATCATATCGTATTCTTTTTCCAAGTCTTCTAGCTTTGGCGAAACACCATAGTGTATTTTGACGCCTTCTGACATTTTTTTAATGAGTCCAATTTTGTCAAATGTCACCAAACCTTTTAGCTTGATGTCAAAACGCTCGTTGTTGTTCATGTCAATGTGCATGTCTTTTCCATGGTGTATGATAAAATCATCAAAGTTGATTCCGGACTTTGCACACAATTCCCTCATTTCGTTTGCCGACGTGCCCCATGCGCAAATGGAATCGTGGTTTTCTTCAGTCATGCGCTCATAACCCACTACTTCGTGGTCTTTTTTGAGCCTGGACACCAAGTATCCGCCGGCAACCCCGATTCCTACTACGGCTATTTTCATCGAGTTGAAATTTTCTTTGCTCTAATAAATAGAATGTGAGAAAAGCCGGTTCTTGGCAGCAGTTATTCTATGTATAATGCCGGCTTGAATGGGCGCGCCATTTTCGCCTTGTTTTTTGGATCAAACTTGGCCGAATCCGATTCTGCAAATACCTTCAAGTCTACTGCGAATTCTTTTTTGACCAAACTTGAAAGCTCTGCTGATAACACTAGAGTTTCATTGATTGGCACCAAATTTGCCCTAATCTGCCTCATCTCTTCTGGTTCTGCAAGAATTGCGTTTACTGATTTTTTGACAAAATCTGGGTCTTTTTTGATGTTTTCAGTTTCTGGGTTTGAAATCAAGTCTTTGATTATGCTGCCAATGTTTGTCTGGCCAGATATTACAGCCTGAGCAATTTTGCCAAACGCCTTGACTTTCCAAGAATCTGCAGTGTATAGTATGATTTTTTGTGGCGTAATTTTGGTAACCTTGAGAACATTTTTGATGTCTTCCAGTGTAGATTGAAGCAATTCCTCTGACTGTATTGCATTTTGATCTATGGTACCGTCTAGTTTTGGCCAAGCTGATCTAGAGACAAGGCCAGAATTTCCTAGTCTTTCCCACATTTCTTCTGTAATATGTGGTGCAAATGGTGATAACATCGCAACTCGGATGCTGAGTATTTCGTGCAAAATTCCTGAAATGTCTGTCCTATTTTTTGCCTCTGCTCTTTTTAGGTACCACTGTAAATCCGATTCAAAGCTAAACAAAATGTGGTGCAAGGCTTCTCGCAGTCTCATTTTTTCGAGTGCGCCGGTTGTCTGTGTTATCAAATGGTCTAGTCTGCCAAGGATCCACTTGTCCTCTGATTGTAGTATAGAAGGCATCCCAGGCTTGTATTTGGCACAATCTTCGTAGATTGCCTCTAGCTTACTCTTGATTGTATTTACTGATTCCAGATTAAAATCAGCATCTTGGAGTAGTTCCGCAGAAATTATTATTGCCAGTCGGATTGGATCAGCACCATAATCCTGGATTGCCTTTCGTAATGGAATGATGTTTCCCATGGATTTTGACATTTTTTTGCCGTCCATCAGAACAGAACCGTTTACTACGATTTGTTTTGGCCATAATTGTTCTGGAAATATTGCAACATGATTTAGTACAAAAAATGTCAGATGGTTTGGAACCAGGTCTCTTCCTGAATGCCTCGCATCAACTGGATAAAAGTATGCAAAGTCAGCTCTAATCTTTTTTAGAATGTTCTCTGGCACTTTACATCTGGCAGAAACTTGGACCGCATCACCGTTTCCATAAAACACAAATTCGAAAAACTCGTCCGACAAGCTATCTGCGGATAATTCCTTAGAGTTGACGTATTTTGCCAAAATGTAATATGCCATGTAAATTACAGAATCTGACAAACTTTCAACTATCCAGCCCTGATCCCATGGAAGCTTTGTTCCAAGGCCGTGCTGTCTTGCACATGCCCTTTGCCTTAGCCATCCAACAACATAGTTGAATTCCGTTCTGATTTCACTTGGCAGAACACTCATTTTTTCAAAACACTGGTTTGTCTTGTCTTTCCAAGACTGGTCTAGATAATTCAAAAACCACTGATTGTTTAGTAATTTGACAACACATTCTGCTCCGCACCTGCATCGAACTGGACCATTGTTAAGTTCCAGCAAAATGTCAGAATTTTTGGATTCTGCAAGCCAGGCCTTGATGGTGTCTTTGGCTTCTGAAACCTTGAGGCCTGTAAACTTGCCCGTGTTCTGCTTTAGCACACCAGAGTAGAATTCCTTGGAATAGACCTCGTTTGTAGCCTCGTCTAGTTTTGGATCGTCTTGGTCTTTGATGCCAAGTTTTTCCACAATTTCCTTTGCAGGAATCTCTCCAAATTCTTCAGTCTTGATGATAGAAATTGGTTCTATTTTGATGTTGGAATCTTTTTTCTGGTAATCCACCAATGCTTGATAGTCAAATGGTGCATGAGCTGGAACTGACATTACTATTCCAGTTCCGGTTTGTGATTCGACAAAGCTGGCTGGCAAGATTGGTACCTTTTTGTCCAGTATGCTTACTTGTTTTCCAACAAATTCTGCGCCAGAAATTTCTGCAACTAGAGTTATTGTTTTATTTAGAAATTCAAGCTTTCTTGCACATTCCTGACTGACAAGCCAGGTCTCATCGTTTACCTTGACTTTGTGGTATTTTATTTGCGGATTTATCCAAAGGTTTGTTACACCAAATATTGTCTCAGGCCTAAGTGTGGCAGTTGGAATTATCATATCGTCTAAATGGAATTTTACCAAAATGTACTCGGTAAAGTCTGGCTCTACATCACCTAGTGTATCGTGTTGTGATACTGGGTTTTGGTCCTTTGGACACCAGCCGACAGGGTGAGAGCCCTGCACCACATAGTTTAGTGATTTTAGTTTTCTAAACTGCCACTCGATGAATTTTTTGTATACTGGATCTATGGTGGTGAATTCTCTTCTCCAGTCAATGGAATAACCCATCTCTATCATTCCCTGCTTGATCTCTTCGTGGAAATAATCGGCTATCTTGACTGGCTCGACAAATTCCTTGATTGTACTTGGTGGGACATGGTATAGTTTTTCAAAATTCTCGATTAGCTCCTTATCGCCTTCTTGGACGCGCTTTGCCATGCCCAAAATAGGCGTACCAGTATAGTGAAACCCCATTGGAAATAGCGTATTGTAGCCATTCATGCGCAAAAATCGTGCGTGAACATCAGCCAAAGTGTATGTTCTGCCATGGCCAATGTGCTGTGGAGAATTTGGATACGGATATGCAACTGTGATGAATTTTTTTGGCCTCGAATCCGGCTCTATTTCAAATTCTTTTTGAGCTTCCCATCTGGAGCGCCACTTTATTTCAATATCATTCCATGGAATCATACATTCACTGTCTTTTTGACTAATAGTTCAGCATGCGATAATGCCTCTGAGATCTTGGTTATGTCTTTTCCGCCACCTTGGCCAAACCTTGCATCTCCTCCGCCAGATCCGCCAAGCTTTGATGATAATTCCTTGACCATGTCTCCTGCCTTGAACTGGGCTTGCTCTCCGGCAAATACTATAATTCGGATTCCAGATCCCCTGACAAGCAATGCGCAATACAACAAGCTAGGGTCTTGCTTTATTGCGTCCTCACCAACTGCAATGTGAAATTCCTCATCTAGCTCTTCATCTATTGTGTGGTAGAATTTCACGGGGCCAAGCTTTTTGGCAGATTCTATTGCTTGTTTTGCAACTGTACTACTTGTTCTCTTTATGAGTTGCTTTAGCTTTTTCTTGGCAGCCTCTGAATCAGTCATTGCATGCTCGAACGATTTTACCAGCTTTTCTCGATTGGAGCCAAGTGATTTTATTATTGTCATAATATCGCCTTCTTGCTTTTGCACAAAGTCAATTGCGGCCTGGCCCGAAACAAACTCTAGTCGTATTACTCCATCTTGGATTCTTTCCGACTTTGTAATTTTGATTATGCCAAGCTCGCCTGTTCGCTTGACGTGGGTTCCACCACATGCTTCCACATCAAAATCCTCGATTTTGACTATACGAACTGCCTTTACAGGCACGACACCACCTTGATAAATCCTAAATCCAAATTGTTGCTCTGCCTGGCCACGCTCGTATTCCTGGATGGTAACTGGAAGATTTTTTTGGATAATTCCATTTGCAAAGTTTTCAATTTTTCTGACCTCATCATCTGACAGACTAGAGTGATGTGTGATGTCTATTCTACCATAGTCTTTTTCCTTGAATGCTGAGTGCTGCCAGACCCAAGAGCCCAAAACGTTTCTTGCAGACGAGTTTACTACATGTGTGCTGGTGTGGTGCTTTGTGATATTTGCACGCCTTGCTTCTTCGATTTCACATGATACTGTTTGGCCTTCCTTTGGAGCTGCACCCTTGATTTCATGTAATACAACATTGCCATGTTTTGTCACATCGATTACGTCTTGGCCGTTGATTTTACCGTGGTCTGGTTCCTGTCCGCCGCCCCTTGCATAAAATGAGGTCCTATCCAATACTATGAATTTATTTTTCAAAACCCGTAAAACCTTGGCATCAAATTTGACTGGGTCGTCTTTGTAAAATAGCAAGTCAGTTTCCGCAATTCCAGCCAAGTCAAATTCCTCTGTCGCCTTTTTCTTTTCAGACTGGTGCAGATCAGACAGCTTGGTGTAAAAGCTGTCAGGAATCTCTGATATTACATCATATTCTTTGAGATAGTCCGGCGTTACGCCGTCTGATTCGTATAGTCGAATCATGTCATCTACGTTTAATGCCTTTTTCTGTGATTTGAGATTCTGCGCAATTTTTTCCATTCTGGATTTGGATTCGTGGTATCTGCCAACTTCGATTCCAATTATTGTCTTGACTTCGGCTCGGTATTGCTCTAATTCGGGGTATGTTTTTTTGAGATAGTCAATGTGAGAATCAATCAGCTCATCTAGGTCTAATTTGAGCCCAAGCCTGTCGATTGTAGCCATGATTCTTCTAAGAATAATTCTAAGATTGTATCCTCCACCTACATTGCTTGGAAGTGCCCCATCAGAAATAGCAAATATCAAAGTACGCAAATGATCCGCAATCATGTATAGTCCTTCAAGCGGTGTAATCATTTTTGTAAGATGACTATCAGTTAGCTGCGATGATTTTATTGCGGCTTTTCTTACTTGGGACAAGTCTGGGAATTTTTCCAAATTCCTTGCAATTTCGGTAAAGTATTTTGTTAGAATTTGAGAATCAACATCAATTCCGATTTTTTGGAACAGCTTTTGCGTTATTGGCCCAAAGCAGCAGTCATAGGCAGTAGGCGTCCCCATTGTAATCCATGCAAATCTCTCAAGACCAGCACCCATATCGATTATTTTCTGGTCTAGCGTTGTGTGGTTTCCAAGCTCACCCTGAAATTCTGTAAATACCGCATTACCAAGCTCCAAACCCCTGACATAGTATTCTAGTGACGAGCCAAACGAGCCGCCACCGGCCCAGACATCTTCTACAAATGTTATTTCTTGTTTGTTTATTCCAAATGATTCTGTGAGCAATCTAAAGTCCAAGTCGACACATTCGTCCTTCCAGTAGCCCTTGCCGTTTGGAATAGAGTGCTGGCCAATCATGCAAAAGCTGGAAAAGTGTCTGCCTGTAACTCCGACATTTTCAATATCCTTGAATCTAAGACATGTTTGTGGCACAACCAATGGATTTGCAGGAAACTCAAAGACAACTTTAGAACCCATCACTCTCTGAAAGTCAACAATTGATGCTATTGTAAAGTACAGATCGTCGCGCCACCTGCACACAACAGGATATCTGCTAATTGAGGCGTGGCCGTTTTTGACAAAAAACGACTCTACCTGCTTCCAGGCTTCGGTATAGTCAAATCGCTTTGATGTGGGTGGATTGCCGATGAATGAATAAGTATCATCTGAATGATCAGGGCACGCAGTCCTGCCAGAATCAAGTGTCCAAAAAAATCTCTTGCAAACACTGCATGATTCTCTTGTAAAGCCTTGCTCTTGGAATAATTTTATTTTATAGTATCTGTCTGGCTCTGATGAAAACTTGGCAAGAATCTCGTCCTTGTTCATCTTTGAAAACTCTGGCTGACTAGTATTAAGAACTACCGTTTAGGATAAATACGCAAGGCCCTGAATTTTTCATATGTTCGGCCGAAAACCAAAACAACTCCAAGAAGGCAGCTGTGTCTTTGCGATAAAGCCTGATGGGCAATACCAAAATGTCATCTTTGGAATGGTAACCGGAATTGATGGAACAAAAATTGGCGTAAGCGGCCTAATCGTAAACATGGCTGGATTAAAAAACAAAGTCTCACAAGGAAAGGCAGGACCACGATCCGAAGAGATTCTAAAAAATCCAACACCAGAAAACTGCATTCTGGGATTCGTGTACAGAACAGAGCATGACACATTTAATGATACTTTGGACATATCAGAAAACAAGGTAGTAGAAATTTCAGAAAAGGCATTTGATATTTTGGATGGCTGGATTCGCGAATCACTGCCAGAGCTGCTAAACAATGTCTTGTCATTACCAGAAGGAACAGAGCGCGACCAGGCAAAGCGACTAGTAAAGCAAAGAATGGATACTCTGTACGACAAGAACCTAAAGCAAAACCTGTACTCTATCTGCAGAAGCCTCAAAATCCTAAACTAGACGTAGTTTTATATTATCCTCAAAAAAAGTCACGATACAATGGAATATGTTTACGCTGCATTAATTTTGCACAAACTAAAGAAGGAAGTTAACGAAGCTAACATTAGTAGTGTAATCAAGGCAGCAGGCGCAGAAGTAAGCGATGCCCAAGTAAAGGCACTAGTTTCTGCACTCGCTGATGTAAATATTGAAGAGGCAATCAAAGCAGCTCCAGTTGCAGTTGCCGCAGCTCCAGCAGCATCCGCAGGAGGAGCAGCTCCAGCAGCCGAAGCAAAGAAAGAAGAAGCTCCAGCAGGCAAGTCTGAAGAGCAAGCAATGGAAGGCCTCGCTTCACTATTTGGTTAATCACTTCCAAAAATTTTCATTTTTACATTTTAATTTACATGTGGAATTTTAGCTGGTGCTCAAGATACTCTTCATCATTAGCAAACGTAGTGTTACATAATGCACACATTCTGCCTTGTTTGCCAAAAAATTCTGCATTACTGAGAACAGATGTCTCTTCAGTTTTTCTTGGAATTTCAACAACATTCGTCTCATCATTTGAGTTAGGTTCTTTTGCCATTTCTGGTTTGGAGCCTTTTGGCCTCAATAGCCAAAATACTGCTACTGATAGGGTAATTGCTACTATAATTCCAACAATTACAAAATAACTCGACATAGGTTCTGCTGCATTTGATGAATTCTGAATTTTTTCTGATATCTTGCTGGCCGTTATTTCATTGCTTGTTGGCTTGTGCATCGGGTCGGCCTTGACATTAAATGAAGCAATAGCGACAATCTTCTCTGCAGAATTTTCCAGAAAAACTAAATGTCTACCATTCTCCCACAATTTGTCTTTGGCATTAATTTCTTCATAGAATGTCAAGTCTGGCCTAACTGAAAGATCATGCCTCATCACATCTCCTGAAGGGAACTCTATTCTCAGAATGTGATCTTGGGATGAACTGATGGCACCAAAAAACCGAACCGTCTGTTCCGCAAAATAAGTTGATTTGTCAGTTGATAGCCATGTTTTATGTTCTGCTTCAGAATGTTTGCCAAGAGATGTTATGTTTAGCGAGACTATGGAATTGGTACCATCTGTATCTAGGGAATACGTATTATGAGGCCTAAGTGGCCTGTCAAGCTGAAATTGAAACGAATATGGATAGTTTATGGATGAATAGTCAATCATTCTGTAAACAGTCTTGTTTTCTGCGTAAATATTCAAAAATACGACTCCTCTTTCTTTTAGGGTGCCTACAATCACTGTGTTATCTGATAATGATTCACTATCGATCTGTACCGACTCTGCATATGCTATTCCAATGGACACAAAAATTACTGTGACAAACAACGACATTATTGCATAATGCATTAGAATAGTCTCTAGCGTATCTCCTAAAAAACAAATTCCACACTAATGTTAATCTTATTTATTATTGAATATTCTATCTGTTGTTGGCAGATACACCATTTCTGTTTCTGATCTATGTCTTTGACCTCTTTGGTACGATGGCATTTGCCGTCACGGGTGCATTCAAGGCAATAGAGCACAAGTCAGACATTGTCGGCATTTTGATTTTATCCATCATAACTGGTGTGGCAGGTGGAACCATACGGGATATCGTAATTGGCAGGTTTCCGCCAAATTCAATTGCAGATCCACTATACGTGGGAATAAGCGTGGCATCAGGTGTTGTCCTGTTCTTTTTGTATCCTCATTTGCAAAAGCACTGGAACCTGTTTTTGAAATTTGATGCAATAGGCCTAGGTGTATTCTCTATTACAGGTGCAACATTTGCGTACCATGTTTTTGGCCTAAATTTTCTGGCAATCGCATTTGCGGGAATTCTAACTGCAGTCGGTGGTGGAATACTCCGAGATGTCTTTGTAAATGAGGTTCCGTTTATTTTTGTAAAAGAGCTGTACGTTACTGCAAGCTTTGTCGGAGTTCTAGTCTTCTATGGGTTGCTAGTTGCCGAAGTACCGCTATACCTGACATCAATTGTTGGAATTGTGGCAACTACCATACTAAGATTGGTAGCAATGAAATACAACTGGAATCTGCCTAGGGCTAGAGAGAAATAATTTTACGCTGGAGTGTAGCCTTTTGCCTTCGAGGCAACAGAGCGTGCTTGGGCATTTGCCTTTTGCAAGACTGCGTCTCTGGTTTCTTCTGTGACATAGCCTGCTTCGATTGCAACAGAGCGTGAGCCATGGGCTGCCTTTGCCAAGACTTGTTTGACATTGTCTTTTGTGATATATCCTGCTTCGATTGATAGTGATACTGCTTCTTGATGTGCTTGTGCAAAGAGGCTTCTGTACGAGTCTAGGTCGATTACTAGTTCTTCTCTTTTGTATTGGATTCCTTCTTCTAGTGCTGCATCCAGCAAAACTCCTGCTTCAACTGACTTGATGTCTAGCTTTTGCAGTAGAGTTGCCAGCTTTTCTGGGATGGGCTGACCCTTTTTGACTGGAGTAGAATCTTTTAGAATCCAAATTGTTCCCTGGTCGATTTTTGTTGGAATGTTGGCTTCCTTGAACTCAGTAAGCATTGGACCTGGGGCAATGCCTGTGTTCTTTGCTGGTACTGTGATATCTATACTTGCAATGTCTCCACCACGTCCGAACATCATGATTTTGTTCTTGCCAAGCAAAACGTTTAGCTTGAATGGTGACATGTTTGTAAACATCAAAACGCACTGACCTGTCAGGGCTTCTGCCATTTTTGCAATGCCTGGAATGTTTAGTGTTGCAAGTGCTTTTTGTGCTACCTTGTCTTTAATGCTGATAATTTCTACTTCGCCTAGGAATTTTTTTCTCAGGGGCAACATTTGCGATGATCTTACTTTTTCCATTCTTACAAGAGCAGTGACTTTGTACTTTTTTGGAAGCTCTTGCAGCTGCTGGTACATTCTAGTTTTCTTTGCAGGATACGTGGTTCTGTTCTCGTGCATTTACTTTTTCGCCTGTTGTGATTGTTTTACTGGTTTGCCCATTGATGTTTTTACAATAATTTTTCTAATGTTCTTGTCTCCGCTTGGAAGTTTTTTCTCAATTGCATTTAGTACTGCATGGGCATTTGCTGCCAAGTCATTATCATCCATGGATTCGTCTCCAATTTTACATGACATGGACAAAGAATTTTTTACTTTGACTCGAATTGATGATCTAAATCTATCCAGGACTGGCTCGATTGGTGCATTAAATGGAACTGGGATTGGCATTTTGCCTCTTGGACCAAGAAGCTGACCCAAAACTTTACCAACTGTAGTCATCAGTTGCGTGTCTGCTAGAAAGAAATCATAATTGTTGATAAATTTGCGTGCCTCGCGTTTGTTTGCAGCAAGTGTGTTGATTTCATCACTGCTAACTACTCTGTCTGCATTTGCACTTTTTGCCTTGAGACCCATGTCTCCGCCTGCCATCACACAAACAGTTGTTGGCCTTGAGAGTTTCTTTGGAAGCTGAATTGTCTCGTTCATGGCAAAGCCTTTCTTTACGTCAATATCCTTTAGGATGACGTACATTTCGACTGTCTGCTTGAACTTGCGTTCTTTGTCAGTAGTCTTGGCATCCTTTACCAGTTTAGCTAGTTCTGCTTCGTTGATCAACGAAAATCTAGCAAAAAGGCCTCTTTAAAATCGTTAGTGTTCTCAGGCAAAAGATTTTTGCCAAAAATTGTAAAATTTTCTAATTTCCCAAGCCCGCCTTACATTATATGCAAATTATCACGCCTAAAATTACATTTATTAACATCAAACCGACACTTTTGAAAACATTGCACAAACTAGATGATCTTGACATGAAGCTTCTATACGAGCTTACTCGGGATGGAAGCATCTCCGTTCCAAATCTGTCAAAAAAGATGGGAATCAATGCATCTGTTTTGTACAGCAGAATAAAGCGCCTAACAAAAAAGAAACTAATCAAAAAATTCACCATTCTAGTTGATGAATCCCAGCTTGGAATAGGCGTCAAGGCAACGATTGGAATAAACCGAGATCCAAAGCTAAAGGACGCAATTCACAAGCAACTATTGCAGACCCCGGAAATAGTGTCTATCTCCGAAGTCACAGGCAGATTCGATATAATGGTTGGAGTTCACGCAGAAAACCTAGAGCAACTACACACCATAGTCATAGAAAAAATTGGCAAAATCGAAGGCATACAAAGCACGGAAACCTTCGTAGAATTGCAAAAAACGGACAAAGAGCCGTCGTATTTGGTGTCTAAATAATTACTTTAGTTTGTCGTCGTATTTTCCTGCATTTACTTCTGCAGCAAATTCCTTGGGGTTCTTGCCTTCAATTTTAATTCCAAGTGAGACACAGGTTCCTGCCACTTCTTTTGCAACTGATTTTATTGTAGTTGCATATGATGATTCTAGCTTTGCCTTGGCTACTTTGACAATGGAATCAACCGTAATGTCTCCAACCCATGTCGAGCCGCTAGTGCCAGAGCCTTTCTGAATTCCTGCCTCCTTTAGCAATAATGCAGATGCTGACGGGATGCCTACTGTGACTTCCCATTTTTTGGTCTTAGTGTCAACTGATACTGTAACTGGGACCTTCATTCCCTCAAAGTCAGCTGTTTTATCATTGATGGCCTTGATGATTTCCATAATGTTCACACCTAATGGACCCAATGCTGGACCTAATGGTGGACCTGCAGATGCGCCTCCGCCTGTTACTAGTGCAGAAACTGTTTGTGTATCAGCCATGAGTGTGCTTTTTTAGATGACGATTTAATCGTTGCTAAGCGGAAGTAGATATTTTCAGATAGTTAGAGTCTACTGTTACTGGAAGCTGGTATGGAGCATCAAGCAAAATGACTGTTGCCTCTTGTTTATCATTATCAACACGGGTAACTGTTGCCTTCATGCCCTTGAATGGACCACCGATTATCTCAACTACGTTATCTACTGCAATTGTTGGGGCTGAGCTCTTTGTAACTAGATATCCTTCAATGTCTTTGAATTCCATTTCGCCACGGAGCTGTCCGCGGATGTGCCTTATTCCTTGTAGAGCGTTGAATGCCGAGTTTGCATCCCTTGCCTCAACTACGATGTATCCTTTGAGATTATCAACTAGTAAAACAGAGTACAAGTCAATCTGATTATTGTTAATCTTGCTTTGGAGCAAGTTCATGACTATCTTTTCTTGACCTCCAGTGGTCCTAACTGCAAAAAGATGAGTTTTGATTTCTTGAGACAATTCCATCTATCCGAATCTGAACACCGAAAATACAAACTGAATTATAAATCCAATCGCCCCGATGCCCCCAATGCCCAAAAGAACCAGCCTTAGATGTTGCATATAGTCCTCCTTGTCGGACTTTTTGGCAAGCTTCATCGTATTTGCCATGTTCTTTAAGGTGAGCTTTAGATCCATTGCTGGACGTTAATATGGTGTCCTTATATTTTTTGGGACATGGAACTACTAGTTGCCTACGAACAAGACCCGGCGGGCCACAACATGGCAAAATTCATCTCAAAATCGATGGAAAAGGACGGAGACATTTTTCGGGGCAAAAACTATGATTTGGCAATAATACCAAGTCCTGCAATTTCTGCGGATTGGCTTGAGCAAAAATATCACTATGATGGATTTGTATTCTTATCAAAACATGCTGCCCAGTCAGGCGAGCTTGCACTTACTTGTCATAGCACTGGAAATTTCTCTGTTGCCCAGTTTGGCGGAAACCAAAGACAAATAGCAGTTCCTCATCCATATTTGCAAAAATCCTACATGAAAAAACTGGACCAAAACAAGGACAAGTTTTCTGGCTTTCAAATCATAATAGAGGCAACACACCATGGGCCGACCGCACTATCAAAGCCAACAATATTTGTAGAAATTGGAACCACAGAAAAACAGTGGAATGACGAGTCCCTGTGCAATTCCATAGCAAAACTAGTCATGCAAGTGCTCGATGAGCCGATCCCAGAATCGCCAGTTGCCATTTGTTTTGGTGGAACTCATTATCCAGAAAAATTCACAGAAGAGCTGGTTCATGGAAAACATGCCTTGGGAACAGTAATTCCAAAGCATGCACTTGAATTCCTAGACGAAGAATTATTCTCACATATTATGTCTCAAAACAAGCAGGCAAAAGCGGCACTACTTGATTGGGCAGGCCTTGGCCCTCACAAGCAAAAAGTTTTAGATTTACTGAACACAACTGATCTTCAAGTGATAAAACTCTGAACAAGCTAGACCAAGCAGTTTACAAAAAACTACTAGAGGTACCAAAGGGCAAAGTAACGACCTATGGCGAGCTGGCAAAGGCAGTGGGACTAGAAAACGGACAAAGACTGATCGGCCAAATCATGGCAAGAAACCCATTCCCTGTAATTGTGCCGTGCCACAGAGTAGTAAAATCTGATGGCAAAATTGGCGGATTTTTCTATGGCGACAAAGTCAAGACAAAAATGCTATCTGATGAAGGAATTCAGATACAAGATGGCAAAATTCAGGACTGGGAAAAAACAGTCTTTAGGTTCTAGACTTTCTGTGCTCTTTTACTTCTTCAATTAGGCTTCGCAGGTGAGCAATGTTTCTGACAGTGTTTCCGCCTATTTTCTTGTATAAACTCCAGAATTCTGGGTTTGTTATTTCCTCTCTGTCCTTTGAAACCTTTAGTCTGTGGCGCAGGGCTCGAACCTTTTTGACATAGACTTCCTTTTTGCCTACACGTGCACCCTTGCGACCTTTCTTAGAACCAGTTGTGGTTCCACGCTTTTTCTTTTGTGCCTTTTTGAATTTGGATCTTCCACGTGATGTGCCCTTTGCTGCGTTAATTGTGATTGCGCCAGATGTGATCAAGCCTCTGATGTTGTCTCTAGTAATTGCATCTGCAATGTCATCTGATCTTTCTGGATCAAACTTGATTCTAGAGAGTCCTACTCCTACAACTCGTGACACGAGTCGTT
>FRDC01004662.1_pt4 | contig 25048 bp, 25 predicted proteins | sample 1106171 | NCBI WGS metagenome assembly FRDC01 (sample SAMEA3930566, study PRJEB13176) | freshwater metagenome | biome: Drinking water system; feature: drinking water; material: water | place: Singapore | collected 2014-12-20 | reverse complement strand
TCTGATGGCGTGCGTCCGGAAATAGGGCCTGGCACCTTTTTGTCTCAGGTTGGATCGTCAAAATGAGAAAATCGAGAGGTTAAGAAATCCTTTGGTAAACTAAGAAAACGGGGGGATCTATGGGATTTCCGATCTCAAAGCAAGCGGCGTTCTGGTCTTTTGCCGTCGTGGCCACTGGACTCTTTTTTCAGAATTGTTCTCAGCAATATGGAGTCGGTGCGGTTTCAAATCCATCAAAAGTATCCCCTGCGGCCAATGCGGAAAGTGTGCCGGTCGTGCAGACGCCTCCACACAGCAATCCATCGAATGACCCAGTTGTCGCAGTTTGTGATCCTCTCCAGAATCAGGGGGACGGTTTGCCGGGTCTACAGGGCGAGCTCTACTACGTGCCTGAGTCTGTATCCGGCGAGGATGAAAATGGCGTGCCAATTCCAATGAAGAACTTAACCGAGATGAACGCCAAGGGAGTTCAAGTTCCCAACACCATGGTCTTCTTGAGTCAGGTCAACTCACCCAGCAGGAGTTTTTCAGAAGGCTTTCGCAGTACCGATGGTGAGCTTATGAAAAACGAAAATGGTGAGGTGCTTTTCGAAAACTTTTCTTTGAAAATGGAGACCAATCTGCAGTTAGGACCTAACGACCCCGAGGGGCTTTATCAGTTGGGTATCGTCTCCGACGACGGAGCAATTGTGGAGGTCAATACTGGAAGCGGTTTCGTGAAGGTGGTCGACAACGACGGCCTGCATGCGCCTCGCTTGGGTTGCGGTTCGATGATCGAAATGCGACGTGGGGTGAGCATCCCCATGAGAATCACCTATTACCAAGGACCTCGTTACATCATCTCAGCCGTGATGCTGTGGAGAAAGGCGAGTTCCGCAACTGACAATTCTGCTCAGGGTTCTTGTGGATACACAGACAAAGAGTCAGACAGATGGTTCGTGGTGGATCATCCCGAACAAACCACACCTCGCATGAGCAATTTGTTGGCCGGTGGATGGAAGGTGATTCAACCTCACAACTATCAAGCCGTGTCGAACATGAACCAAGCCTGTCAGTGAGTCACTTTATTCTCTGCCCAATTGAGAACCTCTTCGCAGGCATTTAGCGCAGTGACCATCTCCTCCTCCGTCAGTGGCATCGGCCCTTCTTCATAGCGGTTTCTGGTCGACCCGAATTCTTTGCCTGAGCCAATACACTCGCTGATTGTAGGTCGGCTCGAGCAATTCGAATCAGTTCTTGGGCGTACTCCTTTTTGTAGAGACGTTTTTTAGGGGGCGTCATAAAAGCTTTTTTCCGTGATGGAATGCCTCAAAACAAACANNCAAACAAAAAGGCCTCTAAAATCAAATTCTTGGAAGGAATCGATGCAACAAGTTTTCGAGCCTTTTCTTGAGGATCAAACGGTGGTTTTTTTTTCGAAAGTTTCATCAATCCCATGAACTCTATCTACCACAATTTGTTACCTGCCCACATAATCATGAAATTCTTGAATTTCAGGGCAGCTCCAAGAACGGACTCCAAGGTCCGAAGCTGACAATTCCCAAAATCCGGCTTTGTCTTTGGGTTCGGCCAACTTCAGATTGCGCCAAATTTTCACAACCGAATCGTGGCGCACCTCGGTCTCAAGTCGACGGTCCACATAGCTCTGCAACTCCATCAGGCGATCTCGATGCTTCGGATCTTTCGAACGTGCCAAACCTTCTTTGTAGATTTCGCAGACCTTGTTCAGGCCGACCCGAATTTTTTGGGCGGTTTTGGTCTCCTTGCGAGTTTCCACCTGAACCATTTCGCGCGCCGATGCCGGAAGACGCGACAAATCTGGCGCGCTTCCAGCCAAAATGAGAGAAGACAAGATCATCACTTGGTTTTCTTCCCTTTCCCTTCCAGAACCTTTTTGGCGGTGTTGGGATCTACAGGTTCCACATCCTCACCGGGATCTTTTTCAGGTTCGGCGAGCAACAACTTGCCAATGCCTCGTGCTGTCAAGAGTTTATTTCTCAGCTCTTCAGCCAGCTTTGGATTTTCTCGCAAAAACTGCTTGGCTTGGTCTCGGCCCTGTCCAATGCGTTCTCCTTGATGACTGAACCAAGAGCCTGACTTTTCCACGATGTTGGCTGTGACAGCCAAATCCAAGATGTCGCCTTCAGCAGAGATCCCCTCATTGTACATCAGATCAAATTCGGTTTTGGTGAAGGGTGGTGCCAACTTATTTTTTACCACTTTGACGGCGGTGCGATTACCAACCACATCTTCACCATTTTTGATGGCTCCCACTCGGCGCACATCCAGGCGCACTGAAGAATAAAACTTCAAGGCGTTTCCGCCTGTGGTGGTTTCTGGGTTGCCAAACATGACACCAATTTTCATACGGATTTGATTGATGAAGATCACCAAAGTCTTGCTGCGAGAAATGGCGGAGGTGAGTTTGCGCAACGCCTGTGACATCAAACGAGCTTGCAGACCCATATGGCTGTCACCCATTTCTCCTTCAATCTCTGCTCGCGGCACGAGAGCTGCCACAGAGTCCACGACCAGCACGTCGATGGCTCCAGAGCGAACCAACGTTTCCACGATTTCCAGCGCTTGTTCACCCGTATCGGGTTGCGAGATCAGCAGATCCTCAACCTTGACTCCCAACTTGCGAGCGTAATTGGGATCTAGGGCGTGTTCAGCATCCACAAAAGCAACCAGTCCACCTTTTTTCTGGGCTTGCGCGATGGTGGAGAGAGCCAAGGTGGTTTTTCCAGAAGACTCAGGTCCGAAGATTTCCACAATCCGACCTTTTGGAAGTCCTCCGTTCCCCAAGGCGATGTCCAAACTCAGAGAGCCCGTGCTGATGACTTCAATATCTTTGTGCAAAGATTCTTGCGCGCCTAGCTTCATGATGGAGCCTTTACCGAATTGTTTCTCGATGGTTCCAAGAGCCAATTCAAGGGCCTTGGTTCTTTCGGCCTGGGCCTTCACTTCATTTGGATTCATTTTTTTCTCCTTTGATTGTTTTCAGCAAAAATTCAGCGGCAAATTGGACTGACTGAAATTGTATGTGCTTTCGGTCTCCTTGAAAAAACTTTTTTTGAGCTTCTGCAAGGCGTGGGCCATGCACTGCAAACCACACAGTGCCCACGGGCTTGTCCGGCAGTCCGCCACCGGGACCAGCAATCCCGGTCACGGCCACTGACCAGTCGCAACGCAGGACCTCTCTTGCCCCGGCGGCCATCTTGATGGCCACCTTTTCACTGACTGCGCCCTCTTGTTGCAGCAGGTCCCAGTTCACTTTGAGCAAATCCACTTTGGCTTGATACGAGTAACTCACTATGGAGCCGTGATAAACTTCTGAAACCCCAGGCAGGGCAGCAAATTGAGCTGAGAGCAGGCCTCCGGTGCACGACTCCGCAAATCCAAGAGTGATTTTTTTTTGGCGTGCGAGGGTCAACAATTCGACCAAGACTTCGTTCAAGAATTCATCCTAACCAATGCGTGTTTCGGTGTACGAGCTGGAGGCACAAACTTGCAATCAAACCGGCTGCAATGTCATCGGCCATGACGCCCAATCCACCGGGCACTTTTCTGTCCAGATATCCTATGGGGAAAGGTTTCCAGATGTCCAGAAGGCGAAACAAAAAAAATCCTGCGACAAAAAAGGTCCACTGCGGCGGAAGAGCGATGAGGGTGATGAGTTGCCCACAAACTTCGTCAATCACCACTTCTTTGGGATCCTCTTTTTTGGTTTTCTGAAAGTAAATTTCGCTGGCCAAGATGCCGAGGATGCACAAGGCGATGATCAGCACCCCCTGCAAAACCATGGGAAGCTGCAAAATCGCGAAAGCCAGCGGCAGCGTCAGAAAACTTGCAACTGTTCCGGGAGCTTTTTGCACATGCCCAAGGGGTCCGCAGGTCGCAACGCTGTTCAGCCAAGTTGAACTCATAGCGCCAGCTGATCCCTCAAACAGCGAATTGTCTTCTGACACCAGTTTTTCTTGAGCGGGACCCATCGCATCAACTCTTTGTCCTGACGGGGTTGAAGCGGCACAAAACTCAAATAGTCGGTTGTGTCGATGTTAAAGCTCTCCAGTTTTTGACCCTTTGATTTGGGAAAGTGCACTCGCACCCACCAGTGAGTCGCACCATAGCGGATCTCAGGGGTGAACTCTTGTTCCAACTTGGCCCCTTCAGGACGAGCCACCTGGAGCAAGCTCCAATACAGCAAGACGGCAAATTCACGACACACTCCACCAGGTTCTCCGGCGGCGGCTCGGCGCAAGATTCGACCGGGGTGCAGGTATTGCAGTGGATTTTCGGGATCGCCCTGACCTTGGTATTTGCGCGCCAATTGAAACACCTGTTTGACTCGCTCAGCTCGATGGGGGGTGAGGCGAATTCGATCTAGGGCTGCTTGGTACTCTTTTTCGACAGCGCTGTCATCGAGACGCACGAGACCCAGAGAAAACAACCCCGTGTAAATTGAAGTCGCAATCACTTGAGGAGACACCCACCAAGGTGTTTCTCCCTGGGCGTGTGCTGCAACTTCAGACTCCCTGGGATCCTCAAACTCCTCGCAGGCTTGATCCCACCGATTCACCAACTGCGGCAGGCTGTTTGGCGCTTCAAACTCTTCGGTCGAAAGGCGAAAAAAAAGTGGCAGATCCTGTGACTGGATGCCGCAAGCCTTGAGCGCCACTGGAATCGACGGAGGAGCTGCCAGGTTCAAAAAAATTGGGATCAGCCACAACATTTGTTCACTTCAGATCAGCAAACTGACTGTTGGCAAGCCCTGTTTGCTGTGCGAAAAACAGAAGATGCAAAGCTCACAAGTTCGCCAAACATTTCTCAGTTATTTCAGGCGCCAAGGTCATGAAATTGTTCCGAGTTCTTCCTTGATTCCAGAAAATGACGCCACCCTTCTTTTTGCCAACGCCGGGATGAACCAATTCAAGAATGTCTTTCTCGGCTTTGAGCAAAGGCCCTACAAGCGCGCCGCTTCTTCGCAAAAATGTGTCCGTGCGGGAGGTAAGCACAACGATTTGGACAATGTCGGATTCACTGCTCGACATCACACTTTTTTTGAAATGTTGGGCAATTTTTCTTTTGGGGATTATTTTAAGAAAGACGCCATTCATTTTGCGTGGGAACTTTTGACCAAAGATTTTGCCATTCCCAAAGACAAGCTCTACGTAACGGTTTTTGAGAGCGATGATGAAGCCGCCGACATTTGGCACAAGCAAGAGGGCGTGCCCCGTGATCGAATTTTTCGCTTTGGAGAGAAAGACAACTTCTGGCGCATGGGCGATGTTGGCCCCTGCGGACCTTGCTCGGAGATTTTTTATGATCATGGGGCCAAAGGTGGGCGTGAGAGCGATCCGTTCAAAGGGATTGCCGCTGGTGAAGATCGTTTCGTAGAAATCTGGAATTTGGTGTTCATGCAGTTTGATGAAAAATCTCCGGGTCAGATGGTGCCGTTGCCGGCACCTTCCGTGGACACGGGTTCCGGGCTCGAGCGGGTGACTGCGGCCCTGCAGGGCAAGCTCAACAACTACGACACGGATCTGTTTTGGCCGATGATTGTGAAAGCGTCTGAGCTCTCACAAAAAACCGAGATCTTGCAATCGATCGAGCAACTGGCGCGTGATGGCGTGAGCAATCAGGTTCCAGAAGCCCAGCAAAAACAAGTCGCTGCCTTGCGTGTGATCGCGGATCACACGCGTACCATTTCTTTGCTGTTGGCAGATGGAGCTTTGCCTTCCAATGAGGGCCGCGGCTATGTATTGCGTCGAATTTTGCGAAGGGCTGCACGTTTTTCACAGATGCTATCGGGCGAGGGAGCTTTTTTACCTGAAGTCGCCGAAGTCTTTATCCAAAACATGGGGTCGGTTTTTCCCGAACTGAAAGCTCGTCGGGACCACGTGTTGGCGACGATCCGCCAAGAGCAGAATCGCTTTTTAGAAACTTTGTCGACTGGTTTGGAGATGCTGGATCGGGCTCTCAGTCAGTGCAAGGGCAAAGTGTTGCCTGGATCTGTGGCTTTCAAACTGTATGACACTTCGGGATTTCCTTTGGATCTCACCCAGCTGGTCGCTGCAGAAAAAGGTTACCAGGTGGACGTGGCGGGTTTCGAGAGCGAGATGGAAAAGGCACGTGCACGCTCTCAAGAATCTTGGAAAGGCAAAGCGATTTCCGGTCACCAAGCGCATTTGATTGCCTCCACTCAAAAGCTTGCAAAGCCGACCGAGTTTTTGGGTTACCAAAGTTTATCCGCCACCAGTCCAGTGGTTTTGTTATCCAACGGAGAGAAAGAGGTGAATGAACTCGAGGGGCAGGGTTATTTGGTCTCTGAAAAAACCCCTTTTTATGCCGAAGGTGGAGGTCAGGTTGGAGATCAAGGCAGCCTCACTCAAGGCAACGCATCGGCGCGTGTCTTGGACGTGCAAAAAGTGGGATCCCATTTCGTGCACACGATTGAAACCGTGAATGGAAAAATCCAAAAAACTCAAGCCGTGAATTTATCCGTTGATGTCGAAAGACGAAGAAGAACCGCGAGCAATCACTCGGCGACGCATCTTTTGCACGCGGCCTTGAGGAAAGTTTTGGGGCCTTCGGTCACTCAGGCGGGTTCCTTGGTCGATGCACAAAAACTGAGATTCGACTTCACCTGGAACAAACCCGTGTCGAGCCAGCAAATTCAGCAAATCGAATCTTTGGTGAATCAAGAGATTGCTCAAGCTGTGCCTGTAGAAGTGTCTCATTCCAGTTACAAACAGGCGATTGAGATGGGGGCCTTGGCTTTGTTTGGCGAGAAATATGGTGATCAAGTGCGTGTGTTGCGCATGGGGGTATTTTCGACGGAGTTGTGCGGAGGAACCCATGTCACCAACACGGCTCAGATCCGTGTCCTGAAAATCGTTTCGGAAAGTGGTGTGTCTTCGGGGGTGAGACGCATTGAAGCTCTGACGTCGGACGGAGCCTTGCAATGGCTGCAAAAGCACGCCGCTCAGAATGCTCAAGCGCGTGAAGCTCTGGGCGTGCAAGAGGGTTGGGAGCAATTTCTTTCGAGTGCACAAACACCTTCGGAAAAAATTGAACAATTGCAACTGCAATTGCGCGAAGCCGAGAAAGAGATCAAGAAACTGAAACTGCAAGCCGTGTCGGGTGGCGGAGGCTCGCAATCGGCTTTGGTCGAGAAATTTTCTGCGGGTCACTTGGTGGTGAGCTCTATAGCAAGTGCCGATCGAGACATCTTGGCGCAAACTGCAGACCGGTTGCGGGATCAGCATCAACCCGCCGTCGTGGCCTTGTTGGGACTCAGTGAGGGGGCAACACCTTTGATCTTGTCGGTTTCTCATGCCATCTCTGAGAAGTTTCCTGCGGGTGGTTTGTTCAAAATGCTCACAGAGAAACACGGAGGAAAGGGCGGTGGAAAACCCACTTTTGCCCAAGGGACACTGAGCTCGAACACGGGTCCTGAGGAACTGCTGAAAACTCTCAAGCAAGTGGTCTTAGAAAAATCTCGCTAGCGAACTTCACAAGCTGATGAGCTTCAGTCATTCTGTTCTCGTGTGTTGGTTTGCGGAGGTATGAGTGATTGAGGTTCAACTTGAATCAGAAAACTTTTGGCAACCCAGGCTGCGAGGGGATCGACTTTCGCTGCGCCCCCTTTTGCCGGATGATTTTTCGGCGCTTCACCAGGCCGCTTCTGACCCGCTGATTTGGGAGCAGCATCCCGATTTTGAACGCTACAAATTAGAACGTTTTCAGCGTTACTTTGAATCGGGAATTGCCTCAAATGGTGCCCTCGTTGTGATTGAAAACTCAACCGGTGAGATTGTCGGAAGTTCGCGCTACGTCGACCATTCTCCTCAAAACTCGTCAGTTGAAATTGGTTTCACGTTTTTGGTTCGCAGGCTTTGGGGAGGGTCCTTCAATCGTGAAATGAAAACTTTGATGTTGAGCCACGCATTTCGATATGTGACCAAGGTTTTCTTTGTTGTGGGTCGTGAAAACTGGAGGTCTCGTAAGGCAATGACAAAAATCGGTGGAGTCCTTGTCCCTGAAGGAGAGGAAATTCCTCTCCAGCGAGACCTCACTCATTCGGTGGTTTTCCAAATAGACAAAGACCGGCGCTAGCTTCCGAGGGCTTTTTCGATTTCGGGAACTAGAGTTTCGGGAGTGTCTTGGGGCGCAAAGCGATGAAGGACTTTGCCTTCACGTGACACCAAGAACTTGGTGAAGTTCCATTTGATGGCCTCGGTGCCAAGCACACCTGGGGCTTCGTGCTTGAGCCATTTGTAAAGCGGGTCTGTTTCACTCCCGTTCACGTCGATTTTTGCGAACACCGGAAAGCTCACTCCGTAGTTGATCTCGCAAAATTCCTGGATGTCTTCGTTGGACCCCGGCTCCTGGGCACCGAATTGATTGCACGGAAATCCTAGGACCACAAATTTTCGGTCTTTAAAGCGTTCATAGAGTTTTTGGAGTCCCGTGTACTGGGGGGTGTAGCCACATCGACTGGCTACATTCACCACAAGAACAACCGATCCGGTGTACTCTCGAAGCGAAAAAGCTTTTCCGTCAGCCGTTTGAACTGAAAAATCGTGCAATGTCATGGGTGCACGTTAGCGAGAACGCGTCTCGAACTCAAGACGCGGGTTCGGAATGCTCAGTCGCCGAGGTTTCCGGCTTCAGAGAGGGGTCTTTTTTCAGAAGGAGATCGACCACTTCGGATTTATTTTGCTGAATGGCAAGATCCAAGATGGTTTGTCCTGAGGAATCGGTTTGTTTGAGGTCCCATTTGCCGAGCAAAAGATAGTTCAACATCTGCACACCCTGAGGATTTTCTAGGGCGTAAAACAGAGCGTTCCTACCCAAGGCATCTTTTTCAGCGAGGGATCCTCCTTGTTGCAAGAGGAGATACAAAACTTTGGGCGAGCTGGTCTTTGCAGCCCACAAGACTGGAGTGGCTCCCCCAAAACGAAGTGAGGACATTTGCAGCTGACTTTTTTGCTCGTGGGTTTGCAACAAGCGAGCAAGGGCTTTTTCGTCCTGCTTTTCGATCAACAAAAAAAGCGCACTTTCGGTGATTGGATTTTCGACGGGCTTGGAATGCGGGGACTGGAACGGGACTGTCAAAGTTGCAACAACGGCGAGAGCTGGTAACCAGTGTGTTTTTTGAGTCCACGGACGAGTCGAGAAGTCGAAGTACCTTTCAGTTCGAAAGCGGGGTGTGAGCCAACTGCCGTACACTTTGCGCAGCATTTGCCAGTAAACACTGGGCAAACCTTCCAACGACAAAATCATCAATCGGTCCAAGGCTAACTCAGAGAATACAAAAATGCTGAGCACACCAACTCCTGCCAGAATCCATTCGAGGCCGTGTCCGTGCCAAGCAAGTGTGGCAAAAAAGTAGCTCCAAAAAATGAGGCGACCCTGAATTTGGAATTCGCCGGTGATTGTGATTCGGTGAATCCAAAAACTGAACTCAGCTTCATCCAGTTTTTCGTAAGTGGATTTTTTCAGAAGAACCACGGCTTGAAATGGGCGCGGCAGACTCAAAAATCCGAACAGTCCCTGAAAAACAGCGGGCCACAGCCGAGATGTGACGACTAAGAAATCTGGAGTTGTGAGTTTGTGGTCACGAAACTTTTCTCCGTATCGAATGATCATCTTTGGATCGCGGATGCGTTCGTGAGGGAGCAGCATCAGCACCAAAATAGGAAGCAGAAACTGAAACGCAATGAGGACCTGCACCGTGAGAGAAAAAGCCAAAGCAAGTGCGATACCGGGATGGGAAGCTGGTAACGAGAAAGCATCAGCAATCCACAAGTTCACATAGGGAAGGCACCAAAAAGGCGAGCTCAGAAAAAACAAAAGGCAACCCCAGCGTAGAGTTTCGCGCACACAGTGAGCTGCGGCTCTTGCCAAAATTTTGAGTCGAGATTCTTCGTGCAAAGATCCCCCAAAATGGGCCGTGCAAAGCTCGCACACACCCATGTAGGGATCGGCTCTTTCAAGCGAGTGATCCACTCGACGAGAGTCGGGTCTTGCGGCCTCGACCAGCACATTAGTTTTTGAATAGGCTCTGAACTTAGGACCTGAACTTTACGGGTTGGGCTCTGCGTTCCCTCTTGACCCGTGGGGGAGGCTTTGTAATTTTGCTCCCTTTTTCGGAGGGGGAATGCTCCTGTTTTTGTTGTTGGGCTTGGTTTCGAGCCATGCCGGGAACGCTTGTCATCAAATCTCTGAGCCCAATTCGATCCGGGTGAACAGCGCCATTCGCCTTTTGAGTCGGGCACACACCAACCTGCTTCACCGTCTTTACCTTGTTCGGCACGATCTCCAGTCGGCCGCATCTCCGGTGCCGGTGGAGGATTTACATCGAATTTCGATCGCCGCTCAACTTGCTATGATTGCCGACATTTCTTCTGAAAATCGGGTGCCGGATGTGGGTCTATTTTTTCGAGATTTGAGCGAGGGCAACGTCAACACCGCCCATGAAGGTGATCCCACTCGCGGCCACAGTGCCGACCAAATTCATGCTGTGCTGAACGCATTTCGAGACCAGCACGGTGCCTTTTCGCGAAGCCAGTTTGAAACAGAGTTTTTTTTGGCGCTGATGACGGCTCAAAATCTTCTCGATCAAGCCGAAAACCTGCTTCGAGTTTTTGAGCGTCATCCGATTTTGTCACAACAAGATCGAAAAATGATCCATCGCTTGATTGGCAAAGTGTACTTCAGTGCGGGGCAGGTGGAGGAGTATCGGAAGTCGCATCCGGGAAGTCGTTGGATCGATCATCAAATTCAAAAAATCATGAACTGGGTGGACTCAAGATGAACACAGCCTGGGCCATTGGCCTTTTAATTGCGTCGAATTGTTTTATGACCGTGGCTTGGTACGGGCACTTGCGCTTTAATGCGGCTCCCTTGTGGATAGCCATACTGGCTAGTTGGGGAATTGCTTTTTTTGAGTATGTGCTGCAAGTCCCAGCCAATCGCATTGGTTATCAAGACATGTCTGCGTATCAACTCAAAATTTTGCAAGAGGTGATTACACTCGTCGTATTTATGGTTTTTTCTGCGATTTATTTGGGAGAAAAACTCACGCCTCGTTATGGATTGTCGTTTGCCTTGATCGTGGCAGCGGTTGCTGTGGCCTTTTACAAGCCGGGACCCTAGAGTCTGGTGTTGGCTACAGCCGGCTGCAAAAGTCTCGCCCTTCGTTGTCAATCGGCGCCATCGCTTTTTCGCTCGACTTCGACGAGAAGACCACTTTCCGGATAGGCTCTAAAGCGCTTTGGACAAAGACTGGTTGTATTCTTTGACGACGTCTTCTTGAAGGGGCTTTGCCTTTCGCTGATTACGAATTGTCAGCGATCCAAAGATCACTGAGCCAGTCAGCCATCCAATTGCAGGCAATCCGGTGTTGAAAGCGGCAATGATCAGGGTCAACAATTGCCCGGAAAAGCTGTAATTTCGGTAACGTTCGTAATCCGAGAAGTCTGAGAGTTTTTCCTTCCACGCGGGTTTCATGGCCGCCAATTTTTCATTGAGAGTTTCTTCTCTCAGAATCACATCGTCCTGAGCGTAAATGTTGGCGTCGTTGGTAAAGGCAATCACTTGCACGCGTTGCCCTTCCTTAAAGTCCTGGCGCGGAGGACCCCCAGCACAGGCGGTGAGGAAGGTGAAAGCGACGAAGATCGAAAGTGTGTTTTTTGTTGTCATCCCTTCGAGTCTACTGAATTCATGGGGACTGAGCCATCAGTGCGTGTTTAAGAAGTGCTGTGTCAGTTGAGAACGAGAGCAAAGTTCGGCATCAAGGTGGCGGGAGAAGCTGTAGGGAGAGCTCTTTGAAATGCGATTTTCATGACGCAAGATTTTCTATTGACGGGGATTTTGTGTTTTCAGTTTGCATGCTGTTGCACCGAGATTTTCCGCAAAGAAACACCTAGTAGCTCAGGAAAGAGTTTTGACTCGAGAGAGGCAAATTCTGCAGCGTGATCGATCCTGTCAGCGCAAAAACGCTCAAACCCACCGAATCCGCAGCAGCAAACGATTTCTACAAATTGATCACATCCACCCTCGATTTGCCGATGGCACCAATGATCCCAAGAATCTGAGAGTTCTTTGTGCCAGTCACAATCGGTTTCGCTATCGGCAGGGTGCCGGACTCTGAGTCGGGATCCACGGGGTCAGAAAAAGCATTGTCAGGCCTCGATAAGAACAACAAAATACGGGAATGGGTTTGCGTGTTTACCGGAGGAAAAGAAAATTTGATCAGACTCCGGAGCCAAAAGGCGCGGCTCGAAAAAAAAGGTCTCAGCAAAAAAATCTGCGCTTTGTGGTTCAGTTACATAAAGCAAGTCGACTGCATTTTGATTTTCGGCTCGAGATGAACGGAGTTTTTCAAAGTTGGGCTGTGCCGAAGGGGCCTTCTTTAAACGCCCAGGATCAGCGTTTGGCGATTCACGTCGAGGATCATCCGCTCGAATACGGTTCTTTTGAGGGGGTGATTCCTAAAGGCAATTACGGCGCCGGGACGGTGATGGTTTGGGACCAGGGGACCTATCTGGAGCGCGGCTCAGAGGATGCGCAGTCGAGCGAGCGCGCTATGCTGGAGGGTTTGGCTCGAGGGCACATGACCTTTTTACTCTTTGGGGAAAAATTGCGGGGTGAGTTTGCGCTCATCCGCTTGAAAAAAGATGACGACAAAACTTGGCTGCTCGTTAAAAAACGGGACGAGTTCTCCACCTACAAAAATTATTCTTTTGATGAAACTTCAGTAAAGTCGGGTCGAACGATGTTGCAAATCACCGAGGAGGCTGAAAGAGCGGGTGACGTCTGGTTGCCCAAAGCCAAGCAAAAACGGCGATCAGGGGAAGATTCAAAAAAGCTCGTTTTGGGCAAAGTGAATAGGCTCAGCAAATCGGATCCGATGCCCCGTCGAGTTCGCCCCATGTTGCCTGTTCCTCACACGCGGGAACTGCCGACCGGAGAGTGGGGATTTGAGAAAAACCTGGCCGGCCTTCGCAGCATCGCAGAAGTGGACGAACGCTCAGCACATTTGCATTCTAAATCCTTGATGTCCTTTGATAAAAAATTTCCAAAAATTGTGGCTGATCTGAAAAACGTCCGGGAAAAGATGATTCTGGATGGAGAAATCAAGGACGAAGTGTTTTGGGTTTCTGACATCCTTTACAGTGAAGGCAAAGATCTGCGCGAAGTTCCATTGATCCAGCGGCGTCAGATTTTGCACGAGCAGATTTCAAGTCAAAAGTTCATTCGAATCAAGCCCATGTTTGAAAGCTTCTCAGAGGTCAAAAATGCAGACGAGGGGGTCATCGCAAAAAATTTGAAAAGCACTTATCAATCGGGAATGCAGAAAGAATGGCTTCTCGTTCGCAAGCTCAAAGAAAAGTCACACCCTGAGAACGAGGTTCGCCTCACACATCTCGAAAAAATTTATTGGCCGGAGGAGAGAATCTCCAAAGGCGATTTGATCAACTATTATCGGAGCGTGGCTAAGTTCATCCTTCCACATTTGGTCGATCGCCCTGAGTCCATGCATCGTTTTCCAAACGGGATTGGGCAACCAGGATTCTTTCAAAAGGACATGACCGGTTACAAACCAAAGTGGTTGAAGACGCAAAAGATTTATTCCGAGTCCAACGACAAGACTGTGGACTACGTGCTTTGCCAAGATGAGAAAAGTCTTTTGCATTTGATCAATCTGGGGTGCATTGAACTCAACCCCTGGTTGTCCCGGGTTGCGCATTTAGACTCACCCGACTACTTGGTGATCGATTTGGATCCAGACGGCAATCGCTTCGCACAGGTCGTGGACGTGGCATTTGCCGTGAAAGAGGTTTTGGACGCGGTCAGTGCTCCCTGCTTCGTGAAAACTTCTGGATCCACGGGCTTGCACATCTGTGTTCCCACTCACGCCAAATACACATTTGAAGAGACACGAGATTTTGCAGAGCAAGTGTGCCGTGTGGTGCAGAAAAAGTTCCCTGCAAGCACAAGTGTGGATCGATCTCCGGCTCGTCGTCGTAAAAAAATTTATCTCGATTTTTTGCAAAACCGTCGCGGGCAGACCTTGGCAGCACCGTATTGTGTTCGGCCGCGTTCTGGGGCTCCGGTGTCCACCCCACTCAAGTGGAGCGAATTGACACAGGATCTTCGTCCCGAACAGTTTCATTTAGAGAACACTTTGCAACGCTTGAAAAAAGTGGGTGATCTTTGGCAGCCAATTTTGACAGATGCGACAAATCTTGCGGCCAGTTTGCGCAAACTGCACAAGAATTTCGTCTAGACCTCAAGTCGAGCCTATAAAAGGACGAAAAACCATGTATGAAGAAGGCCGTGAAAACAAAAAAGGTCGATCCGTTCAAAACCCGCAAGGTGAAAACGGAAAATAAACAAGGTGCCGACACGTTGTCTCCCCCTCCAGAGATTGCGGAAGCCATTGATGCTTTTCGCGAATGCCAGGAGCAGGCCAAACATTTTGAAGGCGAAGCGACGATTCACAAAGACGTCATTCTCTCTTACTCAGAGGCTGAGTATTCCAAGCGTTTGATCAATGGACAGAACACCTCATTTAAAGTGCTCGGTGAAGAAACCATGGTCACTTACGTGGTGATGGACGCGAGTGCTGGCTTGACCGAGGAAGATGTTGAAGAATTTCGCAAACAATGGGGCGATGAAGCCGCTGAAGATCTGATTGAGAGGGATTTTGCGAGCATCAAATTTGACGCAAAGGTTCTCGAAGCGAACTACGATGCTGTGGTGGAAGCCCTGCAGACCTTGAAGCCTGATGTCCTAGAGACTCTATTCAAGCCCATGCTGATGAAAGCTCGCTCTGGCGCAGCAGAAGCCGCCAAAAAATACGCAAAGACTCCTGAGGACTTGTTGGACCTCTTGAAGCAGATTCGTATCAAAAACTATATTCGTTGACCCTTTGCTTTGGGCAGCCCTATGTTTTGAAGATCGTGTTCAATCAACTTCAGACCATACCGGGTATTTTTGAACCCATTCTTTTTTCCCCGCGGAGGACTGTGCTTCCATCAGCGTACATCCCAGCTATGCATCCGAAAACTGAGATTCTTCCTGAGCGCGCCGTGGTTGAAAAGATCTTGAGGGCGGGCTGGGTGGGCCAGCTCAAAATTCACGGACACCGGGCACAGATTCATCTCAGTGCCGATCCGGAAGAAAGCTCCCTGGCATACAATCGTCAGGGGAAGCTTCACAAAAAACTATTGCCAGAGAAGATTTTAGTGGAACTCAAGCGGGTTTTTTCCCTGGAAGAAGACTGGACAGTTTTGGACACCGAGTGGATTAAGCCCGAAAATAAACTCTACGTTTTCGATATTCTGAAAATGAATGGTAAAGCTTTGAGACGACTCTCCTATCTGGAGCGCTACCAGCTTTTACCAAAGGATTACATTTCCCCCCACATTCAAACCTTGCCCCTGTTGTCGACTGTGGAAAAGTGCATGGCTGCCTTGGAGCGGGAAGAAGACTTTATTGAAGGACTCGTGTTTAAGTCCCCGGCCAGTAAAGGATTTTCAGATAGCTCCATTGTGCGTTGTCGAAAACGCAAAACCCGCCCCGGATATGAGTGAAATTCGCGTTGGTTTTTCAGGTTGGACCTATCCACCTTGGCGAGGAGATTTTTACCCTAAGGGTTTGGTGCAAAAAAAAGAGTTGGAGTTTGCCAGTCGAAAGGTGAACTCCCTGGAGATCAACGGGACCTTCCATTCACTGCAAAAACCTGAGTCGTTTCAGAAATGGTACGCAGAAACTCCGGATGATTTTTGTTTCTCAGTCAAAGCTCCCCAGTACATCACACACATTCGCAGGCTCAAAGGGATTGAAGAACCTTTGGCGAATTTTTTTGCGTCTGGAGTGTTGGCTCTGAAAGAAAAACTGGGACCGATTTTGTGGCAGTTTCCACCCAATGTCATGTTGAAGGACGATCGTTTCGACAAATTTTTTGAGTTGCTACCAGTGGATTTCAAGTCGGCGGCAAAGTTGGCAAAAAACCATGGCGAAAAGATGGAAGGTCGCGCCTGGTTTGAAGTCAAAAAAAATCATTCAATTCGGCATGCCTTTGAATTTCGGCATCCCAGTTTTTTGAATCCGGATTTTCAGAAACGACTCAAGCAATGCAACTGCGCTATGGTGTTTGCTCATGCCGGTGAAAAATCACCTTTGACTGAGCAACCGACGGCAGACTTTATTTACGCACGCATGCATGGGCAAGGTGAGGAGTACAAAAAGGGGTACCCTCAGAAGGTGATCCAGGAGTGGGCGAGCAAAGTCGAATTCTGGTCCCAATCTCGAGATGTCTATGTGTATTTTTCCACGGACCAAAAAGAGTGCTCGCCATTTGATGCGATGAGCCTGGTCCAAGCTCTGGGAGCGCGAAATAAAATTTCATCCGTTCCAAAAAACTAAACCGGTTCCTTGGCGAGATCTCGCAACTGCTCCGAACGCTTTTTTAGATTATGGAGCAACCGTTTTTTCTGATCGGGCGTGAGCGTGCTCACCACAAGGTGCATGAGGGTTGCATTGCGAACCAGGGACCGTTGTTGGGCATTTTTCATTTCGACAGTTTGGAGGCTTTGCCAGTTGCGCATGAACTCTGCCACAAACTCTCGACGTTTTTCTGATTGAACACGAGCCTGGCGGAACTTTTCAATCATGTGGGCTCGATTCTTTTCGCGAACCTCGTGTGGCAGTGAGTGCTGTTGCCAATGCTCCAGAACCTTTTTTCTTTGCTCCGCCGTGAGCTCTCCCACGGTTTCATCCGCAAAAAATTCAAGCATGTTCTCGCGAAATTGATCGGGAGATTTTTCGCGCCGTTCTTTCTCTTCCTTTTCTCGAGCGATAAGCCCTTTTTCAAAGTGCTTGAATTCGTGTTTGGACTCGACGTCCACCATCCATTGCGCCACTGGTTCAAACCGCGCCCAAGAACTGCGAAGAATCGCCGATGCTTTTTCAAGAGAGCTGGTGAGGTCCTCTTGCGTGATCTTGTCTTGGGAAACCTGCACGTGCCAAGTGTCCAAAATATCAGCCAACTGGGGGAAATCTTGTTGTTGCACCTGCACTAGGGCCGCGCGATACAGCTCTTTGGCTTTGCCTCGCTCTGTGGAGTTCAACTCGAAATACTTTTTTGTTTGGCTCAAAACCACGGAATCAGACCAGCGCACAGCCATGCTCAATTTGCTGCAACCCGCGAACGCTAGAAAAAAGAAGATCAGAGCAAAAGACCTACGTTTGCTGACGGCGCCGTAGCTGGTTACGGCTTCTCCCTCCGCCTCGGCCATTGTTTTTTCGCTCGGGCTCGTTCGACCGCTCATTTTGTTACGCACTCTGAATCGAAACATCTTCTGACTTTATTCCGAACTCAAAAGGCAGCCAAGTCACGATTTCGTGTTTCAAATGTTCTAAGACCCGTCATAAGACATTTTTTCGACTGGCTTTAGGGCCAGAGTGTTTTTGGAAGTTTCATGGCCTTTGCATTGAGACCCAGTTGAGTCACCATCTGCCGGACTCCGGAGCTAACAAAAGCTCCTGTACGGGTGCTGTACTCCAGCATTTCAAACATGTTCAACCAGTAGTGACGATCGGATTTTCCTTCTCTCACCATACGGGCAAATTCCACTTCCCAGCAACTGTAACCAAATTGGGCAACTTCGGCGATGCCAATCAACGGAATCAGCGCATTGTTGGTCAGAAGCGGTCGAGAGCGACCCGCAGGGATGAGGCCGCGAGTTTGCACGTGTTCGAGAATTTCTGTTTCACTCACAGACCATTCAAAAAATGGGAGCAGAAATTGAGGCGAATTCTCTGCACCATCTTGGAACCAAAAATCAGGGCCTGTTTGACGAATGACGTCGGTCATTTTGAGCGAGGAGATGCGAGAGAGTCCCGCGAGTTCAAGTTCGACAGGCAGATCCAGTTGGGCTGGGCCAAAAGCGCTTTCGAACTGCGTGGGGTTCAATCCACACAAGATGAGGGGGATTTTTAGGCCTGCAGCCAACTTGCGGGCGGTTTGAAACGTCATGAGCCCATCCAACAGGTCCACGATGCTATAGCCAGTTTGATGACTCAGGTTCTGGAAGGCGAAACGAAACACGCGAGCGACATTTTTTGGATCCAGACGAAAATGCCAATGCGTGCTTGGACACAATTTCAAAATGTGTTGAATGTTGTGAAGAGCGACGGGACTCAAATACCCGTTGTCGACGGTCAGCGTGAGCAATCGTAAATTAGGAAACTCGCTGCGGACGCGATCGAGAAGGTAGGCACTGTCTTTGCCTCCGCTCAACAAAATGAGAGCATCAAAGGTTCTTGACTCGGGCTGAATGCGTGCAGCCTCTTGAATCCGATTTGCGAGGCGCGAAGTCGAAGCCTTGTGTGATCGGACGGGCGTGTGGCTCCGGCAAACTTCGCAGACTCCGTCAACATCGAGAGGTGAAAAAGACTCTGGCAGGACGCATTTTTGACATCGTCGAGCCAAATGCCGGGAGACAAAGGGTCGACAAAACTTCCAAAGATGTTGTGCGGTGAATTCAATGAACTTGGCTTCAGTTTCTGCTTTCATTTTTGAGGAGCCCTTCTTTGATCATCCATTGGTGACAGTCACTCAACATGTCGTGCACTGAGCCGGATTCGTAGTTTAGAAACTTTCGCGCCTTGGAGTCGTCACAAGTGATCACGTCTCCCAAGAGGCGAATGGTGTGGGGAGTGAGAGCGGGTTCTTTTCCCAAAAGTGTTGAAATATAAAATTCACACCAACCGTAGGCGACAAAAGCCCATTTGGGCAGAGGCCAGCGTGGACCTGGTTTTTTGAGCAACTGCGCAGCCTTCACCATCACTTCATGCCAAGAAACCTCCGGCCCCCCCAAAATGTAGTGAGCTCCTGACACACCTTTTTCTGCAGCCGAGATCAGCGCTTGGGCAACGGATCGCGAATGACAAATGTTGGCCCGTCCTGGAGGAGACAGCGGCGCAAATAAACCTCGATCGATCTCTCTAAATAATTTCGACCAGGTGGCCCTATCATAAGCTCCGAAAACCGCCGTCGGATGAACAAATACAACGTCGAGCCCTCTTCGTGTGCTTTCCTCACACTCCTCATCGGCCAACCGCTTGGACTGGATGTAGGCATCGTGGGACCACATATTACGACGAGAATTCTCGTTGACGGGAACCCCGGCTTTGTAATCGTAGACAAGAACAGTCGAGGTTTGTACCAGGCGTTTCACCTTTTTTTGCAGACACATTTCCACTGTGTTCCGGGTGCCCAGTTGATTGACGTCGTAGCGCGTGGATTCCTGGCTGTTCGGGAGATTTCCGACGCTGGCGGCGAGATGAAAAACCACGTCCACATTTTCGGGGCAGGCAGCCAACAAGCTCGACTTGTCCAGAATGTCACCGACGCAAAACTCGAGATTTTTGAGGCCCTGCAAATCCTGGAGCTGAGACGTGGGACGATGGATCATCTTCACGAGCCATCCCTGATTCGAAAGATTTTGTATTAGCGGAATTCCTAAAAACCCGGTGCCACCAGTTACAAAGGCAGTCCTTGCCATAGCCAATCTTATCATCTTTGGTTGCGCAAACAATTCGGGTTTCGCTAATCTCAACTCATGGCTGCTAACACAGCGAAAAAACTAAGAAGAAGTCCCAGTCAGGAGCGCTCAAGAATTTTGGTGAGTTCGGTATTGACCGCAGCTCGAGAAATTCTGATTAAGGCCGGGTTGAAAAAGTTCAATACGGTGAAAATTGCTCAAAGAGCGGGCGTTGGGGTTGGGTCGATTTACGAGTATTTCGAGAATAAGCAGTCTGTTTTTCAGTCCCTTTTGAAAGAAGAAATCGAACGCAACCTGAAGGCTTTAGTGGATTCTTTGCCGGCCCATCAAACTGGAGATTTGGACCTTGGGCCGGTGATAGAAAAAATGATGGAACACTTTGGGCAAATTCGAACTTTGACTGAGTATCTTTTCCTATCTCTGCCTCGCGAGTTCACCACACCCCTGATCATGCACTCCCGAGCCCGAGCGGCCGAGCTCATCGCTGAAAAATACCAGCTGAGCGCCTCAGATCGGAAAACGCTCATATTCTTGGTGAACATTTTTATGGACACCATCCACTCCATGCGTTGGCACGAGAAAGAGGGTAAGGATTACCCCCCTCGTGAAGAAGTCGTTCGACACCTCAGCCGGATTTCGCGAGCAGTGCTTGCTTCAGGATCTCAAGCTTGAAGGCATGGGATGTCATTGTTGTGGGAACTGGAATGGGCGGCTCCACTCTTGGCCATGCTTTGGCAAAAAAGGGAATGAGGGTCCTGTTCCTCGAAAAAGGAAATGCCAGGTCTCAGGAATCTCTTGCGGGTGAGTACCTCGAGGACTTGGTTCTGAATAATGAGCGCCTTTCTTTGAACGTGAGCACAAACTGGCAGCGTGCAGGTCGGTGGAGGGCTTTTCTTAAGAATTTTGCGGATTCAGGTCCTGCAGATTCTGTGGTTTTAGGAAAAGGTGAAGGCGGTTCCTCGGCTCTCTATGGAATGGCCATGGAAAGACTTTTCCCATCGGATTTCGAACCAAAAAAATTTCATCCTGGGGCGACGGAGAGCACTTTGCCAGACCGTTGGCCTGTGGCTTATGCAGAGTTTGAACCCTATTACGCGCTCGCTGAGAAACTCTATCGTGTGCATTCGGATCTCCCTGATCCTCTTAAGCTGAGGGAGCTGCGCACGCCGCAGTACGAGCCGGATGCTTCTCGGTTTCACTGGACTTCGAGAACCTTTTTTAAGGCCATGCAGAAAAAGGGTTTGCGCCTCTACACAGTCCCTTTTGCTTGCGACTATGTCGAGGGCTGTTTGTTTTGCCAGGGGTTTCTATGTCCTAAGAACTGTAAAAATGACTCCAAAAAAGTGGCACTTGATCCAGCGGTGAAAGAACACGGAGCCCAACTCATGACCGATGTGGAGGTGGTGAGAGTTTTGGTTCGTCATGGAGTTGCAGAGGGTGTGGAGGTCCGGAGAAAAGATGGAAGTTTAGAAAGGCTTTTGGCTACGAAAATTGTCCTGGCCGCAGGAGCATTGGTGTCTCCGCTGATTTTACTCAATTCTGCGACCAACGAGTTGCCTGAGGGCCTGGCAAATTCATCAGGCTGTGTGGGGCGCAATTTGATGCGCCATTTGATCGATATTTACTTTCTGCCTTCGCCGTTCAATTTGCGGAAATCGCGGTTCAGTCTGAAGGAATTTGCTTGGAATGATTTTTACGAAGTGAGTGGTGTCAAATACGGGGCCTTTCAACCATTCGGAAAGTTTCCCAGTCCAGAATCGATTTTTTTAGATGTTCAGGCGGAGTGGATGCGAGATTCTTCAGCTTTTGGCAGGTTCGTCTTTCCGGCTTTGCGTCCCTGGATGCGTTGGGGCATTCAATACCTGTTTGGTTTTTCCGGAATCGCTGCGCCCATCTTGGAGGACACTCCAATGTGGAACAATCGAGTGCGAGGGATTCAGAGCACTCCTACCGGAGACGTGATTCAAGTCGACTACGAGATGAGTGCTTGGGATCGACAACGGTTGGTCGAATTTCGGCAGATGATTCGAAAAGCCCTTTTCCCCCCATATCCCTTTTTCTTGGTGAAGATGGCCGAGAAGTCCAAAATGATTGCTCACGCTTGCGGGACGATTCGTTTTGGTGATGACCCGAAAACTTCTGCGCTGAACAGGTGGAATGAATGTCATGACGTGCGCAACCTGTATGTTGCGGACGCTTCGTTTTTTCCATCTTCAGGCGGAGTGAATCCCTCTCTCACCATCGCTGCCAACGCTCTACGGATTGCTGACCGGTGCGCCGATACTTTTGCGATTGAATGAGTCGCAAATGTATCGGCGCACCTAGAGGCCGATGTCTTTGCGGAATTGGCAGCCGGGGAATCGAATTTTTTCGGTGAGGGAGTAGGCTTTTTCTCTAGCCACAGTTGAGGTTTCTCCGACACCGACGACACCGAACACTCGACCGCCTGAAGTTTCCCAAGCTCCCGACGACAGTTCGCTGGCGCCAGCGACGATCACGTAGCTGTTTTCATTTTGTTCAACCGGGAAATTGGCAATTGCCACACCCGTTTGAGCGGCTTCTGGGTATCCGGGTGTAGCCACGACGACGCAGCAGGTGTGGATGGGCTGAAACTCAAGAACCGGCATTTTGCCTTTGGCAACTGAATGACAGGCTTCTGCAAAAGAGGAGGCAAACAGCGGTAGGAGCACTTGGGTTTCGGGATCTCCAAAGCGGCAGTTGTACTCGAGAACAAAAGCTCCCCGTTCGGGATGAATCATCAAGCCAACGAACACCACCCCTCGATATTCGAGAGCGTCGCTTTGCAAGCCAGACACAGTTCGAGTCACCACCTGGTTCACAAGTTCATTTAAAAGTTTTTCAGGCAGGTGCATTGGTGCCACGGTGCCCATACCACCCGTGTTGGGGCCTTGATCCCCATCTTGCAGACGTTTGTGATCGCGAGCAGAAGGCAACAAGGTCCATTCACGACCATTGGTGAAAAAAAACAACGAGATTTCTCTTCCGGCAATAAATTCTTCGATGAGAAGAGTAGAGCCAGCGTGACCCAACTTCTTTTCCACCAAAAAGCTTCGCGCACAATGCAAGGCCTCAGCCTCGTTTTTGCAAATGACAACGCCTTTGCCTGCGGCCAAACCGTCAGCCTTCATCACGTAAGGTGGAGAGAATGACTTCAGGGCTGCCTCAACTTCTTCGAAGCGAGTGACGGCCACCCAATTCGAAGTGGGAATCCGATGGCGATTCATGAATTCTTTGGCAAATTTTTTGGAGCCCTCTAGCTGAGCTGCTTTTTGCGATGGACCAAACACATTTACGCCATGCCCCCGGAGAAAATCAGCAAGCCCGAGAACCAACGGATCCTCCGGACCAATGATCACCAAATCAATCTGATTTTCCTGCGTCCACTTGGACACAGTGGCAAAGTCCTTCCAAGAAAAATCACGCAATAGTTGAGCCTCAGTTTTCATGCCATCGTTGCCAGGCAAAACCCAGATGTTTTGTTTTTTAAGTTTTAAGGCTTTGACGATGGCATGCTCTCGGCCTCCGGAGCCAATCACCAAGACCTTCACAGGTGCCTCGACTGCAGGATTTCTTTCCCTCGAGCATGATCTTCAGGGGAAACGTAAATGCGATCGATGATGCGAGTGCCTTCGTAGCGAGAGAAAATTTCGGTGGACTCATGTATGGGCATCGGGCGGTCCCATTTGTCATACTGATCCACGACGTAGATCGGATGGGTGGGGTGGGAATGCAGCGAGGTGTGGTACTTTGAAAGTCGGGTGGAAGAGCTTGCATGAATTGGGTATATGCCAACAGTCTCAAGTGCCTGCATGATGCCAATAGGGCGTGAGGACTCTTGGGTGTTGTGCAGTTCGATCAAGACCTTGTAAGGTTTTTTTTGTGAAATTCGTTGTGCCCAAATATTTTGCGAGGTCTTCAGATGCTCGTAGAGTCTCGAATCTGTGTAGTTGGTGTAATCGGCGATTTCAGAAGGCAAAAAGAATTGGCAGTCCTGGGATGTGAGGTACCGATGCAACATTTCCTCGTACACAATGCTCTTATGGTGAAAGTAAACCATCAGATGCATGTGATGGCGTGAAATCAAAAAATCATCAAATGTGTAAAGCGCTCGGCGATTCAACGAAAGCATGGCCCGGTTGTCCACAACGTGGACTCCCAAGTTGGCGAGCATCCAATGGAGATCAATTTTTCCGTAATTGGTTCCGCAGAAGTACGAATCTCTCTCAAGGTAATCCATCCGGTCACAATCCAACTCCGAACTGATGAGTTGGCTCAGCACTGGGCGATAGTCGACCTCTCCCACTCGAAAAAAATCGTCCTTCGGTGACAAACTGTTATCGATGAGACAGGCAATGTGGAAAGGGTCAAGGTCGGGAAAAGTTTTTCGCAAAACCGGAGTCAGTTCAGAATCGGTCAGGTATTTGAGTGTGTAGTCTTCGTGGGTTGCCTTGCGATTCTCTGAAGGCAGAATTTTGAGGTTCAGAGATGGAAACTGCGGCATCACTTCCTCGATCACATGCGAGAGTGGTCCATGCCCCACGTCGTGCAATAGGGCGCCAAGCCGCACACAGCTGCGAAAAAGTTTGAATTGCTTTTCAGGAATTTTATGTTCGGAGAACACTTGGTTGAAGGCCAGGCCTGCAAGGTGACAAACACCCAAGGAGTGCAGGTAGCGATTGTGAGTCGCCGCAGGATAGGCGTATTCAGAAAAACCGAGTTGGCGAATGAGGCGCAACCTTTGATATTCCGGTGTGTCAACCACCGCGGTTTCTGCGTCGGAAAGTGTCAGCGTGCCATGCACGGGGTCGCGAATTTCCATAGGCTCAGCTCTAGCGACAATTTGTCGTCTGGGCAACGTTGACAGCAAGCCTCGAGCCCTGAAAATCTGGGTGCATGCAGGCGTATCACGATCTCATGGTGAAAGTTTTGAATGAAGGCACCCGCAAGACCGATCGAACGGGCGTGGGAACATTGAGCTGTTTTGGGCATCAGATGCGATTCAACCTGGCTGAGGGTTTTCCTTTGGTCACCACCAAGAAACTGCATTTGCGATCCATCATTTATGAGTTGTTGTGGTTTCTTCGTGGAGAAACCAATATTCAGTTTTTGCACGACCATAAAGTGAGCATTTGGGACGAGTGGGCTGATGAAAACGGCGAGCTGGGACCAGTGTACGGTAAGCAGTGGAGGGCCTGGGAGGCAGCTGATGGGCGTCGAATTGACCAAATTTCCCAAGTGATCCAGCAAATCCAGAAGAATCCCGATTCGCGTCGACATCTGGTGGTGGCATTCAATCCGGGTGAAGTGGATCGCATGGCCTTGCCACCTTGCCACGCGTTTTTTCAGTTTTATGTGGCTGAGGGGAAACTGTCTTGCCAGCTTTACCAGCGCAGTGCAGATGTTTTTTTAGGAATTCCGTTTAACATCGCAAGCTATGCTCT
>FRDC01002272.1_pt2 | contig 25065 bp, 29 predicted proteins | sample 1106171 | NCBI WGS metagenome assembly FRDC01 (sample SAMEA3930566, study PRJEB13176) | freshwater metagenome | biome: Drinking water system; feature: drinking water; material: water | place: Singapore | collected 2014-12-20 | reverse complement strand
CGTCAAAACAGCTCGCCGTGGGACCTGCCACGGCTTCGCTGTTTTTCCTGGCACTCCAATCATTTTGAGCCAATAGAACAAATGGTTAAATTGGGTTTTGACCCTAATCTTATCTTTGTATCAAATCCATGGGCTCCTGCCTTCGCAGGAGCACGGCTAATGGATACAACGTGTCCCTGCGCAGGCAGGGACCCAGCCATGATCACTGTAATTTAACGCCCTCTCAAAACCGCCGTCAGATGCATTTTGAAACGCTTCATATCAGCAGCGGATCCGACCGTGATGCGAAGGCATTGCGACAGACCGTAGGCCCCCATCTGCCGGACAAGCACGCCTCGGGACTTAAGCGCAAGACGAACTCTTTCGGCATTATCCCCGAAATCAGCCAGCACGAAATTCCCGACACTGGGATAGGTCCTGACCCCAAGTTCTTTCAGAGACTTGATCAGCCAGGGCAGCCATTTGTCGTTATGCGCGCGCGAACGCTTGATAAAGCCGCGATCGGCCAGTGCCGCAATTCCCGCCGCCTGCGCCGGCGCGCTGACATTAAAGGGTCCGCGCACGCGGTTGAGCACGTCCGCCACCTCCGCCGAGCAAAGCGCCCAGCCCAGGCGAAGCGCTGCCAGGCCGAAAATCTTGGAAAAAGTCCGAAGCACCACGACGTTGGGGTGTTTTGCCACCAATTCATCACCGGATGAATAATCTTTCTTTCCCACAAATTCAGCATAAGCCGCATCAATCACGATCAGGACATGCGACGGCACTCTGCGCACAAGCCACTCGACTTCTTTCTTCGTGATATAGCTGCCTGTCGGGTTATTGGGATTGGCCAGAAAGATGATTTTCGTGCGTGACCTGACTTTTGACGCCAGCGCCTTGACGTCCACGCGTAAATTATTTTCAGGCGCCGCCACAGCCGTGGCGCCTACCGCCTTGGCGCCGATGGGATACATCAAAAATCCGTGCTGGCTGTAGAGCACTTCGTCGCCGGGCCCGGCATAGGCCTTGAGCAGGAGGTTGATCAGTTCATCCGATCCCGCGCTGCAAACGATGGTGTCAGGATTTTTAATCTTCCACGCCTTGGCCAGAGCCTGACGCAGCGCCAGAGCCGAACCGTCAGGATAACGAAAAAGCTCGCCCGCAAGTTTTTTATAGGCGGCCACGGCCTTGGGACTTGCGCCCAGCGCGTTTTCATTGGATGCAAGGCGCACCAGAGGCGAAACAGGCGCCTTGGCTTCGCCCCCCACATAAGGTGCAATGCTCATGATCCCGGATTTGGGCTTGGGATAACTCATGTCTCTTATCTTTCCCTATCTGTTAACCGCATAAAGCGTTTCCCGGCAGGACCGAAGCGCCAAAAGGAAAGGACTGGGTCGCGCCGTCCATTTCTGCCTGCAATTCGCCGGACACCTCATTGTCTGTCATTTTATTCAACATGACCTTGGCTGCCTGCGCGGGCACACAGCCGTTTTGCTCCTTGCAATAGGTTGCATATCCCTCGTTCGCATCGGAAAAATCCAGCCATGTTCCCGTCTTGGCGGGAAGACGGTAAAAACTGACCATCCATTTGGGATATTCCTGCCCCGCATGCGTTAACGTCACGGTGATGGCAGCCCCATCCCACGGGGCACAGGTGTGCTGTGCAACGGCCGTATCAAAAAATGCCGCGGCCCGCTCTTGGGCGTGAGAAATACCGGCCGCACACAAAACCGCAACAGCCAGGAAAAAAATATGCTTCATATTGTGATCTCCCTATGTCCTTGATGAAACCTCAGGCAGGATGACGGTTCTTTTTACCTGAATTTTGGCGGTTGCGCCAGCCATCGTCGGCGCATAAAGCTGCTTGCTGGCCTCGATCAGGTTAAGCCCGCCAAAAGCATGGAAAAAGCGCCCGCCGAAACGTTCAAAAGCCGGGGCCAGAGCCATGACAAGGCGCGAGCGGACAGGCGGAAAGAACAGGGCCCGCTCCGACTGTTCCGGTACGAAAAGATTCTGGCGCAGAATTTTGTGCATCTGGCTAATGGTATAGGGCGTGCCGTGACCGAACGGCGTGTGGTCCGACTTGGCCCAAAGCCCGGCGCGATTGGGCACGACCAAAAGCACGCGACCGCTTCCGGCCAGCACGCGCCAGATTTCCTTCATCGTTTCCTCCAGCCGGTCGGTGTGCTCCATGCAATGCATGACGATGACGCGGTCGACCGAGCTTGTTTCGATCGGCCATTCACTCTCATCGCAAAGCGCCGACAGCCCTTTTTCATCCGGCGGCCAGAAAACAACGCCCTGCCGCGCAGGCATAAGGGCGGTCACGCTTTTGGCTTCGCCCACGAAAGGGCGCAAAAGCGGCGTAGCGAAACCAAAGCCCAGAAGGCTTAAGCCTTTCATATCCGGCCAAAGCTTGCGGACGCGCTGCCGCACAAGACGCTGCACCATCCGCCCCTCGAAAGTTTCATAGTAATTCTTCAGGTCGTGCGCGTCGTGGTACATGGCTAAAGCAGCTCCCGTATCACAGGAATCAGTGGAATGTCGGCAGGCGGCATGGGGTACTTGTCAAGGTCTTTGGGATAGACCCAGACGCACTCCTGCCCCTCGCGCGGAGCCACGATCCCCTGCCACACGCGGCAGGCAAAAAGCGGCATCAACAGATGAAAATCGTCATAAGTGTGCGATGCAAAGCCCGCCGGTGCAAAACAAGAGGTGGCCGTGTCAATACCCAGTTCTTCTTTAAGTTCGCGGACCAGCGCCCGTTCCGGCGTCTCCCCCGCTTCCACCTTGCCGCCCGGAAACTCCCATAGCCCTGCCATTTTCTTGCCCGGCGGACGTTTGGCCAGAAGCACGCGACCGTCGCGGTCGACCAGCAGAGCCGCCGCGACGAGGACGGTTTTTACGTGTTCATTAGTATTTTTTTTCTCGGCTTCAAGGCAGGACATGCGCTCTACCCGCTAAACAAAAAAGGCGGACAAAAACATTGTCCGCCACTTATTAATTACCCCCTCACCCGGTTTCGCTTCGCTCAACTTCCCTCTCCCCCAAATTCGGGGGAGAGGGTTAAGGGTGAAGAGGCACGACTGTTGCATCAAGCGATTTAGTTCATCGGCTTTCCGTCCATGCCGAAACGCTCGATCTTTGCGCTTTTGCGCAGATCGTCCAGCAAAGACTGCACGGCTTCCTGACCAAGCTTGCTGCGAAGGCCGGAGGCCATTTCGTCAAAAGACGGCACAGCTTTCTTACGGCGGTCTTCGACCTTGATCACATGCCAGCCGAAGTTGGTTTTGACAGGCGCCTTGGTGTATTCGCCGGATTTCAGCTTGAAAGCCGCGGTGGAGAACTCGGGCACCATTGCTTCTTCAGCAAAATAACCCAGATCGCCGCCTTCACCCTTGGACCCGGGATCTTGAGACGCCTCCTTGGCCAAAGCTACAAAATCACCGCCGCCTTCAAGTTTTTTGACAACTTCCTTGGCTTCATCTTCGGTTTTCACCAAGATGTGGCGGGCGTGTATTTCTTCCTTGCCTTCGGATGTTTTCTTAAACTTTTCATACTCGCTCTTGACGAGATCATCGGTGATCTTCTTGCCCAATGTCCGCTCAAGGTAAACGCTGCGGATGATTTGCATTTTGACCTGTTCAAGCTTTTTCTGAACTTCAGGATCATTCGTCAATGACGCTTTATCAGCCTCCGACTGGATCAGGCGCTCATTGATCATCTGATCGACAATCATCGGATAAATATTTTCCGGCGCAACCTGCCCTTTGAACGGCAAGGTATCGATGACAGTGGCAACTTCCTTACGGTAAATAGCATTACCGTTAACGACTGCCGCTACCGGCTCATCGCTTTTTTTCTCTTCGGCGGATGCGAAAGTCTGCGACGCGAACCAAACTCCAGCAACCAGCGCCGTCAGGCAAACGCCGACAACAATTTTCTTGAACATCAAAAAGGCCCTTTCTTTAAAGCAAAAATGACAGATAGACGCAGATATAATACCTTTTCATGAACAAAAGCAATAACACTCTGGTCGGACCTCTTTTTACCAGAATGTTTGTTTTATTGACAAATAAACACTATCGCTCTATTTGAATGGCTTGGTTTGCATTCTTTTTTGAGGACACCATGTTCGGCTCCGTCGCACGTTCACTGTTCGGCTCTGTCAATGACAGGGCTTTGAAGCCTTTGCGAAAAACGGTTGCCGCCATCAACGCGCTGGAACCTCAAATTCAAAAGCTCAGCGACGATGAGTTGAAAAACCAAACCGTCAAATTCCGCGAACGCCTTGCCAAGGGCGAGACACTTGAACAACTTTTACCCGAAGCCTTTGCGACGGTGCGCGAAGCCGCACGCCGTACGCTGGGCCAACGTCACTTCGACGTGCAGCTGATCGGCGGCATGATCCTGCACCAGGGTAAAATCTCGGAAATGAAGACGGGCGAAGGCAAGACGTTGGTGGCGACACTTGCCGTCTACCTCAACGCCCTGCCGGCAAAAGGCGTGCATGTCGTGACGGTCAACGATTACCTGGCGCAACGCGACGCACACTGGATGGGCCCCATCTATCACGCGCTTGGCATGACGGTCGGCCACATCGTCAGCAACCTGACGGACGAGCAACGCAAGGCTGCCTACGCCTGCGACATCACCTATGGCACGAACAACGAGCTGGGGTTCGATTACCTGCGCGACAACATGAAGTTCCGTCTGAGCGATATGGTGCAGCGCGGGTTTAACTTCGCCATCGTTGACGAGGTTGACTCGATCCTCATTGATGAAGCGCGCACGCCGCTCATCATTTCCGGCACGGTGCAGGATTCCGCGCGGCTTTACCAGGCCGTCAACGGCATCATCCCGCATCTCGAAGCCGCCGACTACGAAATTGACGAGAAAATGCGCAACGTCGCCCTGACCGAACGCGGCAACGAGCATGCCGAGGAAGTCTTAAGCGAACACGGCCTCCTGAAAGACGGCGGGCTTTACGATGTGCAGAACATATCGCTTGTCCACCACATCAACCAGGCTCTGCGCGCCCATAAGCTGTTCCACAAGGACGTCGACTACATCGTCAAGGACGGTCAGGTCATCATCATCGACGAATTTACCGGCCGCATGATGGAAGGCCGCCGTTATTCGGAAGGCCTGCATCAGGCGCTCGAAGCCAAGGAAAGCGTCAAGGTCCAGAACGAAAACCAAACTCTGGCCTCGGTCACCTTCCAGAATTATTTCCGCCTTTATGCGAAACTGGCGGGCATGACCGGCACGGCACTGACCGAAGCCGCCGAATTTGAGACCATCTATGGCCTGCGCGTCATCGAAGTCCCGACCAACGTCCCCCAGGCCCGCAAGGACCAGAACGACGAAATTTACCGCAGCGCCGAGGAAAAATACGAAGCCATCGTCAAGCTGATCGAAAAGTGCCGCGCGCGGCAGCAGCCGATCCTCGTCGGTACGACCTCCATCGAAAAGTCGGAAAAGCTGTCCGCCCGCCTTAAAAAGCTTAAAATCGAGCATAACGTCCTCAACGCCCGTTATCACGAGCAGGAAGCCTACATCATAGCGCAAGCCGGACGCCCGGGCGCGGTCACGATTGCGACCAACATGGCGGGCCGCGGCACGGACATCAAGCTGGGCGGCAACCTTGAAATGCGTCTGGCGCAGGAACTGCCCCCCGAAGCCTCTGAAGATGTCCGCCACAAGGCCGCCGAGAAGATCCGCGCTGAAATCGCGGAAGCCGCCAAGGTCGTCAAGGAAGCGGGCGGGCTTTACGTCATCGGCACCGAACGCCATGAAAGCCGCCGCATCGACAACCAGCTGCGCGGCCGTTCGGGCCGCCAGGGCGATCCCGGCGAATCCAAGTTCTTCATTTCGCTTGAAGACGACCTGATGCGTATTTTCGGCTCGGAGAAGATGGATGCCTTTTTGGGCAAGATGGGGGTCAAACGCGGCCAGCCGATCATGCACCCCTGGATCAACACCGCGATCGAGCGCGCCCAGAAGAAGGTCGAGGCGCAGCATTTTGAGATCCGCAAAAACCTGCTGAAATTCGACAACGTCATGAACGACCAGCGCAAACTGGTCTATGAACAGCGCCGCGAGATCATGGAATCCGAAGATCTTTCGGATGTCGTGGACGACATGCGCCACGAAGTCATCGAGAAGCTCTGCACCACCTGCGTACCGCCTGGTTCTTATGCGGATCAATGGGATGCGCAGACCCTTAAAACCGAAGCCCATCGCCTGCTGGCCATGGACATCCCCATCGACGCATGGGGAAAGGAAGACGGCCTCAGCCCCGAAGATGTCATGGACAGAACAAAGAAACTGTCGGACGCGCGCGTTCAGTCCCGTCAAGGCGCCATCCCTCCGGGCATCATGCGCCAGCTTGAAAAAGGCCTCCTGCTCCAGATCCTCGACCAGACATGGAAAGAACACCTTCTTAACCTTGAATATCTGCGTCAGGGCATCGTGCTGCGCGCTTTCGGCCAACGCGACCCCTTGAACGAATACAAAACCGAAGCTTTTGCGATGTTCAGCGACATGCTTGACCGCCTGCGCGAAAATGTCACAATCGCGCTCAACCTGATTGAAATCAGAAGTGACACGGCCGTCCCGGAACTTCCGGCCGCCCCCACGCGCGGCCTTGTCTATCGTGGAGGAAGCGAAACCGCGCCGCCGTCTTCAGGTTTCGCGGGCGCTACATCCGCCCCCTTCAATCAGAATGATCCCGCGACATGGGGAAAAACCCAGCGCAACGCCCCTTGCCCTTGCGGCAGCGGGAAAAAGTACAAGCATTGCCATGGGAATGCCGCGTAAAAAGCAACTGTTCCCTCTGACCTGATCGCGTGCTATAGTGTCGGCCATGGAAGATCCTAAGAAAGTCCTTCATTGTCTTTTTCAAACCGTCCAGATGCTGTCAGGCACTATTGGCCTGAAAGAAGCGTATACACCCGGCCATCAGGAAAATATCGCCAGGGTTTCCCGTATTATTGGACAAATGATGGGACTCTCCAACGAAGTCATTAATGGCCTGCGCGTCGGCGCTACCTTGCACGATTACGGAATTATTCGTATTCCAAGCGAAATCCTCAACAAACCCGGCAAGCTGACCGAGCAGGAATACAACATTATGAAGCAGCATCCGGTCCATGCCTATCAGTTGCTCAAGAACATCGACTTCCCATGGCCCGTGGCCCGGATGATCCTGCAGCACCACGAACGCCTTGACGGTTCGGGTTATCCCGCCGGCATCAAGGGCGATGACATCATTCTTGAATCGCGCATTCTGGCCGTCGCCGACATCGTCGACTCCATGACATCGGATCGCCCGTGGCGCAAAGCTTTCACCGTTGAAAAGACGATGGAAGAAATACAAAAACACAGCGGCGTCAAATATGACTCCGCCGTTGTTGACGCCTGCGTCGAGCTTTATACAAAGCAAGCCGACCGCCTGAAAGACGATTTTTACGATCGCGACGACGAATAATCCGCCGCTATCCCGCGATCAGCACGACGGCAACCATAGCCAGAATGATCCCTACAAGTTGTTTGAGAGTGAGCGGCTCATGCAGAAAGAAGAATGCGAGCACAATCGTCAAAATCGGATAAAGCGCTGAAATCGCCGTGACCAGTGATACCGGCCCTTCACGCAGCGCATGAAGGAAGAAAATCGTGCCCAGATAACCGCAAAACCCCGCCGCAATACCCAGCGGCGTGCCGACAGAGTGGAATTTGAGCTTGAACCCCATATAGGCCAGCGAACAAACGCCGATCATGATCGCGCCGACGACTTCCCAGACGATGACATCCATAGGCGTGATGTGTTTGACGGCATACTTGGGTAGGAATCCCCAAAAACCCCATACAATCCACGCGCCAATTACCGGAAGAATCCATGTTTGTGAAAGCATAAGAGGACTTTAACAGTCCCCGCCCTCCTTTCAAGGTTTTTTTGCCGCTTATTGCCGGAAAGGCAAATGTCGGATATAGGATATGCAGGATATCTTCTTCTGGAGCAATCTCCGTGCTCCTGCGCAGGCAGGAGCCCATTTCAAACTTCGGATGGGTCCCTGCCTTCGCAGGGACGCGATTTTCGGATTGCCTCCAGCACTTTTTAACAGGAGGCCAAAATGTCCCGATCCGGCAAAGATTTTCCCGTCTCGTGGGAGGAGTTTCACCGCCACTCCAAAGCGCTGGCCTGGCGTCTGCTGGAAAAAGGCCAGTGGAAGGGCATCATCGCCATCACCCGCGGCGGCCTCGTTCCGGCGGCCATCATCGCGCGCGAGCTTGATATTCGACTGGTCGAAACCGTCTGCATTTCAAGCTACGACCATAAGGACCAGCGCGAAGCCCGCGTGCTCAAATCCGCAGGCACGGACAAAGGCGACGGCCAGGGCTGGCTGGTCATTGATGATCTGGCCGATACCGGGAATACGGCCAAAGTCATCCGCCAGCTTCTGCCCAAAGCGCATCTGGCCACCGTTTATGCCAAACCTGCAGGCCTGCCCCTCGTCGACACCTATATCACCGAGGTCAGCCAGGACACCTGGATCCACTTCCCCTGGGATATCGAACTTCAGTTCAGCCAGCCCCTAGTAAACTCCAACAAAAACTAGCCTCTTGGCGGAATACGCCAAAAGAGCTACAAATTAAAAAAAAGCAAAAACAGGAACCTATCAAATGAACATGGAACAAAATAAAATTCTCGCAGCCCTTCTGGTCGCCGGCATCACCGCCTTGCTCGCGGGATTTATCTCCAAAAACATGTTTCACCACAAACCCCTGGAAAAGGAAGCGTTCCCAATCGCCGTCGTTGAAACGGCCTCGGCACTTTCCGGCGCGGCTGCGGCTGCAGGACCGGGGGACATTGGACCGCTTCTGGCTTCAGCCGATGTCGGCAAGGGCGAAAGCATGTCAAAAGCCTGCCGTTCCTGCCATACCTTTGAAAAAGGCGGCGAACATCGCCTGGGCCCCGCGCTCTTCGGCTCCTTCGGCCGCGGCATAGGCGGTGCGTCCGGTTATGGTTATTCCGATGCGATGAAAGCCAAAGGCGGCAGCTGGGATGCGGAAAGCCTGAACCAGTTCCTGTACAAGCCCCGCGCCTTCGTCGTCGGCACAAAGATGACCTTCGACGGCATCAAGAACGACGCCGATCGCGCCGCCATGATCGCCTGGATGAAAACACTGAAATGATCATGAATGGCTGAAAACCTTAAAAAGCAGCCTCTTTCTCAAAATGCATTCTATATGTGGCGCTGCGTCATTGCGATGTCGTTTGCCGACCGCATCATGCAGATCGCGGAGCAAAAACATCTTGAAAAAGCCCTCGATGGCCTGAACCGCACTTACAACCTGACGCCCGAGCAAAAACAAACTTTTGCCCAGGACATGAAGAAACCGCAGAACGTCTTTGACCTTCTGCGCCACATCAACGACTCCGAATACCGCGCAATGGTTCTTCAGTTCAGCCAGGAACTGGCCTGGGCGGACGGTCATGTCAGCGATGAAGAACAGACCATCCTTGACCGGCTGCACCTGGAACTGACGCCCGGCATCGACCGCGCAAAACTGCAGAGCGAAATCCACGACCTTATCGCCCTGCGCCGCGAAGAACGGATGGCGGAGCTGAAACAGCTTCACGCCAAAGCCCAGGCGCGCAACATGTACGGCGTTTTCGCCCCGCTCGACCGGCTTATGCTCCGGCTAGGCATTGATATTCTGGATTAAAACCGCTCTGGATAGGGGTGTTTGTTTCCCTGCCTGTCGCACAGGCAATAGCCGCCGTCGGGCGTTTTCTCGACATAGTCGCTGTTGACCGGCACCTTGCCAAAGCCGCCGGGAATGTCAATCACATAGTCCGGCTGACAAAGTCCCGACACGCGTCCGCGCAAGCCGCGGACCAGCTTCTTGCCCTGCTCCATATCGACGCGGAAATGTGACGTGCCCGGCGCAAGGTCAAGCTGGTGCAGGTAGTACGGCTTGACGCGCAATTCGACCAGCGCGCGGAAAAGATCTTCGAGCGCCTGTTCACTGTCATTAACGCCCTTAAGCAGGACGCTCTGCGACAAAACAGGAATGCCCGCCTTCGTCAGGCGCGAAATTGAAAGCCTGGCTTTATGCGTCAGCTCGCGCGTATGATTGACATGAACCGCGACATAAACGGCCTTCTCGCTTGCCAGCGCTTCGATCATGCGCTCGCTTACCAGATCGGGCGCGGCCACTGGTACGCGCGTGTGAAAACGGACGACCTTTACGTGCGAAATTGCGTTCAACACAGTCATAATCTCGCCAATACGGCGCGGTGACATCACAAACGGATCGCCGCCTGTGACAATGACTTCCCAGATGCTTTTTGTCTTGCGGATATAATCGAAGGCCGCCGCCAGTTCCTCGGCCGTCAGCGTTTCGCTGCCCGGTCCCACCATCTCGCGCCGGAAGCAAAAACGGCAATAAACCGCGCAGGTATGCGCGGGCTTCAACAGAACACGGTCAGGATAACGGTGCACGATCCCCTTGACCGGGCTATGCCTGTTGTCACCGATGGGGTCGACCAATTCTTCGGGGCGAACGTTCAATTCTTCAAGGCTCGGCAGATACTGGCGCGCGATCGGATCTGCCGGATTGGCGGGGTCCATCAGTTGGCGCAGATCGGGCGTGACCGCAACCGCGTATTTCTCCGCGACGCGCGCAATATCTCCTTCAATGGAAGAAGACCGCAAACCGAGTTCTGGCGCTTTCTTCGCCGACATCCATGTCTCCGCTTTAAACGTTATGGTTATACACCTTTGCCAACCAAGGTCAAATAGATTGGAAGAACGGCCCTCCTGCTACTTTTAATAGCAGGAGGGCCTTGGGAGGGAGGGACGTGTGGGAAAACCTTTAAATACGCTGATAAGGACCTTCAATCTGATGGTCTTTGGGCATATATCCCGTTTCTTCGCGGACCTTGCGGGCCGCCTGAAACTCCGAGAGCGCAAAAACGATATAAGGCAGTTTCTGGCCGTTTTCCTGCTCCATATGCACCGTGTAGTACCCACCCTTTTTCATTGACGCTCTCCTTTTCAAATTCGTTCCAGACGCTCTGGTTATGACCACGCACGGTTTATGCCAAAATATAAAATGAGTAAAATCAAATAGTTGACAGGAAGGCTTTACTGTTGCACCCGGCAACATTTTCCATTAAACAGGAAGTCTTGAAAATGGACAGGTGGCCGAGTGCCTGTCCGAGGGGCTTGGCCCCGAGTAAAAAATATACGTTCAACCGCTCGGTATGCGATGTTGAACGGGCGATGGACAGGTGGCCGAGCGGTTGAAGGCGCTAGTCTCGAAAACTAGTATAGGCGTAAGCCTATCGGGGGTTCGAATCCCCCTCTGTCCGCCATTTCTATTACTCGAAAATGCCCAATCCATTTTTGGCCTGCAACAAATCCTCATGTGATGCGGGGTTCGGTGGCGTTTTGTGTGTACCGCGCAATGTGGGCAGACTTGCCGTTATTTTCGCGCTGATGCTCTGAACGGGCCAAGATGCTCTTTTTGGTGTGTACTTGATAAACTCGGTCAGTACACAGCCACAGGCTGATTTGACTCATATTTTTCGCCGTACATTTTTAACTGCCATGAGCGGTGCCATTTTTAAGCAGGCCGAATGGCGTTTGCGTGAATAAAAGGGTTTCTTCGTAATTAACGGCGATTGTGGCCCTCTGCGCCGGACCGTAGCATGGACGTATGGATCGACATCCGCCCATAGAGCCGAAAACCCCTATAAATCCGCTCTTTTCGCGCTTATCAACTGGACTTCGCGCGGTACCGAAGCATTCATGTCGAACCTTAAGAAAGAGAGGCATTCGACATGAGCAATAAAATGACAGCAAGGATTGCGGCCCTACCGGACATGACGGCTGCGGAACTGAAGGCGCTGTGGCAAAGCCTTTACGCCAAAGAGCCGCCACCCTTTAACAAGACGTATTTCGTCAAACGGCTTGCCTACCGGATTCAGGAACTGGAATATGGCGTCGACAGCCGCCCGCTGGAACGCCAGCTCGAAGCCCATGCCCGCCAGCAGATGGACATGCAAGGTAAGCCCAAGCGTAAAGGCAAGCGCCAGACCCGTGACGCGCCAATCTCTGGCACACGGCTGATGCGCGAATATCAGGGCGAAGAGCATGTGGTGACGGTGCTGCCGCATGGCTTTGATTATCGCGGCCAGCGCTTTAAGAGCCTCTCCCGTATCGCCCGCACCATCACGGGCAAGCAATGGTCGGGGCCTGTGTTTTTCGGACTGCGCAGCGGCGGAGGTTTAAAATGAATAGTCCTGCAAAACCAAAAATCCGTTGCGCGGTTTATACCCGCAAATCCCACGAGGAAGGGCTGGAACAGGAATTCAACTCGCTGGATGCGCAGCGCGAGGCGGCGGAAGCGTATATCACGGCGCAGCGTCATGAAGGCTGGATGCTCTATCCCGACCGCTTTGATGATGGCGGGTTCACGGGCGGCAATATCGAACGCCCCGCTCTCAAGCGCCTGATGGCAGATATTGAGGCGGGTAAGATCGATGTGGTCGTGGTGTACAAGATCGACCGTCTGACGCGATCATTAAGTGACTTTTCAAAGCTGATCGAAGTATTCGAGAAACACCATGTCAGCTTCGTATCTGTCACGCAGCAGTTCAACACCACCACCTCGATGGGACGACTGGTGCTGAACGTCCTTCTTTCCTTTGCGCAGTTTGAGCGCGAGGTTACAGGTGAACGTATCCGCGATAAGCTGGCTGCCAGCAAACGTAAGGGCATGTGGATGGGCGGTGTGCCGCCGATGGGATATAATGTCGACAATCGCAAGCTCGTCATCGATCCGCCCCAGGCCGAAATCATCCGCTTTATCTTTGCGCGGTTTCTGGCCACGCGCTCCGTGACAACCGTCGCGCTCGAAACCCGCGAACGTGATTACCGCACCAAGACCCATACCAGCCGTCGGGGCAATACTCGCGAAGGCCACTTGCTGAACAAAGGCATTATTTATCGCATCATCAGCAACCCAGTCTATACCGGAATCATCACACACAAAGGCGCATGGCACCAGGGCCAGCACGAGCCGCTCATCAGCCGCGAAATGTGGGATAAGGTTCAAGCCATCTTAAAAGAAAACCCGCATATGCGCGGCGGCGAGTTACGCCGGAAAAAAATGTCCGCCCCCTTACGCAATCTCCTGCGCTGCGGCGGTGGATGCGCCTCCGGCATAACCATGACGGCCACGACCCGCAACGGGCGTGAATACCGCTATTACGTCCCGACGAATTATTTCAAGAAAGCCTGCCTTGACTGTCCTGTCCGCAGCCTTGGTGCGGGCGAGCTGGAGGAAGCGGTTATCCGGCAGCTTCAGGGTATTTTCACCGCGCCGGAAGTAATCGGCGAGACCTGGAAACAGGCGCAAGCGCAGCAGCCGGACATCACCCTGCCGGAGGTGCGCGCGCAGCTCGGCAATATTCTTGAGGTCTGGCAGGAACTGTTTCCGGCGGAACAGACGCGCCTGATCCGTCAGATTGTGCGTGAAATCGTCGTCAGTGAAGATGGCATGAAGATTTATCTGCACAGCCGGGATTTAAGCGCGCTGATTCAGCCCGCCTCAATCAAAATGCTGGAGGCTGCCGAATGAACGACGATCTCTGCATCCATGTTCCGCTTTCCATCAAGCGTCGTGGCGGGCGCAGGTTGATCATCCTGCCCGAAGAGGCCGCGAACGCACCGCATATGCCGCAGCATCATTTTGATGATACGCTGATGAACGGCATCGCCAAGGCCTGGCGCTGGCAGGCGCTCTATGAGCGTGGGAAATACCCATCGCTTGATGCCTTCGCTGAAAAGCATAACCTCAATAAATCCTATGCCGCGCGCATCATGCGCTTGAACCTGCTGGCACCTGATATCCGGCTTGCCATTTTGACCGGAAAGCAGCCCAAGGGCCTGAAGCTGGCTGATCTCATGAGCCCGTTCCCACCGCTGTGGGAGGAGCAGCGTAAAATATTTGGCTTTATGCCCGACAGTTCTGCCAATGCTTTCGTATGTAAGCATTCGTGAGTAACAGAAGGAAGGTGACGGATGCCACTGCCGGAACGCGAATATTTCTATCTGCAGGAAGTTACACGCAAGCTCGATATGAGTGAGTTTGATTTGCAGTATTATATTTCTCACGGATATCTAATGGCATCCGTCTGGCTGAGCCGTGACATTTTCCAGTATCAGTTCCAGAATCCGCATAACAACAATGAATACGCCTTCGGCCCCAAAGATCCCCATGAAGGCTATGCCTATATCGATTCCTGCACCGCGCGCGAGGTGTTCACCTGCGGCATGGCTCACGCCACCAGCTTTTATGTGAGTTACCCGGATACAGTTATTTCCCTCGCGGATAAAGACCCGCGCATTCTTGTGCGTCGTTCGGCCTTGATGATCAGCGTCTGGGATTTTGATTTCTTTGTCGCGCGGTACGGCCTTTCCGAAACATCGAAATCAGGTGTGACAGGCAGACCGTCCACGACAAGGTTGACAATGGAAGAACATGCGCGGCGCGTGGCAGCCGGGAGTAATTACAAGAACAGGACACAGGAAGCACAGGCGCTTTATGACTGGCACCACCTTCACCACAAGGATATTGCGCCGCCCAGCCGCGACACCATCCGCAACGCGCTGATAAAGTTTGACATCAAGGATTATCAGGGCTGCATGAAATAAAACCGTTTCATGCAATTTAATGCGCCTGTTTCGTGCAGCGCATCGAAAGCATGATGTCCTTCAGAGCAATTCAGGCATGGAGGCCACCAAACATGACGGAAATCAGACATATGAATCAGGTCGAACTCTCGCGCAGGCTCGGCGTATCCTGCCGGACGCTGGAGCGGTGGCGATGGATCGGCGTCGGGCCGCAATTCATCAAGGTGGGTGGGCGTGTCAAATACCGCCTTGCCGATGTGGAATCATTCGAGCAGAGCCGCTTGTGCCAGTCCACAGCGGATCGCCATTATTTTGATGAGCCGAAAAACACGGTGCGGTCATGATGATCGACCGCGCGACAAAGGAGCAGATTGCGGCGATCCTCGCCATGCCCCAAACGCCGCCTTATCTGAAGTCAGTCTTTGAGGTCGTGCGCGACTATGGCGTTGGCTATCTGACCCTGCTGCAAAATGGCGACGGCCTGGAGCCGGATAGACTGAATAGCCAAATTCCCATGATTACGGTTGTTGGCGACGATACAAACGCCGCCCTTGGCCCTGCTGCGTTCGACGCTGCGACCTTAAAGGTCCTCACACTACGCGCTTCCTGCGTCGCCATTATTTCAAGCGAACCGGTGCCAAACATCTACACGCTGTTCAGCCTGATGACCGGGCTGCTGCGTGCCAATACGCTGATTATCGAAACGCGCCCCGAACAGGAACATGCCTGGGTCGATTATATACGTGCGCTTGTGCCGCACACGCCTGTGATCCTCAGCACGTCGCTCCTTGAAGCATGGGAGACGTAAATCAGCATGACGGATCGTATTTCTCTCCCCGATATTGCCACCGCGTTGAATGAGCGGATAGAAGATCTTGCCCTGCATCTGCTGGGCGAGCCAAACCGGGCCTTAAGCACCCGCGAACAACTGCGTTACGGCAACAAAGGCAGCGTGGCCGTCGATATAGCGGGCGATAAGGCAGGCAAATGGTACGACCATGAAAGCGGCATTGGTGGCGACGGGCTGGAGCTGATCTGTCACACCATGAATCTGCGCAATGGTGCAGCCTGCGACTGGGGCAGAAACTGGCTTGGATTAACTGAAAACAATCCTATCAAAATCACTACACCTTCATCAAAGCAACAACAGGACGACAAGGCCGAAAAAGTCGCCGATATTCTCAAAGGCTGCGGCCCCATTGAAGGTACCCCCGCCGAGCGTTATCTGAAACGGCGCGGCATCACGGTAGAACCGCCACCCTGCATAATATTCCGCCCTTACGCCTATGCCGGATATGGCGCGTTGGTCGCGCAGGTCACGGATGAGAACGGCCATGTTCACGCCATCCAACAGATTTGCCTGACCGATGCAGGCGAGAAAGCCCCCGTTCCGGTTGTCAAGCGCACGAACAAAGCCACCGAGAAATGGGCTGAAAAATCCGCCGTTCGTTTTCCTGGCACGCAACCGCTGATCCTGGTCGAGGGCGTTGAAACCGCTCTGTCACTCTGGCAGGCAACAGGCCAGGAAACATGGGCCTGTCTGGGAATATCGAATGTGGGCTCGGCCCCGGTGCCGGAGGGCGCAACTGTCATCGTTGCCCGTGATGGTGATCTGCCGGGCAGCAAGGCGGATGGGCAGATCGGTCGGGCGATTGCAAAACTACAGAAGCGTGGATTGAGCGTAAAGATTGCCACTCCGCCCGAAGGTAAAGACTTTAATGACATTCTTCGTGACGAAGGCGAAGAAGCGGTGCGCGCATTGATTGAGAAAGCCGGGGCTTTTCAGGGTTCGATCGGCTTGGATCAGGCGCGCACCGTCTTTATCGGCTCCGATGTCGAAATCGCGGGCCGCGTCCGTAAAGACCTGATTGAGCGGTATGGAAGGATCATCCACGCCGAGGGGCATGTCTGGCGCTACGCAGCAACGCACTGGGAAGCCATCCCTAACCATGAACTGCGTCTGGCCACTCATATATATGACGGCGCACGATACAAAACGCCAAAAGGCGAACCCACTCTTGTCAAACTCGGCAAGAGCCGCGTGGATTCCATCCTCAACGAGCTAGCGGCGCTGCTGAAGGAAGAAAGTTTCTTTGCCGATGCTCCTGTTGGCATCAACTGTAAAAACGGCTTTATCACATTCCTGCCCGATGGTACGGCACATATCTTGCCGCATCAGCGCGACCATCGCTGCCGTCATACTTTGCCGGGACGCTGGCAGGCCGATGAGAAAGTTTCCGGTCATCTTCTGGAACGCCTGCTGCATGGCGTATTTCACGGCGATGATGATGCGGACCAGAAAACCAGCCTGCTGGCCGAGATGTGCGGTTCCGCTGCTTTAGGCTATGCCACAAAGCTGATCCAGCCGCGCGCGATCATATTGAAAGGCGAGCGCGCAGAAAACGGCAAAAGTCAAATTCTTGATCTGGCGCGCGGACTGCTGCCAGCCTCGGCCATTTCATCCGTCACCGCCGCACGCATGGGCGACGAGCGCCATGTCATCGGCCTTGCTGGAAAACTGCTCAATGCTAGCGACGAATTATCTTCATCATCCGCCATCGCTTCAGAAACTTTCAAGGCGATTATTACGGGCGAACCCGTGGACGGACGCGATGTTTACAAGTCGCGCGTAGAGTTTCGGCCCGTTGCGCAGCACATCTTTGCCACCAACACGCTGCCGCCGTTTCAAGGCGGGATGGATCGCGGGGTGCAGCGCCGCCTGCTGGTCATCACCTTCAACCGTGTGATCCCGCTTGAGGAACGCGTCGAAGCCATCGGGCGGCGTATCGCTTCTGAAGAAGCCGATCATCTTCTGGCCTGGGCTGTTCAAGGTGCATCACGCCTTATACGCCAGCGCAATTTTACCATCCCACCCAGCAGCAAAATCGCATTGACAGATTGGATATTGGGAGCCGATCCGGTGCTGGCGTGGCTCGATGAATGCGTCGAGATCAAACTTTCTATTGGCAACACAGACATCACCACCCGCTCGGCCTATGAACAGTTTCACGCCTGGGCGGTGGCGGAAGGCTTCAACCGCGACAAGCTGCCCGCCATCAACGGCTTCGTGCAGCGTGTTCTGGCGAATGCGCAGGGCGTGGAATCCAAACGCACCAAAACGGGCCGTGTTTTTCTTGGGCTTTCGCTGAAGTCTTCGGCCTCGACCTCTTCATACGCGCAATCGCGCTATGGGCGGTGACGCATGGGTGACGCAAAAATGATGCGATTTCGGCCTCAAGTTGTTGATTGTGTTGAGATGATTCACTCACACCCCAACCATCGCGATATAGGGGGAAAAGGTGATCAATATATATCACATCATTATCCTACATATATAAGGGTTGACCCCCAGGCGCGTCATCCCAACACCGTCAATGGGTTAGATGCGTTTTGCCGTCATTTCAGCGTCACCCCTGCATCACCCGCAACACTATCCCCACATCAAAAAATAATTTTTCCAAACGCGCTGACAGGTCGCGCCCCATCTGTCAGGTCACTGCCGCCTTTCCGCCAGTACATCACCCCTGAAAGGAACCATCCATGAAACCCGAAACGCAAAAACAGATTGCAGCCACACTCAAAGCGTTTAAGCCCATCGAAGCCTATATCGCGCAGAAAAAGAAAATCGCTGCTGCTTTCGAGGCGCTAGAGGAAAAGGTCGCCCGTACCGGGGCCGAGCATAAATCCTTCCTGCAGAAAGCCGGTGCTCTTGAAGCCAAGCGCCTCCTCGGCGAGGCCAGCGATGCCGACGCTCAGGTGCTGGACACAGACTTGATAGCCGTCCGCGATCAGCAGGATCGTCTCTCTGCGGCACGTCAGGCATTAGAGTTGCAGCAAGCCGAACTCGACCGTCAGGTCAAACCGCTTTACGAGGCGGCGGGACAGGCCATCGGCGATCTCCGCCGTGTGATAGAGGCTGATCTCGATCAGGAAATGCGGCAGGCTGCATCCATGCTCACCTCCATCGTCAACAGGCTGTATGCCTTTCGTCATGCAACGGGGATTGGTTTACCCAGCCGTGAAATCATGGACATGAAGATTCCGTCCGTGGTCGATGGCACGAACCTGTTTCAGGAACCTGCCCGTTTCCATCCGCGCAATGATAGCGTGATTGAAGCCGCATGGGAGAAGGACACGGATGCGAAGGCGCTTCATGACAGTCTGCAGGCGTTTGGCGTCGCCTACAACATCCTTCACCGTGACGAGCGGCGCGTTGATAGCATGGAACGACAAGTAGAGCGTGATAGCCAGCAGCCGCGCGCTGCCAATGTCGGCGCTTAAGAAAATCTTGGGTCCTTCCTGCGCGAAAACCAATGCGGGCGGGCAAGGCCCGGCGGTTTTCTAGCGTTAGCCTCGCAAAACGGGTTACAGGGTCGGTTACAGGTTACATGTTTCCGGCCCAAAACCCCGGCTGAAAGACATGAAATGACGCTGAATTGACTGGATATATGGCGCGAATGAAGCGTTCATAGAGATATGTAACCCGGAGAATGCCATGACTGATAAAATAAAAACCGTTATTCAAAACGCCATTGCTGCCAATCTTGCCGCGCTGTCTCAGCGTTTGACAGAGGCCGCCGACCTCGCAGAGCAGGCCCATGTCGCCATGGCGCAAGGTGAACAGAGCCAGGCCATCGGCACAATCCTCGACTTCGACCGGATATTGCCAGAGGCGCAGGCTCTTTACGCCGCCGCCATCGCACTACATCGCAACGGCGCGTGAGGAAACTATTTGGAAAACGACTCTAATAATTTATAAAGAATTAAGGATTACATCGCGGGCAATGACCTGGCTCTGAGTTTTCTTTACCATGAGGTGCTGGTAGTTTTTGCCTGTATTTGCATCGCGTGCAGCCATATATCACAGCTTTAATATCTTCGGTTGGCGTACCGCACCAGCCGCAAGGCAGTCCGACCTCGATATCGATTTTCCCCCAGCCTGGCGTTTTGCATTTTGGACAAAGACAGCAAAGCCTCTCGGCCAGCGTTTTGGAAAGTTTACCAATCATGGTCATGCGGGTTGGATTGACATGGGCGCGCATGTCGGTTTCTAGCCAAACCTTTCCAGTTTTTGATTCTTTTAAAGACTCTTTAAATGCGGCCTCAAGGTCGCTTTTATTTTCTACACCCTTAAAGATAATCCTCTGTTCATCGCGCGGGGATGGCCTGACGATCAGTGCATGCGATGGAAACTGCGCTCTCTCTACAAAGACGGAGAGATCATCAAGGGATGAAAACTCACCCATCTGATAATTAGTCTCCATATAAAGATCTGTAACATGGAGATTAAATTTCCTTTTTTTATCGATGAAGTAAAGAATCTCTCTGTTCGAAGGCACGAAGGGAATAAATGGATGTGGCCCAAAACTTCCCTCGCTCGCAAGCGCATAGTCCGCTCTTGTGACCTTCATGCCCCATTCGCATTTCTTTCTTACGCAATCAAGCGCGCTGCCCTGGCGTTCGATCTCGCCTGAAAATGTACCCAGCTCATCGGTATCGACAACATATTCCAGAATGCCCGCACCCAAGACGCGCTCGAATACCGGAGCAATAGCGGCAGATTTCTGATGCTTGGTTGTCAAAATAATACATTCACCAGAATAAGCTGAAAATGCGGCCTCCGGCGAGGCCGCATCTTCAATCGTTTCTTTCTTTTTATTTCCTGAAAAAATACCCATGCTTAATTTTGCTGCGGGACTTTGGATGAATGATGTTCAACAATCATCCAGCGACCATTTTCCTTTTCGTAAACAAAAGTATAACGTGCCGGAATACTTACTTTATTTCCATTCTCTTCAAAGGAGAAGGTATACAGTCCGCTCACAACAGCGCTATTTTCATCAAGAAGTCTGATATGATCCTCGTTCACCGTCGCCATAAGTTTTGGTTTTGCGGTCAATTTATCAAAATAATCGGTACGTTCTTTTTGATCCGTAATCGGTTTTTCCGCCAATGTCGCCAGCAGGATCGCGCTTGGGTCGTAGAGTTTAACGACATTTTCGGATTTACCGCTGGAAAGCGCCTGCCGCCAATCTGCGAATGCCTTTTCGACTTCTGCTTTCTCGTCAGCTTGACCTTGGCTTGTATGCATCACCTCTAAAGGCTTTGCAAAAACGCTCGATGGATTAAAGCAAAGAAGGCTGATGGCAAGTATGTAGGCTAGTTTTTTCATGGTTTTCTCCTTTTGACTGGGTTTAAGAAAGCAGCATTTTGGCTGCAGCGTAGTACAGGGGAACGCCGATGCCGACATTGAATGGAAACGTGATTGCAAGGGACATTGGCAGATAGATCGCCGCTTTCGCTTCGGGCAGCGCTAAGCGCATGGCGGCGGGTACAGCGATGTAAGAGGCGCTTGCACACAACACGGTAAACAAAGTACCTGTTCCGACATCCAAGCCAATCACATAGCTGGAAGTAAGCCCCACAGCTGCGCCGATCAGCGGCATATAGATCCCGAACATGATGAGAGCTGGGCTAAAACTGCGGAGGTGATGCGCATTTCTTGCAACGAGCAAGCCCATATCGAGCAGGAAGAGACACAAGACACCTTGGAACGGAGCAACAAGAAAAGCCTCGACCTTATCCATGCCAGGCTGCCCTGTAATCCAGCCGATTAAGAACGCGCCAGAAAGAAGCAGGATTGCACCATTGGTAAATATTTCTCGTCCGAGCTTCTTTTCCTGTGCAACATGGCGTGTTTTCGGATTTCCGCGATGCGCTATGAATAGGCCCGATAGGATTGCTGGCGCTTCCATCAAGGCTAAAACGGCGACAATATATCCTGCATAAACGATATCATTCGTTTTTAAGAAAGCCGTCGCGGTTACGAAGGTGACCATACTAATCGAGCCATAATGTGCTGCCACGGCAGCAGCCGTCGCCTTATCGATTTTTGTGGTCAGGCGAAGCAGTCCATATCCTAGGAATGGCATGGCCAACCCTATCGCTAGTCCTGCGAAGATGGTGCCGAGAACCTCTCCATTGAACTCTGGCGTGTTAGCGATGGCGACGCCGCCCTTGAAGCCAATAGCCATCATGAGGTAAATCGAAAGATATCTGCTGATGCTCTCCGGCACTTCCAAGTCTGATTTCAGAAATCCGGCCAAGATGCCAAGGCCAAAAAAGAGAATAGCGGGCGAAAGAAGGTTTTGAGCCAGGAGAGCGATTATGTCCACGAGGATTACCTTTCAAGAAGAATACAGGACAAGCTAACCGAGCTGTTTATATTTGTTAAATTGATAGTTGTAATTAAAACTATTTGTTTTTCTCATGATTCATTATATTAAACCTTCCTCAAGACCGTTTTAAACTTTCACACCGGATCAAAAACTATAGCCAATCACTAGTTTGGCTGTATGGTTGGGCGCTCCTTCGCTTAAGCCGTGAAGGTAGCCAGCCTCATAAGATACATTCCCAAATGCGCCGTAAATTACAGGCCCCGCACGATGATCCTGCGCGTCAAACTCCTGTAAATCATCCAGGCTGCCGGTATCGCCCAAATAATCAAACGCAGGTCGGAAGGAGTCGTGCCATTTGTAACGCAAACTGGCGCGGACATCGCCTTCCCAGGCATCATCCGCATTCGAGCCGATTTCCCGCTCTGTCCCAATGTTCAGACGTGCGTCGATCAGATCATTCTGATGGCGCAACAACACCCGCGCTGCCACTTCATCCGCTTCTCCTTCAATGTGCGCTTTCTCATATTGTAAGCGCAGCCCCGCTGACAGCGGTATGGTTTCGCTTTGGCGAATAAATTGAAGAGTGTTTTTCCAAGCCGTTATCGCATAATCCGTTTTTCCGGAACTGTCTCGCTCAGTAGCAAATTCCAGAGCTGTGTTCCAATATGTGGTTGGGCTATAGCCAAACTCCAGCACATATTCTCGGGCGTCGTCTTTTTCTGCATCATCGTCCATTTCCCAAGACAACCCCGCTTCAACGCTTTTTTCGCCTTGTTTGACATCAGGAGAGCTGACGGATAATACAGCGGCAAATACTGGCGTAGAGATAAATAAAGACAAAATCAAAAGGAACAATTTCATTTTTTAAGCTCATCAAGTTTGGTGTGCAGGCTGGCGATTTGTTGCTCGATGCGCGCGATCGCAGCATATTCTTCCTTTTCTTCAGCCTTATGCTGGCGCTGCATGGCATCGACAATCACGGCAATAAACAAATTGAGGACCGTAAACGTGGCAACAAGAATGTAGGGAATAAAAAATGCCGAGGCATAAGGATGCGTTTGATTGACTTGACGAACGATATCCGGCCAGCCTTCAAGTGTCATGATTTGAAACAGGCTAAAAAGCGAAGCCTGCAAAGTCCCAAAAAACTGCGGATGGTCAACGCCAAACAGCTTGGTCGCCATTACCGAAAAAACATAAAATACAATAACCAGAATGGCACCTATAGAGCCGATCCCAGGGATAGCGCCGATCAAGCCCTCAATCACACGCCGCAAGCGCGGAAAAATCGATATAAGCCGCAGGACGCGTAAAACCCGCGCCGCTCGTAACACCGCAAAGGCTTCATTGGCAGGCACGAAGGCAATGGCAACAACGATGGTATCAAAAATACTCCAAGGATCGCGGAAAAATCTCAAACCGTGCGCATAGAACCGAAGCGCCAGCTCACCCACAAAAATCCACAAAATGATATGGTCTATGGCCTTTAATATCGGGCCGTAGGCTGCCATGATGCTGGGGTAGGTCTCCAAACCCAAAATGACAGCATTGATCAAAATAAGAGCGGTAATAACCTTGCAAAAGCCGTGACCTTCGACAAAAGCTCGCATGCGATCACGAAATGCCATAGTCCTTGCTTCCATTAGTTTAAATTCATGCCTCAGCTGCTTATTGTGTTGAGAAATTGAGTTGGGAGAAAGACAAACATTTTTAACCGGCCAGTCCCCATGGATTAAGCCGATGCCCGCCTGGGCTTTGCACGCCAGCAAGCTTGCGGAGCGCTTCAATCCTGTTGCCCGTATTGGGATGGGTTGAGAAAAGATTATCCACACGGCGTGTATGCAGTGGATTGACGATAAACATGTGTGCAGTCGCGGGGTTGTTTTCGGCTACCGGATTGTCGATTTGGGTCGCGGCTATCTCCAGTTTTTTGAGCGCTCCCGCCAGCGCCATCGGGTCACCGCAGATTTCAGCACCCAATTTGTCGGCACTGTATTCGCGCGTACGCGAGATAGCCATTTGCACCAGCATGGCAGCCAGAGGCGCCAGGATCAGAATGACAAGGCCAAGCAAAGGGTTCCCGCCCTGCCGTCCATTGTTGCCGCCGCCGAAAAACATGCCAAAATTTGCCAGCATCGAGATCGCGCCTGCGATGGTGGCTGTCACCGTCATGATCAACGTATCGCGGTTTTTGATATGTGCCAGCTCATGCGCTACGACACCCGCTAGTTCGCGTTCGCTTAAGATATCCATCAGCCCAGTATTAACAGCGATGGCAGCATTGGCGGGATTGCGACCTGTAGCAAAAGCATTAGGTTGCAGGTTTTGGATGATATAAACACGCGGCATTGGCAGACCAGCACGTTCTGCCAAGGTGCGGGTCATCTCGAAAAGCGGCCCGCGCTCAATCGGCTGCGCACCGTACATTTTCAGCACGATTTTATCTGAAAACCAATAGGAACCTATATTCATGGCGGCGGCGATGGCAAGCGCGATCAGCATGCCGGATTGCCCGCCGATGGCCCATCCCGCCCAGCCGAATAGCGCCGTCAAACCGGCAAGAAGAATGGCTGTTTTGAAAATGTTCATGGCTTTCCTCCTTATGTCTTATTCTCAAGAGCCGCTTGATCGTTGCGGGTTTTTAATAGCGAGAAGATGATGCCAGATGCCAGGATCGCAAAGGTGATGCTGAGCGAAACGCTGGGATCCATCTTGCCGACAAGCTGGTTCCAGAAAATCTTACCGCCGATGAAGATTAGCACCGCTGAGAGCGCGTATTTCAGATAGACGAAACGGTGCGTCATGGCCGCCAGCGCAAAATAGAGCGCCCGCAAGCCGAGGATGGCAAAGATGTTGCTGGTGTAAACAATGTAGGGGTCGGTTGTGATGGCAAAGATCGCAGGCACCGAGTCGACCGCGAAGATCAGATCGACAAATTCCACCATCAGCAGCGCTAGAAATAGAGGCGTAGCAAAGCGCGCCAGCTTGCCAGTTTTGGGATCCACCTGCTTGACGAAGAACTTTTCGCCGTGCAGCTCATCCGTGACGCGCATGTGTTTGCGCAGGAATTTGACCATGAGGTTTTCCCCCATGTCTTTTTTGTGGGTGACAAACAGCATTTTAATGCCGGTAAGGATCAAGAACGCACCGAAGATATAGAGAACCCAGCTAAACTGGCTGACCAGCGTTGCGCCAAG
>FRDC01004306.1_pt1 | contig 25081 bp, 40 predicted proteins | sample 1106171 | NCBI WGS metagenome assembly FRDC01 (sample SAMEA3930566, study PRJEB13176) | freshwater metagenome | biome: Drinking water system; feature: drinking water; material: water | place: Singapore | collected 2014-12-20 | reverse complement strand
GCCGCGGCGCGCGGCATCGAGCTGCCGTCGACCGATCGGCGCACAGCGGCTGACCTGATGGCCGCCCGGCCGGCCGGCGACGGCACGCCGCCGCCAGGCGCGCAAGCGGCCGCAACCCGCGTGCCGAGGGAGCGGAGGGGCCATTGAGCAACCGTCGCCGCAAGGGCAAGGCCTACCGGCCCCACGTCATCGCGCCGCTCGTGCTGCGCGCCATCGGCATCACCCAGGAGCAGCGTGCGCTCGTGATGGCCCGCTTCGGGTCGAGCCTGCTGACGATCGAGAACGGAAGCCATCCCGGCGAGGCCGAGTGGCGCGACCTGTCCGACGTGGTCAACCTCGTCGAGACGCTGTGCCTGCGCATGCAGCAGCTCCTGGTCGTCGACGAGGTCATGCCCGACGTGCGCACCGCCACGTCGGCGATGGTCGCCGCGGCGCACCGCTGGCGCGAGGGGAAGGGGATGCGGCTGTCCGGAGAAGGGCTCAAGGCCCTGCGGAGCCTGCTGTCGGCGTACGACCAGTGCCTTGCGGGCTTGTCGGCCGCCGACCTGATGCATGCGCTGCGCCTGACCGAGCAGGTAGTGCGCGACGCGCGCGCCGGCAAGTCCAGAACCGGAACGGAGATCGTGTTCGTATGACCGCGCAGGCAACGAAGGTGGTTATCGGGAGCGCGGAACTGTGGCACGGCGACTGTCGCGAGGTACTACCGCTGCTGCCCGATGCCATGTCGCAAGGGACGTTGTTCCAGCCTCGGCGCGAATGGGCGAAGGGAGGGTTGCTGTGACGCCCACCGATCTTTTCGGAGACCTCGCGCCTGCGCCGGCACGAGAGCCGCCGCCGCGGCCACCGGCGCCGCCAGCCGCATCCGCCGCGAACGCCTCGCCAGGGCCGTCGTGCGGCGCGTGCCGCAAATGGGTCGCCGACCCGCGCACGAGCGAGTACATGACCAACTGCGAGCACTGCCGCGCCAGGCTCATCGCGCGCGGCCAGGCGGCGTGGAAGGCGATGAGGGGCATCACGGAGGACGAGTTGAAGGCGGAGGTCGAGCGCTCGTTCGGCGCCGCGAACCTCGACAAGGGGCTCCGCCTCGTCTGGGCGTGGGTCGATCGCCTGCGCGAGGCAATGAAGCAGACGGGGAGCAACCATGCGTAGGCCGCTTCGCGAGTTCATCCGCTGGGCCTGGTTGGTGTACTGGTGGATCGTCATCTGCTGGCACGACGACGAGCCGACCCCATGGGAGTACGCGCCGCGGGTGTACTTGCGGTACACGCGCCGCTTCGGCGTCGTTCGCGACAGCGGCGCGCACCGTGCGATCCAGCGGGCGCTTGTGCGCCCGCGCCGCGGCTCACGGGCATCGGCATGACGGCGCACCTGATCGTCGGCATCGACCCCGGCGCGCACACCGGCTACGCCGTCTGGTGCACTACCGAGAAGCGCCTGCTCGTCGTCGAGTCGCTTCCCGTCCACCGCGCCATGGACCGCGTGCGCGAGCTGCACCGCGTCGGGATGTTGCGGCACGTCGTGTTCGAGGACGCGCGCCAGCGCCGCGGCTACTTCGGCGCCACCGACGCGGCGCAGGCCTCGCGCGGCGCCGGCGTGCGCGAGGGTGTGGGCAGCGTCAAGCGCGACTGCGGCATCTGGCAGGACTTCCTCGTCGACCTGGACATCCCATTCGAGGCCAGGAAGCCGCAGGCCGGCACGACGAAGTGGGCGGCCAGCTACTTCGCGCGCGTGTCCGGTTGGACCGCGAAGACGAACCAGCACGCCCGAGACGCGGCTTGTCTCGTGATCAACGCCGCAGCGTTGCCCATGATCGCCAACGAAGTCACTTGCGTGTCACGCGGGACACCGCGCAACGTCGCTCGGACTCACAGAGGAATCGCCCGTTGATCGAGCAGGCGCTGCGCCGCCCCCGCGGCTCCTACGACACGCCGACCCGGCAGAAGCAGGAGTACGGCGCGCGCCTGCGCAGCGCCCGAGAGCTGGCGGGCCAGTCGCTCACCGATGCGGCGCACGCGCTGGGCTACAGCCAGCCGGTGCAGCTCAGCAACATGGAGAACGGCAACCGGCTGCCGCCGCTGCTGGTGCTGGTCGAGTGCGCCAAGCTGTACGGCACGACGATGGACTACCTTTGTGGCCTCTGCGACGACAGCGACCGCGACCCTGCGGTCGCCGCGGTGCGCCACGTCTCGCGCGGCGTCAGCAGCAGCGTGCAGCGCCTGATCGACGTGCTCGTGCAGTCGAGCATCACGACGGTCCGCAAGCTGCTGCCTGGGGTCGCGGAGACGCAGCGCCTGGCCGGCCTGACGCTGGAAGCCGCCGCTGCGCTTCGGGCCTTCCGGCAGCGCAACAAGCGCTTCGACGACATGCCGGGCGGCAACGCGCTGCTGTCGAAGGCCGAACTCGCCGAGCAGGCCGCGCGCTCGATCGCCGACCAGATGGCGCGCGCGCAGCGCGTGCTGCAGGTGCGCGCCGTGCTGCCGGACGGCGCGACGCCGCAGGTGAGCCTGCTGGCGGTGTTCGACGCCCACGAGGACTGAAGCCGGTGGCCCGGCAGAGCAAGCTGACGCCGGAGCAGTGGGCGGTTGCGAAGGTCCGTTGGGAAGGCGACCCTAGGCACGGCTTCGCCTGGTTGGGCCACGAGATCGAGGCGGCTTGGGGCGTCCGGGTCCACCGGCAGGCGCTCGACCAGATGTCGAAGGCGCAGGGGTGGGAGAAACGCGACGGCGGCGAGCCCAGCAAGCCCCTTGAGGCGGTCGACAAGATTGCCGGGCCGAAGAGCAATGCGAAGAGCAAGATTGCTCCGCGACACAAGCCGCCGCCGGCGTCCAACGTGGTGGCTTTGCCTGGAGCGAAGCCGCCACCGAAGCCACCTCCAGCCAAGCGCGAGGTGGCCGACGAAGTGACCGATGACCGGCCGCTGCCGGCGATGCGAATGCCGGCGGCGCGGCTGAACGACTACGGGCTGAACCCGGCGGAGGAGCGCTTCGCCACGCTGGTTGCCAAGGGCCTGTCCCAGACCGACGCCTTCCTAGACGCATTCCCGGCGTCGGCCGAATGGAAACGGGAGTCGGTGCACGAGAAGGCATCCGCACTCGCCGGCACCATCAAGGTCGGGGCAAGGATTACCGACCTCGTGCAAGCCGCAGCGCGCGCCAACGAGGTCGACGTGGCCCGAGTCATGCGCGAGCACCTGCTGAGGCTGAACGCCGACCCGCGCGAGCTGGCGGAGGTTCGTGTGTCATGCTGCCGGCACTGCTGGGGCAAAGCCCATCGGAGGCAGTTCACCGACGGCGAGCTGGCTGACGCGCGACTGGATCACGAGGCCAAGCGCGAGCTGGCGATCGAGAGTGGCAGGCCCGACCCGGGCGAGTTCGACGAGCGCGGAGGCGGCGGCTACAGCGCACAGAACATGCCGAACCCGGACTGCCCGAGCTGCGGCGGTGTTGGGGTGGCGCGCGCGGCCTTGAAGGACTCTCGCACCTACGGACCGGCGGCGCTGGCCTTGTTTGGTGGGGTGAAGGAGTCCGACAAGGGCATCGAAATCAAGATCGCAGACCGCGAGAGCGTGCTGTCGGCGATGGCTAGACACGTTGGGTTCTTCGAGGCCGACAACCAGCGCGAGGTCCACCACACCGTCGACGTGTCGGAGCTCGACGCGATCTACGAGCGGGCGATGGCGAAATCGCGCCTTGACGCTGAGCGCGCCCGCGGCCGCATGGCGAGATTGGCGAACCCCGAGCCGGAGCCGTTGGATGAGGCCGGGGCGCTACCGATGGTTGAAGAGGTTGAAGAAGCTGCCCGTGACGCCGAGCCTGGATCAGAGTGAGCTTCCGATCGCCGGGTGGCGAGGCCTGCCTCGAAGCGCCGGCATCTATGCCATCCGATGCGGCGCGGGTGGTGTGTACGTCGGGCAGGCGTCATGCGTCCGCAACCGGGTGCGCGACCACGTCAGGATGCTCGTGCGAGGCGATCACCACGCGCGCCGCTTGCAGGCCGCCTGGGCGAACCACGGGGCAACCCTGTTCACGGTCGCGGTCCTGGACTCCGCGTCGGATGACCTAGATGCGCGCGAGCAGTTCTGGCTCGACGCGCTGGATGCAGCCGGTCGATCCGGGCTCAACACGATGCCGAATGCGTCCAGCCCGCGCGGCGTCGTGCGATCGGCGGAGTTCAAGGCCGCAGTCTCAGCCACTACCCGAGGGGTGAAGAAGAGCGCCCAACACGCGCGCGCAATCCGCGAAGGCGCCCTCACGAGCTGGCAGACCGCCGAGCGTAGGCAGGCGTCCGTACTCTCCGCTGCAAAGCAGGCCGCGAAGCTGCGCGAACATTTCACCGCCGACCGGCGGCAGCAGTGGGCGGCCGACACACGCGAGCGCTGGCGCGATCCCGATTGGCGAGCACGCGTGCTCGCGACGCGCAGCGATTCCACGACCTATGCCGATAGCGCCCGCGCAAAGCGCCTTGGCAAGACGATGCCCGCTGAAGCAAAGCGCAAGATCGCAGCGTCGCTCGCGGGCCGGCCGAAGTCAGAAGAGCACCGCCGAAAGCTGTCGGAGGCGGCCAAGCGTCGCGAGGCGGCCAAGCGAGCCATCGATGGCAAGGTCCCTTGACAAGCATATCCCGCTGCCGAAGGACCCGCGCTACGCGGCCTTCGTCGAGCGCTACGCGCTGGACCTGCCGCGCTTCTCGGTTGAGGTGTGTGGTGTCACGCCGACGTGGCAGCAACTGGAGTTCTTCGAGTCGCTGCAGCGGCCCGGCAGCCGCACCAGCGTCAGCTCGGGCCACGGAACCGGGAAGACTCAGGCCTTCGCGATCGCGGTGCTCTGGCACCTGACCTGCTACAAGTTCTCGAACACGATCCTGTCGGGCCCGAAGCTGGACGTGGTGCTGAGCGGTGTGCGCAAGTACGTCGCCGACGTTCACGCGCTGATCGAGCAGGGTAAGCACGCGTGGATCGCGCCGCACGTCGTCATTGCCTACAAGACGATCTTCATTCGCGGCTTCAAGTCTCAGTGGTGGTGTGCGGCAAAGACCGCGCCGGCCGGCAAGCCAGAGGCGATGGCAGGTGAGCACCGCAAGTTCCTGTTGTGGCTGATCGACGAAGCCTCGGGCGTCAGCGATGCGGTGATGGGCGTCGTGCTCGGGTCGCTGACCGAGGAGTGGAACCGCATCGCGCTCGCGAGCCAGCCGACCCGGGCGTCTGGCGTCTTCTACGACAGCCACCATCGCATGAGCGACATGCGCGATGGTGTCTGGCGGTCGATCGTGATGAACGCGGAGGATTCGCCGCTGGTCAGCGACCAGTTCATCGCCGAGAAGCTGATCCAGTACGGCGGCCGCAACGACCCGCAGTATCAGATCAAAGTGCTGGGCATCTTCCCGGAGAAGCTGGAGGGACAGCTTCTGAGCCGCGCGCAGCTCGAAGCGTGCATCGGGCGCAAGCCGGTCGTTCAGGGCCACGAATGGGGCTGGCTCATCCTCGTCGACGTAGCGGCCGGCGAGTACCGCGACAAGTCAGTGGTGACGGTCGCAAAGGTCAGCGGCAGCGGCCAGTTCCACGAGCCGCTTCCTCGTCGCATGCACGTAGTCGCCATGCCCGTGGTGTCGAACTCGATCCAGCCGACAGCCCTCGTCGCAGAGATCATTCAGACCGCAGGTGCGCTCGACAACGCGACGGTGCTGATCGACGCCGGCGGCTTGGGCCTCGCGGTCTACAAGCGGTTGACCGAGCTGGGCTTGCCGAACGTGATCAAGGTGCTCTGGGGAAAGCCGTGCTGGCGCCGCGCGCTTCAGGATCAGTTCTACAACCAACGAGCGCAGGCGATGGTCGGGGCGGCGAAGGCGGCAATCAACGACCTGCTGAGCATCGAGCCAGGCGTGTTCAAAGACACGCGCACCCGCGACGAGTTCCTAGACCAGTGTCGCGTGCCCTATCACTACAACGACCGGGCGCAGTACGTCATTGAGTCGAAGGGGTCGAAGGAGTGGGAAGGCATTCCGAGCCCTGACATGCTTGACTCGGTCAGCTTCGGCTTCCTTGAGAGCGCGATGTACACCCCTTCGAGCGCGAGCGATGACGCGGCGCCGGCAGCGGCTGTTGACGCCGTGGTCGCCAAGCTGCGCGCGCAGCGCGCGGCAAGGCGCGCCACTGCGAGCGCGTAAACCCTCACGACAAACGTACCGAAAACGGTTGACTCCGGCTTCGTTACGGCTTAACAATGCAACGCATCCGAACAGGAGCTTGCATGCCCTTCGACAGCACCCCGGCCCCTGCGACGCACATGGTCATCGGCACTGAGCGCAACGGCCGCCGGGTCTACTACACCGGCTGCGCCGGCGAGCACATGACGAGCGACGACCCGCGCAAGGCATTCGTCGGCTGGTACGAGAGCGGCGCGGTGCTGCTGGCCGAGCGGCTGAACCTGATGACGCCGCTGCATGGCATCCTGTTCGAGGCTGCGCCGGCGCCTGCGGTGCTGCGGGGGCTGTGATGGCTGCCTCGACCAAGGCGAGGGCCGCGCCGACGAACATCCGGATCGAAGCGAGCAACGAACGCTTTTACGCGGAGTGCGAGTTCGACGGAGCGCGGTTTCACGTCTGGCTGAACGGCGACGGTGAGCCGGACCGCGAGAGCATTTACAGCGACCGGCCCGGCGAGGTGACGCTGTACAAGAACCCGCCTCGCGGAACGCCCTCCAATGGCCCCGGCGACTTTCGCACGCGCAAGCTCGAAGCGGGTCGGGGGCAAGGAAAGATCGTCTTCGACGCGATGATGGCCCAGGTGCCCGCGTTGATGCCGGCGGCGAAGCAGGCCGCGGCGGATCGGCATGCCGCCGAGGGGCGGCGCCTGCGTCAGATTCAGGCCGCCGAGATGGCGCGCCGCGCTGGGCCCGAGCTGCTGGTCGCCGCGGTGATGGCCGAGCGGCTGATCGCCAGCGTGCCCCACACCTCGACCGAGGGCGGCAACAGCCAAGAGGTGCTGACGGTGCTGCGCGAAGCCATTGCGAAGGCGAGGGGCCAATGAGCACGGAAGGCACCGTGCCAGCGAGCAGAGACCTGCTCGCACTCACGCCGCTGCCCGAGGTGACCGAGCTGCCGCCTGAAGACGGGTGGCGCTTGTGGTGCTTGGCGTGGCGCCTTCGCGGAGGCGAGGTGCCCCCAGCCTTCCAGGAGACACAACGATGAACGCCAGCCCCACCGCATCCAAACCGAGCGCGCTGACCGCGGCGGACCTGAAAGTCGATCACGTCTACAGCGCCGAGCGGCCGCGCACGATCGGTGGCTTCGACCGCCTGATCGACGACCGGCAGATCGTCTGGATCAGCGATGACTCATTGCGCGTGCAGTACGACAGCCCGACGGTGCCGTTCGGCCGCAAGTACCCCATCGTCGACGCCGAGCGGTTCCTGCGCTGGGCCGGCGCCGACGTGACGAACCTGATGCCGGAGAACGGCGACTGGAGGCGCGCGTGACCCGCCGACTGAAGCTGACCTTCGAGCTACACGGAGAGCCCGGCAACGTGGCCGGCAGCGCGCGCCTGATGCTTGGCGAGAGCTTGGGCGTCTGCCCGTTCTGCGTGAGTCCCGAAGTGGAGGCGGTCAACACCTGGACGCCCTGCTACTGGGTCGAGTGCAACTCGTGCGGCGCTTGCGGCCCTCACTCGCCGAGCCCCAAGCGCTACACGCGCCCCTGCAGCGACTGCCCGATGCGCCGCGACGCCTTGAACGGCTGGCTCGGCGGCGCCACGCCAGAGGAGTACGCGCGCCTCGCCCACAGCGACGCGATCGTGAAGTGCCACGTTCACGGCAACGTGCAGTGCGCAGGCATGGCGATCTACCGCAGGAACGTGTGCAAGCGCGTCGACCCGCCGGGCCTTGTGCTGCCGGCCGATCGCGAAGAGGTGTTCTCGACGCCGATGGAGTTCCTGGAGCACCACGGCAGGCTGCCGCGCTCGCGCGACCAGCAACACGAAGGAGCCGCATCGTGAAGATGGCGAAGGCCAGCCAGGCCGACATGGACATGGCGATCGAGCTATCGAACGCGCTCGAAGCGTTGAGCGGTCACTGGGGTGCGGCCATGCCCGAGAAGATCGCGAAGGAGCTGCCAGGTGAAGAGTTCGAGCGCTTCAGCCTGGACGAGCCGGATGACTGCCGGCGGGTGTGCGAGTACCTGATCGGCCTCACGCGCAGCGCTTCGCTCTTCCGCGTCGTGTTCGGGATGACGGTGCTGCTCGACCCGCGGAACAAGATCGTGGACCCGAACGCCGACACGCTGGAGTATCACCCCGAGGTCGTGGCAGCGCTTGCGGCGGTGCGAGACGCCAAAGCTGCATCGTGAAGCTGCCACCGCCAGGCGACCCGCCGGTGTTCGGCGAATGGCGAACGTCGAAGGGCACCTACGAGGTGTCCGTCGGCGCCGGCTACCACATCGTCGTGCACGCCGACAGCGAAGAGGATGCGGCTCGCGCTGCGATGGCTCAGGGCTATCTGGCCTACAGCGTGACGTGCACCCACTTCGACGAGGACGAAGACTGACCGAAAGCGGTTGACAGCGGATTCGTTATGGATAACAATAACGGCACGCAAGCAAAGGACCGCTCGATGAACCACTCCACCTCCCCCGCGCTCTCGGCCGCCACCACCTACACCCCTGGCATCGGCTGGCAGTACGCGCTGATGCAAGGGCAGGTCCTGGTCGGCCGCTTCGGCTCGTTCGAGTGGGAGCACGTCGCGCGCATCGAAGGCGAGAAGGAAGCCGCACGCCGCAACGCCACCCCGATCCAGGCCTGAGCCATGACCCGCAAACGCGACACCCAACGCTCCCGCGTCTACGCCTGGGAAGCCCTTGCCGTGCAGCAGTGCACCGGCCGCAGCATCCATGACCCGGACTTCAAGACGCTCGACGAGTGCATCGCCTTCGCCGACCCGATCTGGCGCCGCGAGCGCGGCCGCCTTGGCCTGGCCGGCAAGGCGGCGCCGCCGATCGAGCGCCCGAGCTGGGGCCAGACGAGCGCGCTGGCGCACGCGAGCCACCGCATCACGCTGCCGCGCTGGGCGCGCAGCCGCTGGGTCATCCTGCACGAGCTGGCACACCGCCTCACGCCCGACCGCAGCACCGACGCAGGGCACGGCCCGCGCTTCGTCGGCTGCCTGATTGGCCTGGCATCGCGCTGGATCGGCTACGACGCCAGCCTGCTGATGCGCTTGGCCGACGAGGCCGGCGTGAAGTACCACGTCCGCACCATCGGCATCGTGCCGGTGCGCGGGCTCGCCTGGCACGTCGAGCGGCTGTTGCGCGCCGAGAAGCCGATGACCGCGATGCGCATGGCGATGCACCTGGCGCTGGCCGACGGCGTGATTGTGAACTACAAGCAGGTGAGCGGCGCCGCGCTGCCCCTCATCCGAGCCGGCCGGGCGCGGTGGCTGCGCGGCAAGCTCGTGCCGATGGGCGACCTGGTGCCGCCGGCGCCGGCCTCGAAGCCCGCCGTCAAGCGAGCGGCCCTCGGCTGGGTGGCGCTGCGCGACCGCGCGAAGCCGCACGGCATCGTGGTCGAGCGCGACGGCGCGTCGAGCTACTGGGTCACCTGCTCGCGGTGGCCCGTGGACGAGTGCGACGACCCGGTGAGCGACGACCCGTTCGAGGGCGATCACTGGTGCGCATCGCTGGTCGAGGCGCGCGAGAAGGTCGACGCCTACATCGCGGCCCTGGCTGAGCATGGGAAGGCGGCATGATCATCGGCGACGTGCACGCGCCCGACTGGGCAGCGGCCGAGAAAGGCGCACGACTGGCGCAATTACGTGTCGGAGGCCGTGCGGGCGCTGTGGCCCACCTTCACGCCCGAGCAGCGCGTCGCGCTGGTCGAGCAAGCCGACGAGTTGGCATCTCGCGAGGAATGGGCAATTGGCCGTGGTGGCTGGCGATCGCTAGCTGGCTCCTGACACTCGTGCTGAGCCTGCTCGCGGTTCGCGAGCGCGAAGTGCAGCGCGTGCTCTGGCTTGGAGCCGTCCGGGAGTTGATCGAGCTGCGAACGGGCGCTCAGGGGCGGCGTCACGATGGGTGAACTCTTCGAGTACAACGGCCGCCGCTACCGCGTGATGGCGAAGTTCACGAGCGTCGACCGCGAGCGCGAGGCCAACGTCTACATGCGCACGCACGTCCACGCGAGCGTGCTCTGCGACAAGGACGGCGCCGTCGTCATCGTCAGCGACCAAGACCGCGGCGTTCCGGTCGAGGACGACGACATGGAGAAGGGCTGGCGCAGCCTGTTTCACACCGGTGCGGTGAAGAAGAAATGAGCACCCCGACGCCGAGCTGCGGCGACTGCACTCTATGCTGCAAGATGAAGGCCGTCGACGAGCTGTCGAAGCCGGCCTGCCAATGGTGCCAGCACGCCGACAAGGGCAAGGGCTGCCGCATCTACGATGACCGGCCACAGGGCTGCCGCGACTTCGAGTGCGTGTGGTTGCAAAGCCAGCACCGCCGCATGGGCGAAGCCGCGATGGCGCCTGAGCTGCGCCCGGATCGCAGCCGCGTTGTGATCGACGTCGCGAAGGACGGCTCCGGGCTCGTGTTCCACGTCGACCCAGACCGAGCGCCGTCACCGCATCGTGGTGATGTGCGGACAGCGGCGCACCGTGATGCAGAAGGGCATGCCACCGCTGTCCTGGCGCGAGGGCGACAAGACAAGCGATCTCGCGTAGTTCGCAGCAGGTTAGCGCGGTGCGCGCCGAAAAGCGGTTGACAACAACCGCCCTCTGGCGTACCGTAAACGGTATGAACTTGAACGGCGCCGAAGTGGACACCTTGGTCGCCCTGGTCGAGCAAGGCCCGCTGTGGGATGGCGACGTGCCGTCGAAGACAGGGCGCGATCGCCTGATCGATCGAGGGCTCGCAACCCGTGTCGTCGTGAAGGGCGAGGACGGCTGGACGGCCGCCAGCTACACCGGCCGCGACGCGTACCGCGCGCTCTACCCCGGACCCGACGGGCCGGCCGAGACCATCAAGCAGGCCATGCTGATGCGCAACGCCAGGACGTTGGACGAAGTGCAGGCGGTGGCAGAGCTGCTGGTGCGGCGCGCCGTTGAGCTGGGCGTGGTGCTGTCGATCGAGCAGCGCAGCGTGCCACCGCTCGCGATGGGCAACTACGTCACCGAGGTCAGTGTGCGCAAGGCGAGGGAGCCGGGATGAAGTGCATTACCGAGGACGAGTACACGGCGCTGGTCGCGGCGAAGCACGAGCGCGACCAGCTGCGCGGCGCGGTCTATTCGCTGCGAATCGAGCTAGGCGACCTGCGGCAGGAACTGGCAGCCGAGGCGTCGCCACGGTGGCAGGACCGGCTCATCGCGCGCGTGACGCGCAGGCCGCCCGACTTCGTGATCGGCGGCGCAGAGAGGCCGTACCTGCGCCGCTGGTGGCTCACGCCGTGGCGCCGCTTCACCGAGCGCGCAAAGCACGACTCGCGGCGATGGATTCGCGTCTTGGGCAAGGTGTCGGAACTGCTGCCCAACGCGTACCTGCACCAATTCCTGCGCAGCGACGATGACAGAGCGCTCCACGATCATCCGTGGGCGAACGTCTCCATTCTGCTTCGCGGCAGCTACATCGAGCACACGATCAGCGCCGGGGGCATACATCACCGCAACGAACTGTCGACGGGCGACTGGCGCATTCGCTTGACCGGCCGGTTAGCTCACCGCGTCGAGCTGCTGACCATCGCAGGCCATGTGCGCACGCAGCCCGAGAACCGCGAGCCCTTGCCGTGCTGGACGCTATTCATCACTGGGCCGCGCTACCGCGACTGGGGCTTCCACTGCCCCGACGAAGGTTGGATTCACTGGAAGCGCTTCACGGCGGTCGGCGACCCTGGGGCGATCGGCAAGGGCTGCGGCGCGTGACCGTCGCCATCGCTCTCGACGAAGCCGCCGCCTGGGATTGGCGGCTCCGGTGGTCAACGGCATGCCGTACGTAGACGTGAACACGATGACCGCGTACGCAGTAAGTTTCGGCCGCGTCGTCGAGCACTGGGCAAAGCGCGCGCGCCCTGGCTGGCGCTGCTTCCACTGCGACGAGGTCTTCACCGACCGCGAGGCCGCGCGCCTGCACTTCGGCGACAACGAGACGCGGGACCCGGCCTGCTGCATCAGCATCGAGCACGTCAGATGGCTGGAGGAGCAGCACCGTCTCCACTGCAACGAGGACAGCGGGGCGCTCCGCGCCATCAGCGCGCTCGCCGGCCAGCACGAGACGCTGCGCCGGCGCGCCGAGGAGGAGGGCTACGCGAAGGGCCTGGCCGATGCGAAAGAGCACCCGACCGAGCTGGGCCTGCGCCCGATCGAAGAGCCGGCGAGCGTTTCGGGATGAGCGCGCTCGACCGCGTCCTCGCCTTCCTCGCGCCGCGCACGGTAGAGGAGGGCGACTGCCTGCTGTGGACCAAGGCCGTGAACAGCAGCGCGCACCCGGTCGCTTCGATCGACGGGCAGCGCTCGATCCCCGTTCGGCGCTGGGTCTTCGTGCAGCTCAACGGTGCCGTGCCGGCGAGCAAGCGCGTGGTCGCGCGGTGCGGCCACCCGCGATGCGTCGCGCCCGGCTGCACGATCGCGGTGACGCCTTCCGGCGTGAACCAGCGCATCGCGGCCCGCGGCGGCTTCAGCACCGCGCAACGGCTGATCGCGGTACGCCGCGCCGCTCGCCTTGCGTGCTCGCCGCTGGTCGAGGCCGACATTCCCAAGATCATCGAGCGGCGCTTCGTGCACGAAGAGAAGCTGGAGTCGATCGCGGCCGACTACCCCGTCGGCATCTCCACCATCAGCCGAATCTGCCGCGGCGAATCGTGGAGCGGCGTCGTGAACAGGCACTTTGAAGGACTGCTTCGATGAAGGCGCCGGCGGCGGATGGGGGCCAGGACCGCGCCGAAGTCGTCGAATGCCCAATATGCACAGGCCCGGCTGCACCTAAGCCAGTCTTCCTACGACGGCCACGTTCGCGGCAAGTGCGAAACGGAGCGTCGCCTCTCGAATGAGGGGTTATGCGGCTGGGTGCCGCAGCGAAAGGACGGTGATGGGAAGACGAGACGATTTGGAAGAGATGGTGGCATGGACCATGAAGTACTGCCAGCACTACGACCCCAGCGGCGTGACGATGATCGGCGGCAAAGAGCCGCACGGGCACTGCAAGGCTGGCGTTGTGTACCTGGACCAGTTCGGACGTGCACCCGTAGAAGATGCGGAGCAGCACAAGCGCAACGGTCTCGGCGGCTACTACGCCAGCGCGGGGATCTTCCAGCGCATGTGCTGCACAGACGGCGGCGAGCGCAGCGAGGAAGAGCAGCGCGCCAGGTGCCCGAAGTGGCTGCGCGCAACCCGCGAGGAAGGGGAGCAGCGCTTCCGCGAGTTGCAAGAGTCAGACGCGCGGTTCAAGAAGGTGATGCCGGTGGTCGCAATGTGGCGCAAGAAACCTCCGCGCGGCAAGGCTGAGGTCATCGAGTGCCCGGCCTGCAATGGGCGGTTGCACTTGAGCCAAGCGGCGTACAACGGCCACGTTCACGGCCGCTGCGAGACCGAAGGCTGCGTCTCGTGGATGGAGTGAAGCCGAAGAACTGCGGCGAGGTTGCTCGCGCCGCGCTACTGCGGCTGGCGTGATGGGTGTCTTCGCCTGCATCGTCTGCGGCAAGCCTGACGCATGGAACAGCCATAGCCCCCGGGGCATGCTGCGTCCGCACGATTGCCCAGGCCCGCCGACGCCGCCCCCCGGTCGAGGGGTCGAGGGGGAAGCGCTGAAGCTGCCCGACGGGCCGCACGAGCACGAGCACACGAGCGACCTGTTCCGCGAGAGCCGCCGGTAGGCGGCCCTAGGGTTTCCACCTACCAAATAATTGTTGCGCTACGCCGCAGATAGCGCTACATTAATCTCCATCGCAGCAGGTGCTGCGACCCGGCGCCTCCAGGGCAATGTGGGGCGGAGAAAGAAGCGTGAGCAAGACTTACACCTACCGCGTGGGGACTGACGCCGTGCAATTCGACATCGTTGCCACTAGCGCTGCCGCCGCTTTGCGGGCCGTGATAGCCAAGCAAGAGTGGGCAGAGCTGGATTCGCCACGTGAGCGGCGCGAGGTCGCTGACGGCGCTTGGCTCGTCATCCGCAGCGACGACGCCTCGGATGAGATCAGGCGCGGCACGCAACCGTGACCAACCGCAAGTACGGCTGGGACGGCAAGCGCGGCTCGTCGAGTTACTACGCCAGCGGCATGTACGACGAGGAGTCCTGAGCCATGCGCCTCATCGACCAAAACCGCACCGGCGTGCTGCCTGAGCACGCGGGCGTCGAATTCTGCGGTGCGGCGCTCGACTGCTGCCGCCTCACCATCCCGGCGCGCGAGCGCCTGCTCTCGGCTGGCGCCACCATCACGCCGGCCGAGCCGCCGCAACTGCGAGACCGGGCCACCGGGGCATGGGCGCCTTCCACTGCGCCTCATTGGCGCGTGGAACTGGGGAAGCGTGCGCCGGTGGGCCTCGTCGTCACGCAGGAGTACGACAGCAACGCGCTCTGCATCCGGCGCGATGACGAGCCGGAGTGGCCGGGCGGGGAAGTGCCAGCCCCCTGGCAACAACTCGACATGACACCGTGCCCGACGTGCGGGGCGGCGCTCGTCTGGTACGAGGCAGGCTACGTCCCCGGCTACCGCGTGTGCGCGGGGCCGAAACACCATCATTGGGCGACCAATCGGGAGACCTGAGACATGACTACATACTATGCCCATGCTGACGATCACCCTGCGATCGCCGACGGCTCGACCGAGCGTATCGACGAGGTGACGCAAGATCGCATCCACGCCGCCTACGCCGCCGGGGACTGCCGCATCATCCACGGCTACGGCGACAACCGCACCACTAGCTACCTGTCGATCGCCGGTCGCGACTGGGACACGCGAGACCAGTGCTACCGCATGTCGGGCGAGACGTGGACGATGCCGTGCGAGTCGCTTTCGCAGGCTCTACGGCTGGCCTACGTCTCCGACCCGCACGCCCAGCAGTTCCGCTAGATGACCAACCACCCGTCCCGCGGGTGGCGCCGCCGCGCAGAGACCGCGGCGGCCGCCTGGCTGGCCCGCTGGCGCGCCGACGAGCCCGGCAGCGCCCGACTACTCACGCGCGCGCAGCTCGACGAGCTGATGCGCGCCAGCTACCTCGCCGGCTACGACGCGGGTCGCATCGACAGCCCGAGGCCCCGCCATGCCGCGCCCTGAGTCCCCCATCATCACCCGCGGCGTGCAGGTGATCCGCGAGCGGCTTGACCGCGGGGAGCCGCCGCGGCAGGGCGAGCTCGCGGCGCTGCTCGGGGTCGATCGGGTGTCGCTCGTGCGCGCCTGCCAGCGGGCGGGGCTCGTAGTGCCAAGAGGCCGGCCGAGGTCGGCGGCCCCCGCGCGGTAACCGGCCGGGCCTCGGGGCCCCTCGGGCGGGATCATCCCCCGCCATGGCGATCACCGCGGATGACCTGCAAGGCATGGTCACGCACTGGCTCGGCTGCCCTCCGAACGGTTACCTGGGCAGCGGCTACGGCTCGCCCGTCGAAGAGCTGCTGCAGGCGCCGCTGGCCGGCGGCGCCGCCGATCGGCTGATCGCGAAGCTGCGCACCGACATCGCGATCATGGGCCGCCTGCCGGCCGAAACGCTCTCGGTCTACGCGCAGCAGAGCCCGCCCGACAAGCTCGACCTGTTCTTCGAGGTCGCCGGCAACCTGGTGCCGATCGAGGCGGCCTGACGCATGGCCTTCCTCAAGCCCGACTTCCTCGTCGCGCTCCGTGCTGCCGTGGCGTCTCGCCCGGCCGCCGCGGCCGCCTACCAGGCGGGCGACCCGCGCGTCCTCGCCGGCGTCGACGCGATGGCGGCCATGCTCGCCATGCTCAGCCAGCAGCTCGATGTTGCCGAGGCCGAGCCCTTCCTGAAAGCCCGCATCGGCACCGTGCTCGCCGATGCCGCGCTCAAGGGCGTGCTGCCGCTGGCGAAGCCGGCTCGCGCCTCGATCACCGTCACGAACCCAGGCACCGTGCCGGTGACGCTGGCCGCCGGCCGCGGCGCGCTCGACGCGAAGGGCCGACGCTACGTCGTCGAGGGCGCCGCCACGATCCCTGCCAACGGCTCGGCGCTGATCACCGCGCAGCAGCTCACCACGCGCACGATCACACACACCGTCGCCGGCTCCGCGCCGTTCTACGAGGTCGAGGTCCCCAAGGCGGAAGACGACAGCGAACTCGCCGGCGTCGACGTCGAAGATGCGCTCGGCGCCTTCGTCTACACGCCTGACTTCTGCAACGTGCTCGCCGCGCAGCGCGTGTTCCACGTCGAGACCGACGAGTACCGTCGCGTGCTGCTGCGCTTCGGCGCGGCGGTCGGCGGCGTCGACGTGATGGGGCACCAGCCTATCAACGGCGACGTGCTGACGATCAGCGTGCGCGAGTGCTCGGGCGAGGTCACGCTCGACGCCGGCTCAGGCTTCGCGCTGGAGTACGTGTCCAACTCCGACGAGGCGAAGCTGACGCTCGCGCTCGCCTCGGTGCTCAGCGCAGGTGCGGCGCCGCCCAGCGCCGAGTACCTGCGCATGCTCGCGCGCTACCCGGCGCTGCACGACAGCAACGCGGTCTTCCTCTCCGACTTCGACTTCCTGCTGCGCCGGCATATGGCCGGCCTGCGCTTTCTGGCCGTCTGGAACGAGCAGATCGAGGAGGCCGCCCGCGGGGCGAACCTGGGCAACATCAACAAGCTCTTCGTCTCGGTGTTCCAACCGTCGCAGGACTTCGCGCTCACCGAGGCGCAGGTGCGCAAGATTGTGGCGCGAGCGGACGACAGCTACGAAGTGGTCTTCGTGGCGCTGCGCGACGTGCCGATCCCGGTGATCGTGACCGCGAGCGTGGCCGCCGTGCACGACCCAGGCGACATCGCGGCGCAGATTCGCGCCGCGCTGCTGGCCGACTACGGCCCGACCTCGATAGCTGCGACGCAGGGCATGCGCAACTTCAGGCTGCAGCAGGTCAACGCGCTGCTCAAGGAACGCGTGCCTGCCTTGCAGGACCAGATCAGCGACTTCTCCGTCGTCATGGGTGCCACGCCGGCGCCGCTGCCGGAGGACTACCGCTACTTCTCGGCCGCGAGCATCACCGTGAACGTGCAGCGGATCACCGACACGACCGGGCTCTGGAGCCTCTGATGGCGAACAACACCGAACTCATCGAAGGCCCGGGCCTCAACCTCGTGCCGGACCCGCTGCTGCCGAAGGTTTCGGTGGAGGTCGACCCGGCCGCGGTGGTGATGCGCGAGTTGCTCAACGATGCAGCCAGCCCGAGCGGTGGCGCCGGCGCGATCAAGCACAACGGCGCGCTCACATACCCGATCGGAAGCGTCGGCAACGTCATCAACGACATCCTGGCGGCGCTGGGTGCTGGCCCTGGGGGCTCGATCGCCGGCGCATCGGCCTACGTTCACATCCGATTCTCGAACGATGGCGGCGTGACATTCACGGCCGGCGGCGGCACGACGCCGGGCTCCTACCTCGGCATCTACAGCAGCAACAACCCTACCGCGAGCAACAGCGTCAGCGCCTACATCTGGGTGCTGATCCGTGGCCCGCAGGGCGCCACCGGCCCCCAGGGCTCGCAGGGTCCGCAGGGTCCGCAGGGAACGCAAGGCATTCCGGGCCCCGTGGGTCCGAGCGGCCTGCGCACCTACTTCCACGTCGCCTACGCCGAGAGCGCCGATGGCACCGTGGGCTTCAACCAGGTGGGCGGCACTTACATCGGCACCTACTCGGACACGAACCCGGTCGACAGTAGCAGCCCGGCCGCCTACGTATGGCGGCTCTTTCGCGGCGCACAGGGGCCGAACGGCACGCAAGGCATCCCGGGCACTCCCGGCGCCAACGGCCAAACGCCGTACCTCCACATCAAGTACAGCAACGACGGCGGCACTAGCTTCACCGCGAACAACGGCGAAGACCCCGGCACCTGGCGCGGCGAGTACGTGGACTTCAACGCCGCCGACAGCAACAGCCCGAACGCCTACACCTGGGTCAAGGTCGAAGGTCCGCAAGGCGCCGCCGGCGCCACCGGCCCGGCCGGCCCTGCCGGCATCCAGGGCCCGCAGGGTCCGCAGGGCATCCCGGGTGCCGCCGGCGCCACGGGTCCGCAGGGCCAGACCAGCTATTTCCACACCGCCTATGCGAGCAGCAGCGACGGGACGGTGGGCTTCAACTTCTCGTCCGGCCTCTACATCGGCACCTACGTCGACTTCACGCCGGCCAATTCGACCAACCCTGCGAGCTACACCTGGCGGCTTTTCCAAGGGGCGCAGGGTCCGCAAGGCGCGCAGGGCATCCCAGGGCTCAACGGCGCGAACGGGCAGAACCAGTACCTCCACATCAAGTACAGCAACGACGGTGGCGCCAGCTTCACGGCCAGCGCCGGCGAGACGCCTGGTGCCTTCATCGGCATGTACGTGGACACCACGCCGGCGGACAGCACCACACCCGCTGCTTACACCTGGGCGCTGATCCAGGGCTCGCAAGGCCTTCAGGGCGTGCCAGGCCCAGCGGGCTCGACCGGGCAGCCGAGCTACCTGCACATCAAGTGGTCGAACGACGGCGGGTCGACGTTCACGGGCAACGGCGGCGAGGACCCGGGCCCGTTCATCGGCGTGGTGACGAACAGCAACCCGGTCAAGCCAACGACGGTCATCGCCTACCAGTGGAGCCTCGTGCGCGGGCCGCAGGGCTTGCAGGGCATCCCCGGCCCGGCAGGCGCCAACGGGCAGGCGAGCTACACCCACTTCAAGTGGTCGAACGACGGCGGAGCCACATTCACGGGCAACGGGGGTGAGGACCCAGGCCGCTGGCTGGGCGTAGCCGTGGACAGCAACCCCGCTGACCCTGTGAGCGCTTCGGCCTACACCTGGACGCCGGTCGCAGTGTCCGAGCTGCCTGGCCCGGCGACGCAGCTCGGCTATCTGAGAGGCTACGGTGAAGGGTACGGGTCCAACGGCGTCGTGGAGGCTTTAGGCTACGTCGAGTTCCGCAGCGACGGCTCGATCTGGGCCAACAACGGCGCCAACCCCGGCAGCAAGATCGGCGACTGGTTCACCCCCAACAGCAGCACGCAGCCGCCGGGAACCCAGCACGAAATCCTGTTCACCTCCGACGGCGGCTCGCCGCAGGGCAGCCCGGCTCTCGGTGTGTGGGGCTCGATGAGCCAAAGCCGCTATGTCTCGCTCCTGGTGACGACCACAAGCCTGGCCTACGGTTCGGCCGCTGGCAGCGTCTACATCCGCCGCGCCTCCGACAACGTCACGGTCGCGAGCGGCGACTTTGCCGTCTCTGCCTACGCCCAGAGTGGAATCGCGCCATGAGCATTCCGATCCCTCTCGTCAAGCTCCTCGCGTTCAACGCGATCGACCGCGCTGCTGGCGAGGCGCGCCTGCGCTACATCAGCGACTTGCCGGGGCAGGCGGCGGTCTACCTCGAAAAGCGCGCCGAGGCCGAGCGCTACATCGCAGCGCACAGCGCCAATCCCGGCACGGCCGTGCCGGGGCCTCACATCGCGGCCGAGGCTGCCAGTCGGAACCTAACTCCGCTCGCGCTCGCCAGCGAGGTGGCGACCCTTGCGAACTTCTGGCTGGTCACGGTGAGCCCGCAGGTGGAGGCGCTGCGTGTCTCCGGCAAGCAGCGCGCGCGCGCGGCCACTACCGAAGGCGACATCAACGCCGAGCGCGACGCCGTCATCGAAGAGTTCAGGACGCGGTTCACGGGGGTCTGAGGTGGGTCGCCTCACTCGCGGCGGCTCGCCGCTCGACTACCTGGGGGACCCGCTCTTCTTCGGCGATCCCGACCAGCCCGAGCCTGGGCTCGGACCGCTGAAGAACAGCCACGAGGCCGACGACATCGAGCGGGAGCTGAAGGAGGCTTTCATCGAGGTCTTCGAGTACGTGCTTCGAGCAGCGGTCAAGCGCGTCGATACCTACGGCGCTCCGCATCGCGGCGACTTCCGGGTCATCGAGCGCTTCGTCAAGCACGCCGGCCTGGCGCTGGAACGGCGCGCGAACGCCGAAGCCTTCATGCGCGAGTTGTTCCGCGGCTGGACGGCGCGCAACCCGAAGCGGGGTCTCCACTTCCTGCGCTTCTACCTGCAGCTACTGTGGCCGAACCAGTACGAGCTTGCGCAGTTGTGGCATGGCACCGGCGCGGTCTACCCGTCGGACGCGACGCCGGAGAGTGGCGCCGGGCGCTTTCGGACGAGCCGCGTGCGCCTGTACCTCGACGTCGGCGGCGGCGTGGACAGCGACGAGCTGGCGAAGCTGCAGGGGAGCTTCAGGGCGGTGCTGCCGGCGCGCCTGGTACTCGAAGCGGCAACCCGGTCCGTCGCCACCGCAACCCTGCGCTTTGGCGCGGCCGTCGTCGGCGTGGAATCCGAGACGATCACGCTCGACGCCGCGCCTTGATCGCGAGCGCGCGGTAAGCGCGCGCTGAGATGCGGCCTGGCCGCACGAACATGGCAGGATGAGCGAAGCTGCACTCATCACCAGCGCGGGGCTCGCTGCGGCCGTGGCCGCCGCCGGCAACAGCGTCGAGCTGATGATCACGCACGTCGCTTTGGGTGCGGCCGCCTACACCCCATCGGACGCGCAGACGGCGCTGGGTGATCGGCGCGAGAAGGCGCTGATCAGCTCTGGCTCCAGGAACGGCGCGCAGCTCACGATCACGCCGACCTTCCTGGCTTCGGCCTACACCGGAGCCCAATACGAGGTGGGCGAGATCGGCTTTTACGCCGGCGACCCGGACTCCGGCGGCACGCTCTTCGCGATCGTCTCTGCGCCCGGCCGCGCTTCACCGCGCCGCGGCGGCGCCAACTCGACGAACTACACGCCGACGTTCATCATGAACCTGGCCGGCACACCGGCGGGCAGCGTCAACGTCACCTTCAGCCCCGACTCGGCGGCGGCGCTGATCGCGCTCGCGGCGCACGTCAGTGCGTCCGACCCGCACACGCAGTATGTGCAAGCGGCCGGCGACACGATGACCGGTCCGCTGGTGCTCGCCGGCGATGCGAGTGCAGCGCTCCATCCGGTCGCTCTTCGCCAGTTCAACCTGCCGGCGAACCAGTCGAAGACGACGAACGGCTTCCAGAAGCTGCCGGGTGGGCTCATCTTTCAATGGGGCACCTATGCGAGCGACCTGATCGTGTCGTCGGTCGGCGCGACCGCACCGACCGACGTGCCTTTCCCGATCCCGTTCCCGAACGCCTGCCTCAACGTTCAACTGACCGGGCGGAACCCAGGCAACAGCCCGATCTCCGACAGTTGGCCCGAGCTGGTCAGCTTCGACGCCGACAGCTTCGTCATGGTGCCGCAGAACACCGGCAACCCGGGCAACAGCTTCACGCTGCACGGCTTCACCTGGTTCGCGATCGGACACTGATCATGAAGACAGGCACCATCACCTTCAACGTCACGCACCGCGGCCGCCAGCATCGCGGGCAGGACCGCAACTTCGACACTGCCGCGCTCGCTCGCATCATCAACGGCGGCGAGACGCAGGAGCGCGTGAAGAACCGCGACCTCGTGGGCTACTTTGGACACTGGCCGCGCACGGTGTTCGGCATGGACCCGCGCGAGGGCGGTCTGCACGATGGCAAGCAGATCACGCTGGAGCCGGCGCTCATCACCACGAAGCTGGTCGCGCTGCCAGACGGCACGATCGAGCACGAGGCCGAGTTCCTGGACACGGCGCCGGGCCGCACGGCCAAGCGCCTCTTCAGCAGCAAGGCCGGCGGCTTCAGCTCCGCCATCTCGTGCCGCGAGAGCGGCGGCCGCGACGTGCCGATCTCCTTCCACGGCTTCGACTACGTGATGGAGCCGAACTTCACCACGAACCGCGGCTACGCGCTCGACGGCGTCGGCGACGCGAGCCTGGTAATGGACGATGCGCTGCGCGAGTCGATGTCGACCCTGAAGGTGCTCGACGGCCTGTACTCGACGCTGCAGGCCGACTACGAGCGGCAGGCCGACGTGCTCGCCCGCGCGCTGGCCGAGAACGCCGAGCTGGTGGCGATGCTCTCACGCCGGCCGGAAGAGCAGCAAGCGGCGATGCGTGCGCAGCTCGCGCGCCTGGACTCCGCCGATGGCTTCGCCGTCGGCCTGATCCGCCGCGTGCCGACCAAGGGCTCGCTCGCGACGATCGCCGAGCAGTTCGACAGCGTCACCGACTTGCCTGGCTTCGAGGCCCCTGAGTCGCAAGAGGCTACTGATGTTCGCCAGACGCGCAACCTCGTGCAGGCCACGCTGCATCGGCTGGGGATCGCCTGGTGAACCCGCCGATCGGGCTGCTGACGCCCGTGAAGGCGGCGATCGGCAGGTGGATTGCAGACTTTCACGGGCAGTTCATCGGCGACACGCCGGCGAACGTCGCATGGGCCAAGCAGCCCACCGCGCTCGCTTTCGCGTGGGCGCCGGCGCGGATGGTCGACCAGGTCGAGCCGATGCTGTCGGAGTGGCGGCGCAACGACAACACCGGCCGGCCCGGCAGCAGCGCGAAGTGTCCGGCGCTGATCGTGTGCGTGAGCAACGACTACACGGAAACGCCGGGCGAAGCCGGGCGGCCGCTCACCGACGAGATGCCGATCGCGTTCCCCTACGACCCGCTCAAGCGCAGCTTCCGCGCGCGCCTGATGAGCGTGGACCTGCGCGGCCAGGTCGTCGTCATCGCGCCGGACGCGCTGTCGTCGATGTCGATCATCGGCCAGCTCTGCCTGTGGGCCATCGCGCGCCGAACGTTCAAGGCCCCGTTCCCGTTCGCCGGCTTCAGCTCGATGTGGCCGGTGCAGCTCGTGGGCGCCGATCGCATCGGCATCACGAACCCGGTGGGCGAGCACCTGTCGGTCCTGGCGCTGGACCTCACCATCCGCGCCGCGATCCCGCTGTTCCGTGGCCCTCGCGGCGCCGAGTACGCCGACGGCAACGAGCCGCCCGGCTTCGCGGTGGTGCGCGAGGTGCACAACGAGCACGACATGCAGCTCGGGCCACCGACCGGCGTCAGCGCCGAAGAGTGGGCCCGGTTCACCCGCCTGGTGACATGGGCCGACGGCCCGACGCTGGTGGCACTGTCGCCGGTGGGTGACGCGCGATGAGCGAGCCCACCTACAGCATTCCCCTTCAGGCGACCATCGGCGGGCTGGCGCCCGGTGGTAGTTCAGGCGCGGAGGCGCTGTTCGGCGAGTTGGATCTCGCGAGCGGCGTCCTGCTCGTGGACGATGCCGAGACCATCCCGTCCGGCGTTCGCGAGGTTCGGCGAGACGGCTGCGCCGCGGTGTCGAACAACGCCGACGCGCCGGATGCCGACGAGGTGTTCACCGAAGAGCACTTGCGCGAGGCCATCGCCGCGTACTACGTCTTCGCCGGGCGCGGCCTGCTGGTGCTCGACGACAGCATCCAGCGCCACAACCCGGCCAGCAAGATCGAGCCCGACGGCATGGACGAGCACGGTCGCAAGTACCGGATCGCGCCGGACATCGGCAACGGCCAGCTCGCGATCATCGTGATGTGCTGGTTCGCCTCGCGCCAAGCCGGCTTCACGAGCCAGCTCGCGGCGATCGAGGAGGACGTCGAGACGAACGTGCTCACGGTCGGCATCCCCGAGTGGGCCGGCCAGGACCGCCGCATCGCCGGGTACGCGGCCGGCGGCACGCTGCCGGTCGGCAGGGACGGGTGGCCGGCGTGAGCAGCTACCGCGCCGCGGCCGAGCTGACGAGGCTCGTCGTGAACTTCGCGAAGGAGACGCCCGAGTGGGCGGAGCGCATCACGTACGAGACGCGCCCCGACGAGCGCTGGGACATCACGCTCGTGAGCCAGCGGGTCTACGGCAACCGCGAAGAGTTCCTGACCATCATGGCCGCTGCCGGCCTCGACTCGTGCGAGGCGATGATGACCGAGCGCACGCTGGTGCTGCCGACGGCGCGGCAGCTCGCGATCCTGAAGGCGCGTGCCGGCTTCGCGAGCGACGCGGCGAGCCGCGACGACGCGCTGACCTCGGACCCGATCCTCGCGCGCTGAAAGGGCAACCGTAAACGGTATGCTCGTGGTCATGCCCAAGAACGCGGTCAGCGGCGTCTACTGCATCACTGCCGCCGAAGGGCGTCGTGCGCGTGCAGGCGGCTTCACCTGGGCATGGGCCTGAGCATGGCGACGCAGCTTCCATCTGGCCGCATCGACCTGCGCCGAGTCCTCAACAAGGGCGGTTATGGCACGGAGGCAAAGCGAATCGGGCAGGCCGCGGCTAACAGCCTCGCTCGCGCTCGCAACCTGCTGTCGCCTACCGATGTCGGCGGCGACTACGACGCCGCGCGACTGCTGCAGACCACGCTCGGCGGGCAGCTCCGGCCGATCACCTCGGACGACCTGCGAAGGTTCGCCGACAGCGCGAAGAAGCTCGGGCGGCGGTTTAAGGGAGGCATCACCGCGAAGGCGGTCATCGACAACAGCCTTGCGATCGACCGCGAGCGCGCGAACGAGCAGATCAAAACCGCCGTGGTAGTCAAGGCCGACAAGGGCCTGCTGCACTTCATAACCAACGCCGGCCCTGACTCGAAAGACGTGCGGCACCACGTTCGCGTGGAGTGGCCTGCGTTCAAGGCCTACGCGGCGTCGCCGACGAAGGCGGACGTGCTCGCTCGCACGATGCTCGACGGGCCGCTGCGGTTCTCGTGCTCATGTTCGCGTGCGCGTTTCTGGTACGACTACATCGCGACCATCGGCGGCTTCAAACAGGGCGATCCTCAGCGAAACTTCCCGAAGGTGCGCAACCCCATGCTCGTCGGCGTCGCCTGCAAGCACGCGCTACGCGTGATGCAGGCGGTGCGCGCCGACATGAGCGTGCGATCGCGCGTGAGCGCCATGATCGCGGCCGCGCAGCGCAGCGACAGCCGGGCGCAGGTCGTGAACACCGCCGAAGCGCGCGCCGCGGCGCAGCGCCAGCTCCAGACGGCTCACCACCGGCGCAGCCAGGTCGAGACGACGACGGAGCGCGCGACCCGCCTGGCCGGCAGCGCCGC